>Ga0190265_10000992_pt1 | contig 18441 bp, 21 predicted proteins | sample Popmic124T_FD_133135 | JGI IMG/M metagenome (GOLD analysis project Ga0190265, IMG submission 133135) | Populus adjacent soil microbial communities from riparian zone of Indian Creek, Utah, USA - 124 T | ecosystem: Environmental > Terrestrial > Soil > Riparian zone | place: USA: Utah | collected...
CGAGGAGGGCCAGACCTTCGGCATGGAGCTGGAGTTCACCGAGGGGATGCAGTTCGACAAGGGCTACATCTCCCCGTACATGGTCACCGACCAGGACCGCATGGAGGCGGTGCTGGAGGACCCTTACATCCTGATCGCCAACCAGAAAATTGGCTCGGTGCGGGACATTCTGCCGATCCTCGAGCAGGTGATGCAGGGCGGCAAGCCGCTGCTGATCGTCGCCGAGGACGTCGAGGGCGAGTGCCTTGCGACGCTCGTCGTCAACAAGCTCCGCGGCACGTTCACCGGCGTCGCCGTCAAAGCGCCGGGCTTCGGCGACCGCCGCAAGCGGATGCTCGAGGACATCGCCATCCTCACCGGCGGTGAGGTGATCACCGAGGAGATGGGCCTCAAACTCGAGAACACCCAGCTTGACCAGCTCGGCAAAGCCCGTCGCGTCGTCGTCTCCAAGGACACGACGACGATCATCGATGGGGCCGGCGAGGCCGACGCCATCAAGGGTCGGATCAATCAGATCGGGAACGAAATAGAGAACACCGACTCCGACTTCGACCGCGAGAAGCTGCAGGAGCGGCTTGCCAAGCTGGCCGGTGGCGTCGCGGTGGTCAAGGTCGGGGCGGCGACCGAGACCGAGCTGAAGGAGAAGAAGCATCGGGTCGAGGACGCTCTGCAGGCGACCCGGGCGGCGCTCGAGGAAGGTGTCGTGCCGGGAGGCGGCGTTGCCTTGCTCAACGCCCAGGCCGGGCTCGATCCGGACAAGCTCGACGACGCCGACGAGGCGACGGGCGCCCGCATCGTGCACCGTGCGCTCGAGGAGCCGGTCCGCCAGATCGCCGAGAACTCCGGCCTGGAGGGCTCGGTCGTCGTCAACGAGGTCCGCGACCTGAAGGCCGGCGAAGGCCTCAACGCGGCCACCGGCGAGTACGGCGACCTGATCAAGGATGGCGTCATCGACCCGACCAAGGTGACCCGGTCGGCGCTGGAGAACGCCGCCTCGATCGCCAAGAACATCCTCGTCACCGAGGCGATCATCGCCGAGCCGCCGGAGAAGGAAGGCGCAGGCGGCGGAATGCCCGGAGGCGGCATGCCGGATATGGGAGGCATGATGTAGCGACGCCTGCCCAGGCGTATGCTCGCCGTAACAGGCGAGTGGCTTCGAGAGAGGCCCGGCTAACGCCGGGCCTCCTCAATTAGCGGCTTTCTTGGCTTTCGGCGGCGGCGGTGGCAGCGGCGGCAGGGTGCCGGCGTTGTATTCGGTGTATTCGAGGAAAGTCGGTCGGCGCACCTTCAGCCGCAGCGTGTTCGTCGTCCGTGGGTAGAGCCCGAGCTGGTAGGGGTTGCCGGTCTCGCCGAAGCCGCGGTAGTAGACGAACATCCGCACCCGCGGTCGCTTCACGACCCAGGCGATCACCTGTTTGACGAAGCGGGGCTCGTCCTCGCCGGCGACCGCCCACTCGGCCAGCGCGAACGGCTTGCGGCGCCAGCGCTTGGCGTTGTAGAAGCGGTTGAGGTCGCGCCAGTGCGGATACTGCGAGTAGAAGTCGGTCCCAACCCAGTCGATCCAGCGGGCGCCGGGCCAGTAGTTGCCCGGGAAGTTGCCTTTCACCCGCGGCGAGCCGGCCGGCAGCGGTGCCCAGACGATGCTCACCGGCGCCGCCGGCAGGCTGGGCGGGGGCGGGCCTTTGGTGCGATTCACCGGCGGCAGGCCGATTTCGGCCAGGGTCGCGTTGATCCCTTCGAGGCTGTTCCCTCCGCGGACGATCGTGGCGATGCGGCGGAAGGCCTGCTTGTACCAGCCGGTCGTGTGTTCGCCGCCTTTCTGGCTGCCGTCGCAGTTGACCGCGGACCAGGCGTTGAGGCAGCGGTTGGGCTCGCCGAGCGGCCGGATGTAGGCGAGCAGGCCGCGTTTGGCGAAGAAGTCGTTGAGCTGCAGCAGGTAGTTGTCGCCGCCCCCGAGCGCGATCTGTGCCGGGGTGATCATCTCCGCCAGGGTCTGGTCGTTCGCGGTGGAGATATGCAGGATCGGCCGCGTAGCGGTTTCGCGCCAGCGTTCGTAGGCTTGGTTGAGGCTGTTGCCCCAGGGATGGAAGGTCTGCAGCAGCGCCGGATGCTTGCCGAGCAGATCGGCGAACTCGTTGAACTCCTCCGTGGTGCCACGGTCACTGACGCCGAAGAAGACGTTCGGCTTGGGCGGGACCAGAGTGAAGGCCGGCGCCGGCGCCGCGCTCGTCCAGAGCGCCGCCGTCGCGGCGGTGAGGGCAAGGATCGCCTTGGCTCCCATTGCCGCCCGAAACACGGGCGGTCGGCTTCTGTTGTGGTGCCGCCGTGCGCAAAGCTCAGTGCTCGGCGAGGACATCGCCCATCCTTCGCGGGGCGACTCCGAGCTCCTCCGCGTCCGCAATGCCCCGCTCGCTGGTCATCGCGACCTCCATCAGCTCGGCCTCCTCCCAAGTGGCGAACGCGGCCTCGCCGAAGACGGAGCGCAGCCCGATCAGGCCGGCCCGGACCAGTGGCAGGGGAATGTGGACGAGCGGCCGGGGCCGGCCGGCGAGGCGGCTGACCAGGTCCGACATCTCGTCGTAGGAGAGCGTCTCGGGCCCGGCCAGCTCGTAGCGGTCGCGGGGCTCGGCGGCCAGGGCCGCGACCACGCAGCGGGCAACGTCGGCCGCCCAGATCGGCTGGAAGCGGGCCTTCCCCTCCCCGGAGACCGGCAGCACCGGCAGGAATGAGAAGCGCCGCAGCAGCGTGATCCAGGGATCGCTGTGGTCGTAGACGACCGAGGGTGCAAAGACGCTGGTCGTCAGGGGCGAGGAGGCGACCGCCCGCTCGGCCAGCCACTTGGCGCGGAAGAAGCGGGTGCGCTGGGCGGCGGAGGCGTTGAGGGCGCTGAAGAAGACGAAGCGCCGCACGCCGCTGCGCTCGGCGGCGCGCAGCAGCCGCACGGTGGCGAGGCCGTTCAGCTCCTCGATCCGGTGCGGCGGCTGGTCGCGGATCGTCGCCGCCAGGTGGACCACCGTGTCGACGCCGCGCAGCGCCTGCCGGACCAGGTAGGGGTCCGACATCTCGCCGAGGTCGCCGAGGGCGATCTGCACGTCGACCCGCCGCTCGCCCAGCCGCCGCGGCTCGCGGACCAGGCAGCGCACGTCCTCGCCGCGCTCCAGCAGGAGCGGCAGCAGCCGCGAGCCGATGCTTCCAGTCGCCCCCGTCAGCAGCAGCATCGGAACATCATCCCTAAAATGTCGACTCGCGCAGACGGGGGCGACTGACGCCCGCCGTGCACCGAAACACGACTTAGGAGAAAGCATCGAATGACCTACGTCATCGCCGAGCCGTGCATTGGCACCAAGGACAACTCGTGCGTCGAGGTCTGTCCGGTCGACTGCATCCACCCGACCCCGGACGAGCCCGACTACGACTCGGTCGAGATGCTCTACATCGACCCCGACGAGTGCATCGACTGCGACGCCTGCGTCGAGGCCTGCCCGGTAGACGCCTGCTTCGCCGAGGACCAGCTCCCCGCCGAGTGGGCGAAATACGCCGAGATCAACGCGGACTACTACAAGAGCAAGAGCGCCGCCTGAGAGCTGCTGAGCAGGCTTTGCGCCTGCCGAACGCGGAGCGGGTCGCATTCAATGCTGCCTAGGCGGCCGGTACGATCTGGCCATGACCAAGGCTGAGCTGTATGAGCAGATCGAGTCGATGACCGATGAGGAAGCGGCGCAGGTGAAGCTCATCTTCGCGCCGGACTGGCCCTCCAAGGCGACCTCCATCGAGGAGATTCGTAAGCGGACCGGGACCTCGCCGATGAGCCCTGAGGAATTCGACCGGCACTTCGGATCGTTGCACACCGACGGCGAGGGATAGGCAGTTGTGAGCGCGGGCGCGGGTCCGCGCTTCGAGGTTCGGGTGGTCGATGAGGTGCTTGCAGAGGATCTTGTTCGCTGCACGCCGGCGGCTCGATCGGCGATCGAGCCGATGGTGGCAACGCTGCGCGACGAGGGCGCTCCGCGCGAGTGGCTGTTGCGGTGCGAAGAGGAAGGCCAGGACGGGACATGTCTCAAGGGTTGCGTGAAGCTCTACATCCCTCAGCCCACCGGCCAGTGGGGAGCGGTCCTTGCCGGCGACGAGGAGGCCATGAAGCCGGCCCTCGCGCTGGTCGCGGTGGGCGAGCGTCACCCGGAGAGACCGTGGAAGCCGAGCGTGTACGAGATCGCGCATCGCCGGCTCAACAGCTAACTGTCACTAACCACCACCGCCACCCATCCGAATCGGGCCGAACAATTGATACAAGAGCAAGAGCGCCGCTTAGGACCTAGCCCTATAGGGAGGATTCAGACCCGCCCCCGGCGAACCCTCAGCCGACCTGTTGATCGGACATAGGAGGTTGGAGATGGGCCTGGTCGACCGCGACGATGGCTGGCGAATGCCGGACTGGCTGTGGGAGAAGATCGAGCCCCTGTTGCCGCCTCCGCCCGAGCACCCGCTCGGCACCCACAAACGCGGGCTACCCAAGCGCCAGGTGATGGACGCGATCCTGCTGGTCCTGCGCACCGGCATGCAGTGGAACGCGCTCGACGTGACCGGGGTGTGCAACTCCTCCACCGCCCACCGGCGCTTCAGGAGTGGGAGCGGGCCGGGGTCTTCCATGAGATCTGGCGCCAGGGCCTGCTCGACTACGACGATGAGATCGGCATCGACTGGTCCTGGCTGGCCGCCGACGGAGCGATGACCAAGGCGCCGCTCGGCGGGCCGAAGACAGGTCCCAATCCCACAGATAGAGCCAAGGGGGGGCGAAGCGCTCGCTCCTCACAGATGCTGCCGGAATCCCGATCGGGCTCGACCACGACGGCGCGAATCGCAACGACCACGAGCTGCTGAAGGGGACGCTCGACTCGATCCCGATCGAGCGTCCCGAGCCGAGCGAGGACGATCCCCAGGGGCTCTGCCTCGACAAGGCCTACGACTTCCCCGCCGTCCGCGACCTGCTCGAGGATCGCGAATTCACACCACACATCCGCGCCCGCGGCGAGGAGATCGACCTCGAGCAACACAACCCCGACTGGCGAGCGCGCCGCTGGGTGGTCGAGGCATGTCACTCCTGGCTCAACCGCAACCGGGCGATCCTGGTTCGCTGGTCCAAGAAGGACGAGAACCATCTCGCCCTCTTACAGCTGGCCAGCGGAATGATCGCCTTCGAGCGGGCCCATGCGGCGCGGGCAGCCGCCGGCCTATAGGGCTAGGTCCTTAGCGCGCTCGCTCAGCCCTGGACGACCGGGAGCGGCGTGCCGCCAACCGGCGGCGGCTCGGCCGCGGCGGGTGCCGCCTGTAGCACCGGCAGCTCCTGGGGCGTTGCGGCGACGATGCCGCGGGCGGCCTGGCGGATCGCCTGCGATGCGGGTGAGTCGGGCTGGGCGGTGACCAGCGGCGTGCCGGCGTCGGCGTGCTCGCGCAGCGGCTCCGACAGCGGCACCTTGCCGAGCAACGGCACGTCGAGCTCGTCGGCCAGCAGCTGTCCGCCGCCCTCGCCGAAGATCGTGAAGCGCTCGCCGCTCGGCGTGGTGAAGCCGGACATGTTCTCGATCACGCCGAGCAGCTCCAGGTCGAACTTGCTCGTCATATCGGCGGCTCGCTTGGCAACCGTTTGGGCGGCCGGCTGCGGCGTGGTGACGAGCACGAACTTGGCCTGGGGGAGGAGCTGTGCCAGGGTCATCGAGACGTCTCCAGTCCCCGGCGGCAGGTCGAGCAGCAGGTACTCCAGCTCCCCCCAGGCGACGTCCTCGAGGAACTGCTGGATCGCCTTGTGGAGCATCGGCCCGCGCCAGACCACGGCGGAGTCCTCCTCGACGAAGAAGCCGATCGACATTACCTTGACGCCGCCGGCCGCCTCGAGCGGCAGGATCTTGCGCTCGGCGTTGACGTCGGGTTTGCGGTTGACGCCGAGCATGCGCGGGATCGAGTAGCCGTAGACGTCGCAGTCGAGGGCGCCGGCAGGGCGGCCTTCCGCGCTGAGCGCGGCGGCCAGGTTGGCGGTCATCGTCGACTTGCCGACGCCGCCCTTGCCGGAGGCGACGCAGATCACGTTCTTGACCTGGGCCAGCGCGCCCTGCGGCAGCTTGCCGCGGCCGAGCGCTTTCTGCAGATGGCCTTTCTCCTCGTCGGAGAGGACGTCGAAGCCGACCGCGACCGAGGTCACGCCGTCCAGCTCCGAGACCTGCTGGGCCACCGCCCCTTCGAAGTGGGCGCGGATTGGGCAGCCGGCGGTGGTCAGTGAGACGACGACCTCGACGCGGCCGTCGTCCTTGACGTCGATCGAGCGCACCATGCCGAGCTCGACGATCGAGCGGCGCAGCTCGGGGTCGATCACGGCGCGAAGCTTTTCGGTTATCTGATCCTGCGTTGGAAGCGGCATCGGTGCCATTCTCGCAAAGGCTTGCCGCCGGACGGCTTCGGCTCCGGGTTGCGGTGGCCGGTGCTCCCGACATCTGTCCGCCGGGGGGAGAGAATCCGCCGCCGCGCCCTTTGGGCCTCCAGATGTCGTCGAGCGAAGGGGGACCGATGTTGGGGACGCGAGTTGGGCTCGGCCGGGCCGTGGGGTTGGGTGTCTGCCTGGCGCTTGCACTGCTGCTGCTGGCGGCGCGGGAGACACAGGCGGCTAAGTATTCGGTCGCCCAGTGCGGCTGGTATGTCGATGCTGACGCTAACTGGTGGGATTCGACCGCCGGCGAGAAGTTTCGTCAGGACCGCTACTGCGTGCCCCCGGCCGGGCAGGACTCCTTCGCCGGCGTTCACCTCAAGAGCTTCACCCGCAACGGGCCCGCCACCGTTTCCGGCACGCGTTTCGCCCGCTGGCGCTGGGAGGCCCCAGGCGGGACTGCGATCAGTCGTGTCAGCGGCACCTGGTGGCATGCCCTTCACGACGGCATGCAGCAGCGAATCGGAGTCGGCACCTGGGGGGGCGGCTTCAACATGTTCGCCTCTGCCTCCGCGACGGACACGGCGCCGCGCAACTTCGTCGTCGGCATCGACCCTCCCCAGCCCGCGCTCGAGGACCGCCTGCTCTGCGCCAAGCCGGAGAGCAGCTCGTGCAGTCTCAGTTCCGGCTCGTGGTCGGGGATCCGCGCTCTGACGATCACGATCGAGGACAGCCACGGGCCGTCTGCCGCCGTCGGCGGCGAGCTGCTGGCGGGCGGCTGGCGCCGGAGTGCCCAGAGGATCGACTTCTGGGGCGGCGATACCGGCGGCGGCATCCGCTATGGGGAGACGACGATCGACGGCGGCCGCGTCAACCTCGTCGAGTACCCCTGCTCCAAGGCGCTGATCGGCAGCGAGTGGCGTGGGACTCGGATGCAGCCCTGCCTCACCGGCGTCTCCGGCCATGCGACCGTCGCAACCGCCGGCCTCAGCGACGGCCACCACAACGTCCGCCATTGCGTCACTGACTTCGCCGGCAACGTCGGCTGCACCGCCAACCGCGCGGTCGGCGTCGACAACAACCCGCCCGCCCACCCCCGCAATCTCTCGCTGGTCGCCGGGGAGGGCTGGCGCAACGTCAATGACTTCGATCTCTCCTGGTCCAATCCAGGCCAGGGGCCCGCCAGCCCGATCTGGGGCGCCTACTGGCGGATCGCCGGGCCAGCCGGCTTCGACAGTGGGGTCAAGCTCGCCGGCGGGCGCGATGTCACTGCGATCGCCGATCGCTTCGTCCCCGGCCCCGGCGTCTACGCGATCGAGGTCTGGCTTCGCGACGAAGCGGGCAACGAGGCGCGCTCCACCGCGGTCAGCTTGCCGCTGCGGTTCGACAACGTGTCGCCTGGCGTTGCCTTCGAGGCGGTGGCCGAGACGACGCGCTCCGAGCTGCCCGAGCACGTCCGCGCCGACGTCTCCGACGCTCACTCCGGGCCGGCGAGCGGCGAGATCCATTACCGGCGCCTCAACGCCGAGCACTGGCTCGAGCTGCCGACCAAGGTCGCCGCGGGAGGCTCGGAATCAGCCCAACTGGTGGCTCGCGTGCCCAGCGACCTCGGCTCCGGGACCTACGTCTTCCGCGCCGACGCCACCGACGCCGCCGGGAACGCAGCCTCGACCACCCGGCGTGCTGACGGGACTGAGATGGCGCTGCGCAAGGTGCCGGCTCCCCCAGCCGTTGCCGCGGCGCCGAAGCAGACGGGACCGAAGGCGAAGACCCGGGTCTTCGCGCACCTGCGCTGGCGGCGGCGGCGCGGCCCCAGCGTCACCGTGCCGTTCGGTGCCGGCGCTGCGCTCAGCGGGCGCCTCGTCACTGCCTATGGGGCCGGCCTCGCCGGACGGCGCTTGCGGGTGGTGTCTCGGCCCTCGCGCGGCTCCCTCGCCGACCGCCGGGTGGATGTCGTCACCAGTGGCTCGCACGGCGGCTTCCGCCTCGCCCTGCCGGCCGGGCCTTCGCGGCGGATCACGGTCAACTACCGGGGCGATGACACCTTCGACGCGGCACGGCGCCCGGCGCTGGCGCTGCGAGTTCGCAGCGGGCTTTCCCTCGCCGTCTCGCCACGCCGGCTCCAGACCGGCGAGTCGGTTCGCCTCTGGGGCCGGGTCCGCGCCCGTGGGGCGCCGCTGCCGCGGCGCGGCAAGCTCGTCGCGATCCAGTACTACGAGGCCGCGGCGCGTCGCTGGCGGCCAGTGATGGTCGTGCGCAGCGACCACGTCGGACGCTTCCAGGGCCGCTACCGGTTCCGCTACGTCAGCGGCACGGCGAGGATCCGGCTGCGCGCGGTCGCCCTGCCCGAGGAGCGTTGGCCGTACGCGCCAGGCGCCTCTACGCCGATCACGGTTCGCGTCACCGGCCAGCCGGTAGGCTGAAAACCGTGTCGCAAGCAACCCTTCACACCAGCGCCGGGGCGATCGTCGTCGAGCTGCACGATGACGATGCGCCGAAGACGGTCGAGAACTTCCGCAAACTCGCCGCCGACGGCTTCTACGACGACCTGGTCTTCCATCGCGTCATCCCCGACTTCATGATCCAGGGTGGCTGTCCCGAGGGAAGCGGTCGCGGCGGGCCCGGCTACACCTTCGAGGACGAGATCAACGAGCACAAGATCGTCCGCGGCGCACTGGCGATGGCCAATGCCGGGCCGAACACCAACGGCTCGCAGTTCTTCCTCGTCACCGCGCAGGCGGCGCCTTGGCTCGACGGCAAACACACCGTCTTCGGCCGCATCGTCGAGGGCATGGATGCCGTCGACGCGATCGAGGCGTGCGAGACGGACGCCTCGGACCAGCCGCTCGAGCCGCAGAAGATCGAGCGCGTCGAGCTCTCCGACTAGCCGCTCTCGTCCCCGGGCCGCCTCAGAGGCCGGGCCAATGGATCGGGTTAGCCGCTGAGGACGATGACGATGAAGAAGGCAATCACGACCTCGCTGACGATCCACGAGTTCGTGTTCATCCAGTCGCGGACTTTCGGCAGGACGGTGCGTGCCCGACGGCCGAGCGTCACGACGAGCAGCGCCGGCAGGGCCAGCAGCAGAATGGTGAGGAGAACGAAGGGGAGCGCGTACGACCACGGGTCGCCGCCGTTGGCCAGGTGCCCGCCCACGGTGATCGAAGTGATGAGATCGCTGGGGAATAAGCCAAGCAGCAGAAAACCGAGCACGAACGCGAACCCCGGCGTCGCCGACTGCAGCTTTCCCATCCACTTCGGCGGCTCGCTCTCCGATCGCTTGCGGAATACGTGGACCATTGCGAAGACGAGCAGGGCGACAATCGCGTAGTCGATGCCGCTGCTCTCCGAGTCGTCGCCTCCACCGTCGCCTCCAACCACGTTGGCGAGCAGGTAGGCGGCGGTCACGACGATCGTGATCGACAGCGTTGCCCCCAACACATAGGCGGCCGATGAGCGCTTCCAGGACTCGGCCGTGGCGAAGAAGACGGCGCTGATGATCTGCGGCCCGGCGATCATCACGAAAGCCAGCGGGAGGACGGTGACGATGTCCACGAGGCGCAGGCTCTCACACGGAAAGGCGGGAGCGCCTTACAGGGTCCGACGCGCCTCCACGATCGAGCTCAGAGCGGCGAGTTTCTCCGTTGCCGTCCTTGCGAGCTCCGCGGCGGCACCTACCTCGACAAGGCTTTGCTCGAGCTCGCCGATCCTGTCGAGCGCCGCGGAGACCTCGCGCCGCAGCTCCTCCTCTCGCTCGGCGCCCTGCCGGCGCTCGTCCTCGAAACGGGTCCGTTCGTCGGCGAGGGCCGTTGCCGCCTGCTGAGCTCGGACGTCGACATCTTCGAGCTCGTCGATTCGACGTTCGGCCGCCTCGGCCAGGATGACGGCCTGGCGCGCCCGATCTTGCAAGGCGACGAGCGTCGTCGATAGCTCTCCTGGATCGTCGCCAGGCGGAACGGAAGGCTGCGGCTCCGGCACGGGTGGAGGCTCTGGCGCAAGCATCGGCTCCGGCTCGGGTGCAGGTACAGGTTCTAGCTCCGGTTCCGGCTCCGGCGCAGGTACGGGCTCCGGCTCTGGCGTCGGCTCGGGCAAGGAATCCGCGGCGGCCACGGGCTCTGACTCGGGATCGGGGACCGCCTCGGGCTCCGGTGCGGATACCGGCTCGGGCAAGGGCACGGAGTCCGGTTCGGGCTCCGGCCTCTCCGCGATCTCCGCTTCCGCCTTCGGCTCGGGCTGGGGCTGCGGCTGGGGATCGGGAGGCGGCCCCGGCGCCGAGGAGTCAGGCGGCTGAGACGGCGGGGCCGGAAGGCGCTCTTCCGGCAAGCTCTCTATCAGTCTTTGGATCTGGGTCCCGGCGGCGACCACGGGGCGCACCTCGCTCTTCGTCATCACCTCGATGTCGCTGATTCCCAGCATGTCGTACGGATCCTCGAACGCGACGATCAACGCCCCATCGGGGGCAAACGCGACCGGCAGCGCCGTGTACCGGGCGGCCGTCGACCTGTCGATCAGGCCGGTCGCCTCCTGATCCATTTCGAAGAGGTCGAGATCGACGTGGTCGAAACCATTGCGCTCCGCGAGCGCGAGGGAAAGCTGATGCTCGTCGATCACGCCGTTGTCGAGGAGGCAGCGCTCGGTGGTCTTCGCCGACTGGCGGGCGGCCTCGACGGCCATCTGAACCGCATCCTGATCGGCAAACCCAAGCTCGACGATGACGTCGGTCAGGAAGACGCCCTGGCGATCGAGCTTGGACGGCGGAGTGATGCCCGGCACCGGTGGGGCCGTCGCCACGGCGCTGGCTTCGGAAGTGGCGACTTCGCTCATTCGACCACCTCCTGGTAGACCGGCTCACGCGACCCACTGGGCGCGGCGGCAGCTTCCGCGAGTCCGAGCGCTTCCTCGGGGGAAGAGACACCGCCCAGTGCCTGAATGCCATGTGACAGCTCGATCCGGGGATTGCCGCCGCGGGTCACCCGTCCCAGCGCCGCGCGGAGACGCTCGACGAACACGGGCGCTTGCTCCGGCTGGCATCCGACCAGCGTCGCCGCGAGGGTCGTCTCACCGATACGGGCGGCGCGATCCGTGGTCCGAACGCTCGCCTCCAGCACCTCCGCCGCGATCTTCACGGCAAGCTTGCCCATCGCAGCACCGTTGGGGCTCCGATCGGAGTCGCCGTCGACTCGAAATACGACGAGCACCGACTCCACGGTCCCTCGCTCCGCCAGACGCCAGTCGTGATCCAGCAGGTCCAGAAAGCCGTCACGGTTGAGAAGGCGGGTCTCGGGGTCGACGTTCGCAGTGCCCGGGAAACGTCCCCGGAGCCGTCGCAGCTCGGCGCGCCGCTCGACGCTCTCCCATTCATAGCTCAGCATTCGCGCCGCGATGCCGAGCATCGCGACGTGCTGGCAGCGATAGGCGCCGGGACTGGAGTCCAGAGCGGAGAGTGTGCCGACGATCCTGCCGTCGCTCATCTCCAGTGGAACGCCGAAGCACGACTCCGCGCCCAGCGAATCGAGGAAGGTGGGGTCGATCTCACTGGTCGGTGGGCCTGGGACTCCGTCGCCGCCGGCGTCGCCGCCGTTGGTCGGTGAGGCCAGGGGCAGCATCGCGCCCTTGCACAGACCATCGACCCCGCCGCCCTGGATCCCGATGACTCGTGAGACCGGCTCGTCCGGATCGAGCTGGCCCAGCACGAGGACGCCCGGGACGATATCGGCAAGGGCGTCTAGGACCGACTCGGCCGCCTCGGAGAAGCTGCGGAAGCGGGACTGGCAAATGCGGATGAGGGTCTTGGTCTCGGCTGAGTCCACCCCCTGGTTATCGGAAGGAGATCGAGATACCTGAGCTTGGCTCCAACGCTGCCGCGCCGACGTGCCCGCAAGGCGCCGACTCTGCCCCCCCGGGCGGGATTGGGCCTGCAAGCGGGGCTAATGAGACGCTATTCGAACCCCGAGATAAGAGCGCGTTCTGCCGCCTCCTTGGCTCCGTTCCCAGCGCGCCCTGAGATAGGCCTACGATACGCCGCGTGAGCATCGACGACCGAATCAACGCTGTAACCGAAGCAGAGAAAGCCCAGATCGACGCCGAAGACCGGAAAGTCGCCGTAGCGGAAGAAGTGAGGCGCCGGCGAGCCGAAGAGCAGCGCACAAAGGCAGAAGCGCTAATGCCGGAAGTGTCTGAAGGCGTCCATCTCCTGCGCTCGAAGCGAGAGCGCTCCGCTCAGCTACTAGATGACTTGGGGACGCCGACGCCGATGATGTCGCTTGTCTGGCGGCTGGGCTCCGGCTGGACGGCGTTCCGGCGCAGGGAGCGCCGGGAAATGATTGGCTGGGAGGTGAGGACGGGGTCTTCGGAACCCAATATGGCTGGCGGGATCCGGAAGGCCTTTCCCGCTGCCCGGGTCTTCATTCCTTTCCAGGGGGCACTGCGAGTTCAGGGGGTAGAACGCTGGGCGCCCGAGGGCACCTGGGAAACGCTCGAAGACCATGTCCGCGCAGGCATAGTTGGCGTCCCAGTGAGGAATGGCAAAGTCACCACCAGTACGGCTGAGGTTCACGCCGACAGGACCGTTTCCACGCTTCTGGACACTCTGGCGAAGCATCTAGCCCTCCTCGAGCAAGGGTTCCAATAAACCGCCTGATCCCGCGTGAGTGCGGGATTGATGAAACGGTATTCCAACCCCGAAGTCATTGCCCGACTTGATCGGATGGGCGCGTGGACCACTAGGGAAGGCGGCTGGCTTTTGCCTTCACGGGGTCGAGCCCGGAAGCCACCTTCAGGCCGGTCGGTGCTGGCGCATCCGACATTGACCCCGCTCTGGTGTGGTCAATGTCGGATGCGCGACCTGCGCCTGCGTTCTGGGCGCGGTGCCCGCGGCTTCCGAGAGGAAACAACCTGGCCGGGAACGGAGCTCACGGGCCGAAGCTCGAAACCCAGCTTGGACACCGCCTGGCGGCGGATCCTCAAGCTCGATGAGCAGCGCTTCGGCAACGCTGATGGACTTGCATCCCTTGCAAGGCCTCGGGTTCACGGGCGCGGGTCAACGGGGGTCCTGCGCAGGTCGCTTGAACATGAGTTGGGGGGGTCTTCACCAGCAATCCAGTGGCCCGATACTCGAATCGGATTTCGCCTACCGGCTCCCAGCCATTGCGCCCGAGATTCGCCATCTCCTCCTTGGCCTCGGAGATTGGCCTGCGCTTTGGCTCCTCCCCGAGCCAAAGGTCAATGTAGGCGAACTCCCATCCATAGTCGATTATTCAGTTACTACCCATCGATCTTTGCGCCCAGTTCCTTCATGCTGACGCCGAAGCGGTTTGACCGGCTTTACCTTGGCTAACTTGCTGACCAACAAACCTAGGTTTCAGCAGATCGGGACGCTGCTGCCTTCCAGGGGCGGCTGATGGATGACCCTGCCGTTTCCGTCTAGCAATGCGACAGCGAACCGCTCATGCGCGACAGCGGGATGCACGTCGTCTCTGACGTAGAATTCGCAGGCTATCCCGACTTCTACGTCTCCCGGGTTCACCAGGACGAGATCGGGAGGCCGAGAGCGAATAAAGCTCGCTACCGCCTCGGCGGATTCTTCGCGCACCACGAGCCCTCGCGGTTCAAGCCCCTGTGGAACCGTGATGGACTCACTGGGCGAGAGTTCCACCGGAACTCCGACGTCGCCTTCGGCGTCGTACTGGCCAAGTGCTAATCCGAACGCGAACTCACCCAGGCCGCAATAGACTTCGCCAGCGTGTCTGAACTGGCAGGTGTCGTACCAATCGCCCGCCAACAGCTGAGTCGTCCCGTCGATGGCCGCAGTTGGCACCCCGCTTTTCTCGTACAGCAGCGTGATGTACATATGCGGGGTCCCAATCACGGTATTCCGCCGGGGGGTGGTATTGGCGATTTCCATGTCCGCTTCGGCCGACGGGGCTACGATCGCTTCGCCTGGTGGAACATCGGCAACCAGCACGTCTGCACCGAGGTCCGCGAGCGAGTAGCTGACCTCCACCGTGTACTGCTCCTCGGGCACTCCGCGAAAGCTGCCGCTGATGGTCGTGCCGTATTCGCGTTCTTCGCTGCTCGTGCTTTCTGCCGAACCGGTGGTGTCGCTTACGTCCGCGCCCCCTGACGTATCGCCTTCCCCGACCGGATCGGAAGCATCGCTGTCGCCTCCACCGCAGCCGGAGAGTACAACGCCGATGAGTGCGGCCACAACGAGCATCCAGGTGCGACCGGTCCAGTTTTGCGCGGTGCCAGACACCATCAACCCCCCACTGTCGTTGTCGCTGGAATCGTGGGTAAACCTAATGCGTTCCGCGGCTCCCAGATGTATCCCCTCCCCAACCAGCCAACCGAGCGTATCAAGCACAAAACAGTCAGGTGGCCCACCACCGAGCTGCGCTGACGCCCAGCTCTCCCGCTCTCAACCCCGCCATGCCGGGCAGGTGATCCGAGGCATGTCTCAGGCTGGACTCTCGACGCCGATCGGCCGATGGCCTGGCAACTCGACCCGCGCTCTTTTAACCAACCCACCCGTCGAGTCCCAGGACGCCCCGAAACTGCTCTCGTGAAGCTCCGGGCTGGAAGCCAGTGCGTCCCGGTCGGCATCGTCTATCTCGCCCGACTGACAGCGATCTCGCGCCACAGTCTCGACCAAGCTCTTGAAGAACTCGAACGGGGCATCCTCGCTCTCGACAGGGAGCAACTCGCTGACCAGGCAGATTCGGCATGGCCGCCAGCCGTCCGAAAACTCAACCCCAATTTCTGCCCGGTGGTGCTCGCCGTAGCCACGGCTTTTGACCAGCCGCTTGAGCCTGAAATTTAGCAATGGAGCCTCCAGGCCCCAGTGGTTCTCGAACGTCAGCGCGAAGATCGAGCTAAGCGGTATCCGAGATCCCGCAGTGGTGTTCTCGGTTTTCTCGGAGAGCATTGATGCGAAGTCCTTAAGACTTCTGTACTCCCCTATGCCGGGGACCAGATCCGCGAGGTTAGACCTAGACGGGGAGATGGCCGCGGTCTTCCAGCTCAGGTTGGAGATGGCTTGAATGTGATCGGCGTAGACGCGAAGTGAAGCCGAGGAACTCAACCGACTGACGGAGCCGCTTACCCATCTATCGCCCTCCCAAGGCCAGCTGCCGGCATCCAAGCGAGACCCGTTGCAGCTTGCGAGGGGAGCTGCATCGGTGTGTTGAGGCACGACATTCCTCCACCACGGCTCCAGGGCATCGAGCGCCGCGTCACCCGCAGTAGGCAGGAAGAAATTGAACGGCAGCGGCGCAGTGAAGAACGGACGTTCGGGTGCTATCAGCCTCCACGGCCCGTTGCCCGCAACGAGACCATGGCGATCCAAGTCGACTCGATCTAAGCGCGGGGGAGGATAGTCGGCCCAGGAGTCAAGCCAACCAAGGACAAAGAGGGCTCCGAGGGTTCGCTCGTCGCTCCTGACTGCCTGGAAAAGGGCTTCCCTGAGATCACCTATTGAGCCGGAAAGCGCAGTGCATCCTGACCACTCGCCGGAATCCTGCTCCAGCTTCACTATCTCGATTTCCGACATTGAGATATCCGCGAGTGCCGATGGTCAACTACCGACCGCAACTAGAGCAGGAGGGACGCTAGGCGCCACACCTCGGCTTGACTTGGACTGTCATGGATTTTCGACCTCGGCGCCAAGGAACGGCTCAGCGACCCCAAGCATCTCATCAGCCATCGTCAGGATGTCCGAACTGACTCCGCGAAACTCCTCTCGGACGCATTCCACCGCATCGGCCTCCCTCCCTCGCGCGGCCTGACTCTGGAGGCTTTCTCTCAAGGCCCCGGCGGTCAATTGAGCGATGTCCGCGCTGCTTATAGGCCTTTTGGGCTCCGTCGCAGCGCCCTGAGAATCCCGTGCCGCCCCTTCCACCAGCTTGCGAAAGGCAGCGGCTTCCCTCCGAAGTTTCCGCAGCCCACGATCCCCGAAGAACCCCATGGCCGCTGGTGTATATCAGCTGTCAGAGAGTGGAGTGGTGTCTTCCGCCTAGGGGCCAGTGAAGCTGATCGCAACCCACGCGACGTTTCCTCAGCCGATGGTGATCCTGCTGGATGAGATTGAGGTCAACAGCGAGGCCCTAGCGGCGATGACCTCCTCGCCTCCAATGCCTGAGCCCAAAGTCAGCTCGGCTTTGGTCGAGGACGCCGACGCGGACGAGACCCGGACGTCATAGGTGAGGCGGAGGTTTTCAGATGGCTGATTCATTGGCAGGGGACAGCGTGAACTTTCGGATGGTGCGACTGGCCCGAGAGCTGAGAGGTCTAACGCAGACTGCGACGGCAAACCGGGGCGGCCTACCTCAGGGTCGATTGAGCCGAATCGAGACCGGACAAATGCGGGCGAGTGATGATGACGTTGTCGCACTTTCGCGGGCGCTGGACCTCCCGGCGACCTTCTTTTTGGAGCCCGGTGCACCTGCAGCGGCTCCCCTATTTCGAAAAAGGGCCATTCGCTCCGTGCGGACCCTTGCGACCATCCAGGCCCGCCTCAATACTGCTGTGCTCATTGCTCAACGACTGCTTGATGCTGGCGTCAAGGTTGACCACGCCAATGCGTTCCCTGAGCCAGGTCAGTTCTCTCCGGAGGAACCGGTCGATGCAGCCGAAATTCTCCGCCGTGATTGGCGACTACCGATTGGCCGAGTTGACAACGTAACGCGGTTATTGAGGCTGCGGCCGGGCTGGTGCTGCGGGTTGATTTCGGCAGCGCCGATGCGTCAGCTGCCTTCAGTGGCATGCAGGGAGACGAGGCACGCTTGTGGTTCCTGGTGAATACGAGAGAGACGGCAGGGGATCGTGTTCGGCTGAGTTTGGCTCACGAGTTGGGTCATGCCGTTCTTCACAGAAGACTGTCGAGCATCGAGGAGTCTGAGACCGAGCTGCAGGCATTCAGGTTCGCGGCGGCGCTTCTCCTGCCGGCTTCCGAGTTTGATCGTGCCGTCCCCTACGACGCACTGACTTTGACTGATGCTCGGCGCCTGAAGCAAACTTTTGGTGTTTCGATCCAGGCGATTATTCGAGCCGCATATGAGCGGGGGCGAATCTCCCGGAAGCGGTATACGAGTTTGTTTAAGCAGCTTTCCGCGCGCCAATGGCGCACCGAAGAGCCGGATGCCATACCCGTCGAGATACCGAAAGTTTGGTCGGATGTCGTTCAGGTTCACAGAGAAGCTCATGGCTTCGCAGATGCGGACCTTGCGGATATTGCGCGGGTCGATGTCGCAACGCTCGGGGAGTTGTTCCCCGATGATTTTCGACGCCGACCTGCACTGAGAGCCGTCTCAGTCAGCTCGGGGCTGTAGCTGGCGGATGGGCGTGGTCAGGCCGGAACGCGCTCGCCTGCTGGCACGTAGTGCTCCAGCGCGGCGTCGTGGCCGAGGGCAAAGGGGACACCCTCCTCGGCGAGCTTGACGACCTCGGCGTAGGTGTCGCCAGCAGCGGACCAGCCGTCAACGTCGGGCGACTCGGCCCACCAGCCGTCTGGTTCGTGGTGATAGATGACGCGCACGATTTCCATTCTGTCCTCCACGTCAGAGTAGCTTCCGGGCCTCGTCCTCGGCAAGCCCAACGTCTCCGGTGCGGATCTTGCGGACCAGGCCGGAGGGGACCGTAGCCTTGTCATGGAAGCGAAGGTGAGCGGCGGCCGTCCCCGGGCCTCCATGCGACGGTGCGAGCCCGACTGGCGCACAACGCGATAGCCGAGTGGCTTGCGTTCGAGGACGGCAAGCAGGCGCTTCGCTTTCATCGAAGGGAACTGGCTCACGGATCGGCGACCGTACCGGCGAGTCCGGATCGCCTTTCGAAGGCCACTCCGTGCCACCGTCCGTGCCACCCTCTGCCACCCAAACAACCGGATTCAGCCGGAGACAACCGGATTCGGAAGCGGCCCCTAGGTGTAAGACCCAGCAACGTTGTTCAGCTCGGCGAGCCGAGCTCCGGGCGGCTTGTGAGCGAGGGAGCCGTGCGGTCTGCGCCAGTTATAGAAGTCCAGCCAGCCGGATAGGGCC
>Ga0190265_10000993_pt1 | contig 18441 bp, 24 predicted proteins | sample Popmic124T_FD_133135 | JGI IMG/M metagenome (GOLD analysis project Ga0190265, IMG submission 133135) | Populus adjacent soil microbial communities from riparian zone of Indian Creek, Utah, USA - 124 T | ecosystem: Environmental > Terrestrial > Soil > Riparian zone | place: USA: Utah | collected...
CCCGGCGGCGTCCCGGCCGGCCGCTTGCGCCCGCCGGTGTACGTGACCATCTGGAATGCTCGCTGACTGGAGCTCATGGCACTCGACGACCCAGTAGTGATCACCTGCGCGATCTCCGGCGCGGTCGCCAACCGCGACCAGTGCCCGGCGATCCCGTACACGCCCGCGGAGTACGCGGCCGAGGCGCGCCGCGCGGTCGACGCCGGCGCGAGCATGATCCACATCCACGCGCGCACGCCCGACGGGACGCCGAGCTACGAGGTCGAGGACTTCCGCGCGATCACCGAGGCGATCACCGCCGAGGTCGACGTGATCGTGAACTACTCGACCGGCGCCATCGGCGTGCCGGTCGAGCGGCGGATCGCCTACCTGCGCGCGCTGCGCCCGGATGTCGCCGCGCTCAACATGGGCTCGATGAACTTCGCGAAGTACTCGCGCCGGCGGCGCGAGTTCGTGTTCTCGCTGGTCTTCGCGAACCCGTTCGACGAGATCGTGGCGCTGCTCGAGGCGATGAACGAGCTCGGGATCAAGCCGGAGCACGAGTGCTTCGACCTCGGCCACGTCGGCTCGCTCGAGCCGCTCGTGCACAAGGGCCTCCTGCGCCCGCCACTGCACGTCTCGTGCGTCATGGGCGTGCTCGGCGGCGTCCCGCCGACGGCACGCAACCTCGCGGCGATGGTCGACAACATCCCGGCGGGGAGCCACTGGGGGCTGATCGGGATCTCGCGCGACCAGTGGACGCTCGTCGCCGCTGCGCTCGCGCTCGGCGGCAGCGTGCGCGTGGGGCTCGAGGACAACTTCTACCTGCCCGACGGCGCGATGGCGGGCTCGAACGGCGACCTGGTCGCCCGCGCGCGGCGGATGACAGAGGACAGCGGCCGGCGCGTGGCGACCGTGGCCGAGGCGCGGGAGCTGCTCGCATGAACGCGCGGCCGGGCTTGAAGATGAGCGAGCTCGCCGACGCCTCGGGCGTCTCGGCCGGCACGATCAAGCACTACCTGCGCGAGGGCCTGCTCGGCGACGAGGGCGTCGTGCGCACGTCGCGCAACATGGCGTGGTACCCGCCCGAGTACGTCGACCGCATCCGCCTGATCAAGCAGCTCCAGGAGGAGCGCTTCCTGCCGCTGCGGCTGATCAAGGAGGTGCTCGCCGAGCAGCCGCCGCGCACCCCGCGCAGCGCGGTCGACCTGCCCGACAACGTGCTCGACCGGCTCGCCGAGCTCGGCGTCCTCACGCCGCACGCGGACGGCTACGACCCCGACGACGTCGCGGTGATCCGCGCGATCGCCCGCTTCCGCGCCGGCGGCTACGACGAGGCGCTCGGCTTCACGGTCTACGACACGCTCCGCTACCGCGAGGCACTCGCCCCGCTCGTCGAGCGCGAGGTCGAGCTGCTGGTCGAGCGGCTCGGCGAGCTCGACCCGGCGCGCGCGGTCGAGATCGTGCGCGCGGGTCGCGAGCCGCTGCGCGAGCTGATCGGCGCGATGCACTCCAAGCTGTTGCTCGAGGAGCTCCTCCGGGTCACCAGCGCGCGCGGTGGCGCTCCATGACGCCCCAGCCGGCGCGCAGCTCCCCCGCGATCGGGAGCGCACCGGCGAACGTGCCGAACGGCTGCTCGTAGTCGGAGGCGATGAGGCCGAAGTTCTCGCGCCGCGCGCGCGTGGCGAGCGCGCTGAAGCGCAGGTCGCCGACGCCGGCGAAGCCGTGGAACGGCTGCGGCGGCAGGTGCTGCGGGACGCCGTCGATCCAGACCGCGCGCTCGGACTCGTCGATCCCGTCGTGCAGGCCGTCGACGAGGTTCCACGTGACCGCGCGGCCGTCGGCGAGCGCGCCGGCCCCGGCGGACCACCACCAGGCCATCTGGCGCGGGTGGCGCCCGGCGGACTCGTCGATCAGGCCGTCGAGCTCGACCGGCCGGCCGAGCGCGGTGCCGCGCAGGCGGGCGGGACGCTTGCGCGTCCACATCGCCCCCGTGCGCACGGCCCACGGGCGGCCCGGCTCCACCGTCAGGTCGAGCACGCCGGGCACCGTCACGCGGTCGGGCGAGACGGTGACGGGTCCGGACGTGCGGTAGCTGCGCTCGTGCAGCCGCTCGCCGTCCCACACCGCCCACCACGCGGCGCGCGCGGGGCCCACGCGCGCGCTCGCGGCACAGAGCATCGCGCCGGGACCGAAGCCCCCGATCCAGGTCCAGCTCTTCCGCATCGGCATGGTGGGTATCCTCGCGGTTCCAGGGATTGACTGACGAGTCAATCTGCCGTGCAGACGCCGAGGAGGCCGCGATGCGCGCCGCTGCCGTACAGCTCAGCTCGAACCCCGATCGCGACCGCAACCTCGAAGCGGCCGATCGGCTCACGCGCGCGGCGGCCGCGGCCGGCGCCGAGCTCGTCGTGCTGCCCGAGAAGTGGCCGGTGCTCGGGACGCCCGAGCAGACCGCGGCCGGCGCCGAGCCGCTCGACGGGACCGCGCTGGCGTGGGCACGGGCGACGGCGCGCGAGCTGGGCATCGACCTCGTCGCCGGCTCGATCGCCGAGCACGTCGAGGGCGCCGAGCGCGGCGCGAACACGAGCGTGCACGTCGGGCCCGACGGGGAGGACCGCGCGGTCTACCGCAAGATCCACATGTTCGACGTCGAGGTCGGCGGGCGGACGTACCGCGAGTCCGAGCACGAGGCGCCCGGCGACGAGATCGTCACCTCGGAGCTCGCGAACGGCGAGCGGCTGGGCCTGACCATCTGCTACGACCTGCGCTTCCCCGAGCTGTTCCGGATCCTCGCGATCCGCGGCGCGACGATCGTCACCGTCCCCGCGGCGTTCACCGAGACGACGACGCGCGACCACTGGGAGGTGCTCCTGCGCGCGCGGGCGATCGAGGACCAGTGCTTCGTCGTCGCCGCCAACCAGGTCGGCGAGCCGGCGCCGGGCATCCGCACAGGCGGCCGGTCGATGATCGTGGACCCGTGGGGCATCGTGCTCGCGCAGGCGCCCGACGCCGAGACGTTCGTCGTCGCCGACCTCGACTTCGACCGCCTGCGCGCCGTGCGCGCCAAGCTCCCGTCGCTCGCGAACCGGATGGCGGGCGCGTACCGCTGGCCCGAGGCGGTCCGCGCGTGAAGGCGGCGCCGGTCGACAAGCGCCGGCTGATCCTCGACGCCGCCGTGCGCGTGTTCGCGCGCCAGGGCTTCCACACGTGTCGCGTCTCCGACATCGCCGACGAGGCGGGCGTCGCGTACGGGCTCGTCTACCACTACTTCCAGTCCAAGGACGAGGTGCTCGACACGCTGTTCCTCGAGCGCTGGGAGCTGATGCTGGGGGCGATCGACGAGATCGACGCCCAGCCGATCGGCGCGCGCGACAAGCTCTCCGCGATCGCCTCGTTCATCGTCGACTCCTACCGCCACGACCCCGAGCTGATGAAGGTGATCATCGTCGAGGTCACGCGCGCGGCGAACACGTTCGGCCAGACCCACCTGCCGGAGATCAGCAAGGCGTACGTGCGGATCGCTGACATCGTCGCGGCGGCACAGGCCGACGGGACGTTCCGCGACGCCGTCACGCCGCAGTTCGCCGCGATGGCGTTCTACGGCGCGGTCGAGCAGGTGCTCACGGGCTGGATCTTCGGGCTGCTCGACGAGGGCGAGGACGACTACGAGCGGGCCAAGCGCTTCATCGTCGGGACGATCTGCGACGGGCTCGAAGCGCATCGCGACGGCGCAGCCGCCTAGACTCCGACGGGATATGACCGACAACGAGATGGTCAAGCGACTCATGTGGTCCGGCCTGCTCGCCGGGATCGGGGCGATTGCCTCGATCGCGACCACGAAGCTCGCGCACCTGATTTGGGTTCGCGCGTTCGGGGAAGATCCTCCGGAGTGAGCACAGACCAGGACAAGACGGCCGAGTTCGAAGCGGCCAAGGCCCGTTCCGCCGAGCTGCGCGAGGAGCTCGCGATCACGGATCAGCGGCGCGCCGAGGAGGAGGAGGCGAAGGCCGAGGCGGCCATCGTCGATGCCGAGAAGGACGAGTCCAAGAAGGAGCGCAAGCGGCGCGAGGCCGAGCAGGCCCGCGCGGCCGCCGAGGAGGATGCCCGGCGCGCCCGCGAGGCCGCCGACGCCGTCAAGGCCGCCGACCGGAACGAGCGCTCGACCGTCTCCGGCGCCTCCGTCGCCTCGCCGGGCGCCGGCACCGAGCCCAAGCCCAACGCCGCCGCCGGGGCCGGTGCGCGCGCGCAGCGCGAGCCCGCTTCGCCGAGCGCGAGCGTCCCGGTCGAGGGTCCGGAGAAGCCCGAGATCCTCCTGGCCGCCGCCTTCGCGGGCGCCTTCCTCTTCGCCCGCATCCTCAAGAAGATCGCGGAGTAGAGATGCCCGACCAGTCATCGAGCGAGCTCGCTCGCGCCATCCAGGACATCACCGAGCGGGCGCAGCTGCTCGTCCGCGAGGAGGTCGAGCTCGCGAAGGCCGAGATGACCGACAAGGTCACGAAGCTGATCAAGGGCGCGATCTTCGGGATCGTCGCCGGGGTCTTCGCGGTCTTCGCGCTGATCTACCTCGGCCATGCGCTGTCGTGGGGGATCAACGACCTCCTCGACGTGCAGACCGCGCTGTGGGCCGGGTTCCTCATCACCGGCACGCTGATCCTGCTCGTCGGCGCGGTCGCCGGCCTGCTGGCGATGCGCTTCGTCAAGAAGGGCTCGCCGCCCACCCCGAAGCTCGCCATCGAGGAGGCCCAGCTGATCAAGGGCACGCTCACCGCGTCCCCGGCCGGCGCGACGGTCGGCCCCGTCGGCGCACGCCAGGCTCCGACGCCGGCGCCCTCGGAGGGCCGGCGCTGATGCCCGGCGCCCGGACCCCCGAGGAGATCCGCCGCTCGATCGAGGCCAATCGCGCCGAGCTCGGGATGGCGGTCGACCGCCTGCGCGCCGAGGTGACCGAGGTCACCGATTGGCGCAAGCAGATCAACAAGCGCCGCACGCAGTTCCTGATCGGCGCAGCCGTCGCCGGCTTCGTGGTCGGCGGCGGGATCGCCGCGATCACCGGGCTGCTGTCCGGCGATCGCGACGAGTACTAACGCCGGCGCGCGTGCGCCACGTTGATGACGGCGATCGCGATCCACGCGACGATCGTCGCCAAAGTGGCGCCCGCCTCGCCCAGCCCGTCGGCCGCCGCGCCGACGAGCACGCCGAGGCCGATCGAGCCGAGCGCGATCACGACGGTGACCGCGTCGCGCAGCACGGTCGTGCGGCGCTGCCGGTCGCGCGCGTCGATCTCGGCGTCGAGCCGCTCGACGAGCGAGCGCACGACGGCGCCGTCGTAGTCCTCGCCGAGTTCCGAGCGCGCGGCGGCGGTGGCGCGGAGCTCCTCCGCGAGCCGCTTCACGACGCGCTCCCGTGCGCGACGGCGTGGCGCGCCGTGCGGCGCCGGCCCGGCCACAGCCGGCCGCCCATCAGGGTGAGCGCCGCGGGCGCCATCAGCAGCCGCACGAGCGTGACGTCGACGAGCACCGCGCTCGCGAGCCCGACGCCGGTCATCTTGATCACCGGATCCGGGTCCGTGGCGAAGCCGAGGAAGACGACGATCATGATCGCGCCGGCCGCCGTGACGATCCGCCGCGTGCCGGCCGAGGCCGCCGCGATCGCGGTGCGGTGGTCGCGGTGGCGGCCCCACTCCTCGCGCACCCGCGAGAGCAGGAACACGTTGTAGTCGGTGGAGAGCCCGAACAGGATCGCGAACATGAACAGCGGCACGTAGGGGACGACCGGAAGCTGCTCGACGCCGAGCAGGCTCGCGCCCGTCGAGGTCTGGAACGCGAGCGCGACCACGCCGTACGCGGCGGCGATCGAGGCGAGGTTGAAGAGCGCGGAGACGGCCGCGATCCGCCATGACCGGAACGCCGCGAGCAGCAGCAGGAGCGAGAGGCCGACGACCGCGGCGGCGAACGCCGGGATGCGCGACGCGATCCGCTCCGCCTCGTCGCCGTAGCGCGCGGTGCGGCCGCCGACGTACGCGGTCGCGCCGGTGCCCTCCAGCGCCGCGGGGAGCATCTCGCCGCGGAGCCGGCCGACGAGCGCGCGCGTGCCGTCGTCCTGCGGTCCGTCGCGCGGCGTCACGGTGATCACCGCCGCATCGCCCGCCTCGTTGGTCTGCGGCTGCGCGACGCGCGCGACCTCGGGGTCGTCGGCGATCCGCTGCTCGAGTCGCTCGAGCGTCGCGCCGGCGCCGTCGCCGTCGGCCGGGAGCGAGACGGCGACGACCAGCGGCCCGTTCACGCCCGCGCCGAACCCGGCGGCGAGCCGGTCGTAGGCCTGGCGCTGGGTCGCGTCGGTCCCGAGGTTGCGATCGTCGGGCTGGCCGAGCTCGAGCCCGAGGGCCGGCGCGGCGAGCGCGAGCGTCACCGCGGCGGCCGCCAGGAGCGCGAGCCGGGGGCGCCGCGTCGCCCACGGCGCGCGGTCCGCCGGGGCGTCCGGTGCGGCGGGCGCCGGGGTCGCGGCGCGCTCGCGGCGCGGCAGCAGCCGGCGGCCGCTCGCCGCGAAGCGCGCGGGCAGGAGCACGATGCACGTGATCGCGGCGGCGAGCACGACGACGCCGGCGGCGACGCCGACGCGGCCGACGAACGGGATCCCGGTCACGATCAGGCCGGCGAGCGAGACGAGCACGATGCCGGCGGCGGTGAGGGCGGAGTGGCCGGCCGTCGCGTTCGCGCGGCGCGCGGCCTCGGCCGGCGCGTGGCCGGCGCGGAGCTCCTCCTGCTGGCGCGCCGCGAGCAGCAGCGCGTAGTCGATCCCGGCCCCGAGGCCGAGCATGCCGGCGAGCGTCGGCGCGAGACCGGGCACCTCCGTGAGCGTCGACGCCCACAGCAGCACGCCGAACCCGAGGCCGATGCCGGCGAACGCCGCGAGCAGGGCGTTGCCGGCGGCCCGGAGGCTGCGCAGCACGACGACGAGCAGGATGACGGCGAGCACGATGCCGACGACCTCGCCGATCGGGAAGCCGCCGGTCGCCGCGCCGTCGATCACCTCGCCCGACATCGCGACGTCGACGCCGCCGGCGGGCAGCGCGCCGGTCGCGGCTTCGAGCCGCTCGCGCGGCCCGGCGTCGAGATCCTCCGCGGCCCGGTCGTACCCGACGGTCGCGAAGCCGGTGCGGCCGTCCTCGGAGCGCTGACCGGGCGCGTCGAACGGACCGGTGACCGACGCGACGTGGGGCTGGCGCGCGATGGCGGCGAGCGCGCCGTCGATCGCGCCGGGGCGCAGCTCGCCGTCGCGGGCCGTGAACACCACGGTCGCATGGGTGCCGGCCTGGGCGGGGAAGCGCGCCTCGAGCAGGTCCTGCGCCTGCTGGGACTCGATCCCCGGGACGGTGAGGTCGTCCTCGAAGCCGCCGCCGGCGGCGATCGCACCGCCGGCGACGAGCGGGACGGCGAGGAGGACCAGCAGGGTCGCAAGGCGTGGGCGGCGCCCGACGAGTGAGGCGAGCAGGCGGAGTGGGGAGGTCATGATCCCAAGATAATCCGACTCAGTATATTTTTCAACTCAGTATGGAATTGGACTGCGGTTAGGATCTCCTGGGATGCCCGGTCTCCGTGAGCGGAAGAAGGCGGCGACGCGCGCCGCGATCCACGACGGTGCGATGCGCCTGTTCGCCGAGCAGGGCTTCGCCGGGACGACGATCGACCAGATCGCCGAGGCGGCCGACGTCTCGCGCGCGACCGTGTTCACCTACTTCCCGGCGAAGGAGGACATCGTCTGGGGCGAGGCGCCGCAGGCGATCGCGGCGCTCGACGCGCTGCTGCGCGAGTCCGCCGACGCGACGATCCCGACGGTGCGGGCGTGGCTCCGGCACGCCACGGGGTGGCTCGAGCCGCGGCTCATCCTGCAGCGCCGGCTGGCACGCGACGTCCCCGTCGTCGGCGCGCGCCGGGTGCAGATCCTGCGTGAGGCCGAAGCCGTGATCGCCGACGCGCTCGAGCGCGAGTGGGGCGCCGAGGAGCACCTCGCGGCGCGGCTCGCCGCGGCCGCGATCGCCGCCGCACTGATGGTCGCCGAGGACGCCGCCGCGCAGCGCATGGAGCGCGACGGGCGCGCGCTGGCGCCGGCCGAGATCGACGCCGTCGTGGATGATGCGATCGCGTTCGCGGAGGGCGGCCTGGCCGCGCTCCGGGCCCGCAACGCCTAGGTCGCGGGAGCGGGGGCGGGATCGTCGGGCGGCGGCGGCGCCTGCACGGCGCCGATCGGCTCCGGGTTGCGGAAGCGGTTGTACTCGATGACCGAGATCTGGATCGCGGCCGCGACCGGGATCGCCAGCAGCGCGCCGAGCACGCCGAACAGCGTCGATCCGAACAGCACGGAGACGAGCACCACGAACGGGTGCACCTGCACCGCGCGCGCCTGGATCCGCGGCTGGATCACGTTGTTCTCGACCTGCTGGTAGACGATCGACCAGATGATCCAGACGACGGTCGCCGTCGGGAAGTCGTTGAACAGCGTGATCACGCCGACGAGGATCGCGCCGAGCGTCGCGCCGACGAGCGGCACGAGGTCGAGCAGGAAGATGATCACGGCGAGCGAGCCCGCGTACGGGACGCCGAGGATCCGCAGCACGACGTACGCGAGGATGCCGGCGACGAGCGCCTGGCCCATCGCGCCCGCCACGTAGTTGCCGACGGCGTTGCCGATCCGGTCGAACAAGCGGTTGAGCATCACCTGGTGCTCCGGGTCGCGCCGCTGGGCGATCCAGCGCAGCCAGTTGCGGCCGCTGCCGATCATGAACAGGCTCAGCACGAGGATCGACACGCCGGCGAAGACGGAGTTGACGAGCCCGAGCCCGATGTCCGACAGGATCCCCGCCGCATCGCCGACCCGTGCCGGCAGCGTGCTCGCCTGCTTCTGCAGCTCGGCGGTGATGTTGTAGTCCTCTTCCAGCTGCGCCAACTGCTCGTTCTTGTTGACGAAGTCCTGCAGGTCGGCGACGTACTGGGGGAGGTTGTTGATCAGGTTGTTGAGCTGCTCGACGATCGGCGGGATCAGCAGCGCGCCGAGGAACACCGGCACGAGGATCAGCGCCACGTAGACGACCGCGATCGCCAGGCCGCGTTTGATGAACCGCGACAGGAAGTTGACCGGGCCGGAGAGCGCGATCGCCAGGAAGCCGGCGATGAAGATCCACGTGAGCGGCCGGCGCAGCAGGTACACGAGGTACAGCGTCAGCAGGATCGTGATGACCACGAGGACGATCCGGATGACCATGCGCATGGTCAGGATCGGGCCCTGCGGGTTCAGCGGGCGGGGGACGGCGGCCATCGCCGCCCTCTTCGCGCCGGGCGGGCGCGCTCCTGCCTAGACGGGGCCGAGCAGGTCGTCGCGCAGCGCGGTCACGCCGATCAGGCCCGGGCCCGCGTGCGTGCCGATGACCGGGCCCATCTCGGAGACGAACTCCGGCGGGCGGCCGTAGATCGCCTCGCCGCGCTGGGCGAGCTTCGCGGCCTGGTCGGGCGCCTGGATGTGCTGGACGAAGAAGCGGTCGTTGCCGTCCTCGCGGAGCGAGCTGAGGTGATCGACCATGCGCTCGAACGCGCGGCCCCAGGTGCGGACGCGCTCGATCGGGACGATCTCGGACTCGATCGCGAGGATCGGCTTGATCCGCAGCGTCGAGCCGATCCACGCCTGCGCGCCGCCGATCCGCCCGCCGCGGCGCAGGAACTCGAGCGTGTCGACGGCGAACAGGATCTTGAGGTGCTCGCGTGCCTCGCGCGCACGGGCGGCGGCCTCCGCGAGCGTCGCCTCGTCGCGGATCGCGTTGCTCGCCGCGACCGCCATCAGGCCGTGCCCGGCGCAGACCGAGGCGGAGTCGATGATCTCGATGCGCTCGCTCGGCAGCCCGCGCTCGAGGAGCTGGTCCCGCGCCTGCTCGGCGGATCGCACGGTGCCGGAGATGCCGCCCGAGAGGTGGATCGAGAGGATGTCGTCGCCGCGCTCGACGAGCGGCTCGTAGACCGCGAGGAAGTCGCCGACCGAGGGCTGCGACGTCGTCGGGAGGCCTGGCGCGGTGCGCAGGTGGTCGTAGAACGCGTCGAAGTCCGGCAGGTCGGCCTCGCGGTCGTCACGCGGCGGATCGCCCCAGCGCACGTACAGGGAGACCGTGTGGAACCCGTGCCGCTCGACGACCTCCCGCGGCATGTAGTGCGTCGAATCCGTGACGATGGCGACCGGTGACATGAGTGCGGACCCTAGCGCTGCCATCATCCGGAGCGATGGGGAGGGCGCTCGTCACAGGAGCGACGGGATTCGTGGGCTCGCATGTCGCCCGCGCGCTCGTCGCGCGCGGCGACGACGTCCGCGTGACGGTGCGGGCGAGCTCGCCGCGCGAGGCGCTCGCGGGCCTCGACGTCGAGGTGGCGGTCGCGCAGCTCGGCGACCGCGCGGCGCTGCGGCGCGCGCTGCGTGGCGTCGAGCGCGTGTTCCACGTCGCGGGCACCACGCACCTGCGCGCGGCACCGGCCGAGCTCGGGCGCGTGAACGTCGAGGGCACGCGCACGGTGATGGAGGAGGCGCTCCGCGCGGGCGTCGAGCGCGTCGTGCACACGTCCTCGATCGGCGCGGTCGGCCCGGCGCGGCCGAACGGCGCGGTCGACGAGCGGCACCCGTTCCCGTCCGGGCTCGGGGTCCCGTACGCCGAGTCCAAGCACGCGGCGGAGACCGAGGCGCTCCGCGTCGCCGCCCACGGGCTCCCGGTCGTGATCGTCTGCCCGGCGCACGTGTTCGGGCCGGGCGACCGCGTGCCTACGTCGACCGGCGTCGTGCGCCGCTTCCTCCTGCGCCAGATCCCCGCCTACCTGCCCGGTGCCATCAACATCGTGGACGTCGCCGACGTCGCGGCCGGGCACCTGCTCGCGGACGAGCGCGGCGAGCCCGGCGAGCGCTACATCCTCGGCACCCGCAACTACACCTGGGAGCGCCTGTTCGCCGAGCTCGAGCGGCTCTCGGGCGTCGAGGCCCCGGCGCTCGAGCTCCCCGCGGCCATCGCGCTCGCGTTCGCCGAGGCCGGCGCCCGCGGCCCGTTTCCCGCACCGGTCAGCCCCGCGGAGATCCGCGCGGCGAGCCTGTGGTGGACGTGCCGCAGCACGAAGGCCCGGCGCGAGCTCGGCTGGACGACCCGCTCGCACGAGGACACCGTCGAGGAGACCGTCCGCTGGTGGGAGGAGCGCCTGGGCGATCGCTACGCCCGCGCGCCGCGCAGCCAGCCGGCGGCGTGGAAGCTGGCGGCGGCGCTCGCCCGCGCGGCCGAGGGGATCGGTGGCCGCCTCGTCCGCTGAGCCGGTCGTCCTCTTCCGCTGCCGGACGCCGACGAACCGGCTCTGCGGCTGCGGCCGCGTCGCCCGCGCGCTCGGCGGCGCCGGCTACGAAGTCGAGGAGCGGCGCGTCCCGTGGCGCCGTGCTGAGCGCGACGAGGTCGACGCGCTCACGGGCCAGCAGATCGTGCCGGTGGCGGTCTTCGGGCGCGAGGCGATCTGCGATTCGCGGCGGATCGTGGAGCACCTGCGCTGGCGCGGCCGCGATCGGCTTCCTCCGCGTAGCGCCGTGCCATGACCGGCGGTCAACTGCGCATTGACCGAGGGTCAGGAGTGCTGCCGGCCCCCGGTCGACAGCACCCGGGGCGCTTTAACCACGCATACGGTGGATAAAGCGCCCGGCATCGCATTGACCGCCGGTCAACCGGGCCCGCAGGCTCGCCGCCCACCTGCCGACCCTCCCTTCAATGCCGCAGTTCACGGCCCGGAGCTCCCCGCACCGGCAGCGCTGAACGCCGCCCGCCGCGACGCTACGAGCACCCAGCACCCGGCACCACCACCCACTTGCGCGCCGGACCCTCGTTCCCCCGCCCGAGCACGTCCTGCAGCTCCTCCAGCCCCACAGGCCCCGCCATCCACGGGCGCCAGTCCACTGCACCGGCGCCCAGCAGCGCGAGCGCCCGGTCCACCTCCGCCGGCGCGTGGTGGAACGCACCGCGGAGGTCGAGCTCGTGGTAGTGCAGCGGCCGGGTCGGCAGGTGTGCGTCGCTCCCCGCCGCGCAGCCGCCCACGAACACGACGCAGCCGCCCGGCGCACACGCGTCGACCGCGGCCCGCCATGCCTCCGGGCGCCCGACCGCCTCGAAGACGACGTCGTGATCGGCCAGGGACGGCGCGCTCATCGCCCCCAGCGCCTCCGCCTGCGCGCGCCGCTCCGGGTGCCGGTCGGCGAGCGTGACCGTGCGGCCCTCGGCGACGAGGAGCGCCGCGAGCATCTGGCCCATCGGCCCGCCGCCGAGCACGCCTGCATCGGGCGCAACCGCCCGCGCCGGCGCGCGATCGACGGCGTGGACCGCCGCGGCCAGCGGCTCGGCCGTCGCGGCCGCCTCCGGCTCCAGGCCGTCCGGCACGGCGTGCAGCGCTGCCTCCGGTGCGGCGATCAGCTCGGCGAAGCCGCCCAGGATCCAGCGCGGCGCGCGGCAGATCTGCGGCCGTCCGGCGCGGCACGGGCGGCAGTCGCCGCACGGGAGCGAGTCGCCGACCAGCACGCGGGCGCCGGTGTCGAGCCGGATCCCGGCCATCTCGTGCCCGAAGCGGGCGGGATACGGCGGCAGGATCGGATGCCCGCGCCGCCACATCTTCACGTCGGTGCCGCAGGTCGTCGCGGCCTCGACCCGCACCAGCACCTCGTCCGGGCCGGGCTCCGGCTCGGGCACGTCCTCGACCCGGAGATCCTCGTGGCCGTGCAGGATCGCCGCGCGCATAGCTCTCACCCGCCGGGGAGCACGACGGCCTTCAGCGCGGTCCCGTCGCGCTGCGCGGCGAGCGCGGCGCCGGTGTCCTCGAGCCCGAACCGGTGCGTGATCAGCTCGTCGACCGGCACCGCGCCGTCCCGCAGCAGCGCGAGCGCGGCGCGCATGTCCGCCGCACCGGCGGACCACGACGAGGTCACGGTGAGCTCGCGCAGGAAGACGTCGGCGCCGTCGACCGCGATCGGCGCGCCCGGCTCCGGCGGCGCGTAGGCGCACAGCCGCCCGCCGGGTCCGAGCGCCGCCGCCGCGGCGGCGATCGCCTCCCGATGGTGCGACGTGACGATCGCGACGTCGGCGGCCGCGCCGTCGGCCGGCTCGGCGCCCCACGCGATCGCCCGCGCGCGCCGCTCCGCCCGCGGCTCGGCGACGAGCACCCGCTCGACGCCGCGCGCACGCGCCGCCGCGACGTGCAGGAGCCCGCTCGCCCCGGCGCCGACGACGAGCAGCGTGTCGCCCGGCGCCAGGGCCACCCGGTCCTGGGCGCGCAGCGCGCAGCCGAGCGGCTCGGTGCACGTCGCGGCGACCGGGTCGAGCCCGTCGAGCGGGAGCAGCTCGCCCACCAGCTCCGGCTGGACCCGCACGTAGTCGGCGAAGCCGCCCGGGTCGAGCGCGGTCGACCGGAACTGCGGGCACAGCGTCTCGTGCCCGGCCGCGCACACGCGGCACGCGCCGCAGGCCGCGTGGTGGTGGATGGCGACGAGATCGCCCACGGCCACGCGCTCCACGCCCGCGCCGGTCTCGACGACCTCGCCGACCGGCTCGTGCCCCAGCACGGCGGGCAGCTTGCGGGTCACGTACCAGCCGTGCACGTCCGAGCCGCACGTCGCGGTCGCGAGCACCCGGCAGACGACGTCGCCGGGCCCGCAGACCGGCTCCGGAACCTCAACAATAACCGTCGACTCGAGGGTAAGAGTGCGCGCCGCTCTCATGCGATCGCGGCGACGGCGGCCGCGTCGACGGGCCGCGCCGGGCCGCGCTCCGTCACGATCGCCCACACCAGCCCGGCGGGCGTCACGTCGAACGCGGGATTGCGGACCGGGGTGCCGGGCACGGTCAGCAGCGTGCCCAGCGCGGCGCGGACCTCGTCGGCCCCGCGCTCCTCGATCTCGATCCCGTCCCCGTCGGGCAGCGACAGGTCGAGCGAGGACGACGGGCCGGCGGCGACGAACGGGATCCCGGCCGCGCCCGCGGCGAGCGCGAGCCCGTACGTGCCCACCTTGTTCGCCACGTCGCCGTTCGCCGCGACGCGATCGAACCCCGTGACGACGGCATCGACCTGGCCGGTGCGGATCAGTCCGGCGGCGGCGGAGTCGACGAGCAGCGCGTGCTCGAGCCCGAGCCGCCGCAGCTCCCACACGGTCAGCCGCGCGCCCTGGAGCAGCGGTCGCGCCTCGCAGGCGAGCACCCGCACCGGCCGGCGGTCGGCGAGCGCGGCGATCACGCCGAGCCCGGTGCCCCGCCCGGACGCGGCGAGGCAGCCCGAGTTGCAGTGCGTGAGCACGGTGACGGGACCGGGCGCGAGCGTGCGGTCGAGCAGCGCGGCGCCGTGCTCGGCCAGCGCGGCGCTCGCGGCCTCGTCCTCGCGGGCGATCGCCTCGGCGGCCTCGCACGCCGCGCCCGCCAGCCGCACCGGCCCGGCCGCCAGCGCGGCCGCGCGCACGCGCTCGACCGCCCAGGCCAGGTTGCGCGCCGTCGGGCGGCACGTCGCGAGCCGGTCGGCGCCGCGCTCCAGCGCTCCGAGCGACGGCGCGCGCGCCACCTCCATCGCGAGCCCGTACGCCGCCGCCACGCCGATCAGCGGCGCGCCGCGGACGGCCAGGCGCTCGATCGCCTGCGCCGTGTCCTCGGCGCCCTCGAGCACCAGCACCTCCTCGGCGGCGGGCAGTCGCGTCTGGTCGAGCACGTGGAGCCGCTCGCCGTCCCAGCGGAGCGGCGCAGGTGAGAGCGTCGAGGCCATCGCCCTGCGATCCTACGCGGCGATGCCCTCCGCGCTGTCGGTCTCGGGCCTGCGCAAGGCCTACGGCTCGGTGCAGGCGCTGCGGGGCGTCGATCTCGAGATCGGCGCCGGCGAGCTGTTCGGCCTGCTCGGACCCAACGGTGCGGGGAAGTCGACGCTCGTGAAGATCGCCTGCGGCCTGGTCCGGCCGAGCGGCGGCGCCGTCACGATCTGCGGCCATCCGGCCGGCTCGCCGTCCGCCCAGGCGGCGCTCGGCTACCTCGCCGAGCTGTTCCGCTTCCCGGACTGGTGCACGGCGGACGAGCTGCTCGGCCTGCACCAGGCGCTGACGGGCTCCGCCGGCGGGCGTGCCGAGCGGGCCGAGCTGCTCGACCTCGTCGAGCTCGGCCACGTGCCCGACCGCCGCGTCGGGGCGATGTCGAAGGGCATGCAGCAGCGGCTCGGGCTCGCGCAGGCGCTGATCGGCGACCCGCGCATGCTCCTGCTCGACGAGCCGACGAGCGCGCTCGACCCCTCCGGCCGCCGCACCGTGCGGGCGCTGCTCGAGCGGCTGCGCGACCGCGGCGTCAGCGTGCTGCTCAACTCGCACCTGCTCTCCGAGGTCGAGCTGGTGTGCGACCGCGTGGCGATCATCGACGGGGGCGCGGTCGTCGCGGCGGGCACGCCGGCGGAGCTGAGCCGGCCCGGCGGGGTCGAGATCGAGACCGGTACCGGATGGCGCACGATCCCGGAGGCGACCCGCGAGGACGTCCCCCAGATCGTGCGCGAGCTCGTGGCCGCCGGGGAGGACGTGTTCAGCGTCCGGGTGCGGACGTCGACGCTCGAGGACGCGTACCTGGAGGCCGTCGGGCGCGTGCCGGCGGAGGCGGTCGCGTGAGCGCGCCCGCCGTGCAGCCGCCGAGCGGGCTCCGCGCCGCGCTGATCATCGCGCGCTTCTCGCTGCGTGAGTCGCTCCGCCGCCGCGTGTTCGTCGTCATCGGCCTGCTGACGCTCGTGTTCCTCTCCCTCTACGGGCTCGCCACGTGGCAGGCGTTCGAGGCGGCGGACGAGTTCGGCCCGCAGGAGGCGGGCGTGGAAGCCGACATCGTGATCGGCGCGACGCTCGCCGGCCTGGCGATGTTCGCGATCCTCTTCCTCGGCGCGATCCTCGCGGTCTTCCTCACGCTCGGCGCCGTCCGCGGCGACGCGGAGCGCGGGCTGCTGCAGCCGCTGCTCGTCCGCCCGCTGCCCCGCCGCACGCTGCTGCTCGGCCGCTGGCTCGGCGCGACCTCGGTGTGCGCGCCCTACGTCGTCCTGGTCGCGCTGGCCTCGTTCGCGCTCACGTCCGCGCTCGGCGACTGGTGGCCCGACCGTACCGTCGCGCCGCTGCTCTCGCTCGCGCTCGGCGTCGCGATCATCGCCGCGCTCTCGCTGGCCGGCTCGATCGTGCTCTCGTCGACCGCGAACGGGATCGCCGTGTTCATGCTGTTCGGCGCCGGGCTCACCGCCGGGCTGCTCGGGCAGATCGGCGAGGGGATCAACTCCGACAGCCTGCAGACGGTGTCGTCGATCGCCACGTGGACGCTGCCGTTCGAGGCGCTCTACCAGGCCGGCCTGGCGGACCTGACCGCCGACACGGTCGGCTTCACGCGGCTGGCGATCAACCTCGGCCCGTTCGGGGGCGCGCAGTCGGCGGGCGCCGACCTGTGGCTCTTCTCGCTCGCCTACCTCGTGGCGGTCGGCGTCGCGGCGGTCGTCGCCTTCAACCGCCGCGACCTCTGAGCGCCGCGCCTCAGCCCGCGAGCGTCACCGTGTTGCGCGCGCCGTTCGGCCCCTCCTCGCTCACGAACACGCCGCGCGCGTTCGCGTAGGCGCCCGTCCCGCCCGTCACCGCACCGGTCGTCGTGGACGTCGCCGGGCTCGTGTTCGCCTGCAGCGTCAGGGTGCCGTCGGCGAACGTCAGCACGCCGGAGCACGTGAGCGTCGACTTCATGAAGTTGCGCGCGCCGCCGGTCGTCGTGCAGCTCACCCAGCTGGTTCCGACGCGGGCGCCGGACGCGTCGGCGAGCGGGTTCGTGAACACGATCACGTCGCCGGCGAGGTTGGCGCGCCGCGGCGCGCCCTTCGTGTTGCGGATGTGCGTGAACGTCCCGCCGCGCTCGAGCTCGGTGAACGTCAGCAAGCGGGTCGTCGGCGTCTGCGCCGACGCGGGCGAGCGCAGGACGGCGGCGAGCGCGGCCAGCGCGCACAGCACGGCGAGCGCAGCGGCAAGGCGGGGGATGCGGGTCATCGGGACCTCCCGATCGTGGTGGACGGCGCCACGCTCGCCCACGAACGTCCCGGTCCGACAGGGGCGCTGGTCCCTGGCGCACCGGGACGCTGCAGCAGGAGGCTCCCGGTGCAACCGACGCACCAGGAGGTGCTCCAGATGTCCACCAGCCCCGTCACCGCTCCCACGTCACCGCTCGCGGGCCCGCGCCTGGCCCTGCTGCTCGCGCTGCTCGCGGTGCCCGGATCGACGATCGCCTGGTCGCTGCCCGCGGGCGGGTTCTGGATCGGCGTGCCGCTCGCCGTGGCCGCGATCGTCGTCGGGCTCCGGGCGCGCGCGGAGTCCGACGCCGGCGGCCGCCGCATGATCGCCGCTGCGATCGCGCTCTCCGCCGCATTGCTCCTGTTCCAGGCGAGCTGGACCGTTGCAGGGTGACGGCGGTACGGTCGTCCCGATGGACGCGGGCGCGGAGCCCCTCCGCATCCTGGTCGCCGACGACTCCGGCCCATTCCGGGCCGGGCTCGCCGCGCTGCTCGCCTCGGTCGACGGGCTGACGCTCGCGGGCGAGGCGACCGACGGCGAGGAGGCGGTCGCGAGCGCGCTCGCCCTGCAGCCCGACGTGGTGCTGATGGACGTCAACATGCCGCGGCGCGACGGCGTCGAGGCGACCCGCGCGATCGTGGCGTCCGCGCCGCACATCGCGGTGCTGGTGCTGACGATGCACGAGGACGACGAGTCGGTGTTCGCGGCGATCCAGGCGGGCGCGCGCGGCTACCTCGTCAAGGGCGCGCGGCAGGCGGAGCTGCTGCGGGCGGTGCGCGCCGTCGCGGAGGGCGGGGCCGTCTTCGGCCCGGCGATCGCGCGCCGCATGGTCGACTTCTTCGCCGCCGCCGCCCGGGCGGCGTCGACCGCCGCGTTTCCGGACCTGACCGCGCGCGAGCGCCAGATCCTCGACCTCGTCGCGCGCGGACGCTCGAACCCGCAGATCGCGGCGCAGCTCGTCCTCTCCACGAAGACGGTGCGCAACAACGTGTCGAGCATCTTCACGAAGCTCCAGGTCGTCGACCGCGCGCAAGCGATCGTCAAGGCGCGCGAGGCGGGGATCGGCGGTCGGTGAGCGCGATCGCCGACCCGCGGGTCTCGCCCCGCGTCCTCGACCCGGCGCGCCGGCGCGCCGCGGCCGTGCTCGTCCCGGGCGGTGCGCTCGCGGCCGCCGGGTTCGTGCTGATGGTGCTCGTCGAGCGCGCCGGCGTGCCGGCCGACGACGCCCAGGTCGGGCGCCAGCTCGTCCGCGTGGGCGCCGCACTGCCGATGCTGCTGCTCGGCGCGCTCATGCTCGCGCACCTGCCGCGGCACCCGATCGGCTGGATCCTGTGCGCGACGCCGCTCGGCATGACGCTCGCCTTTGCGGCGAACGAGTAC
>Ga0190265_10000994_pt1 | contig 18439 bp, 17 predicted proteins | sample Popmic124T_FD_133135 | JGI IMG/M metagenome (GOLD analysis project Ga0190265, IMG submission 133135) | Populus adjacent soil microbial communities from riparian zone of Indian Creek, Utah, USA - 124 T | ecosystem: Environmental > Terrestrial > Soil > Riparian zone | place: USA: Utah | collected...
GATGAGCAGACGAGGCGCATCTATAACGCGCTTGAGGGCAAGAATGCTGCCGTTCCCCCCCGTTCTGCAGTCGCCGCCGGAAGGACATCGCGAGCGAGTTCAAGCAGAGATGCGTGGTCATCCCGGTGGCGAGGCGCACTCTCGATGGGAAGGGCTCAAGCGCACTCTGGACGTGCATGAACGCAACGGCCGGGAACTCGAAGCCCTGCTCGCTCGCGTCTCAGACACCCCAGAGCTCGGGATCGAGATGTTTCAGAACACAAAACCCCCGATCGTGCGGGAGCAAATTGAGGCCGAGGTCGATCAGCGGCTCCACAATTACGTTGCCTCCGCTGCGACACTCGTGGATCACACCAGGCGCATGTTGGCCAATTACGAAGGCACGCGCTTCCACGAAACCTATGAGGCAAGGCGAACTACGATCTCAGACTCTCCGGTGGCGAAGTTCATCAAGGACCTTCGCAACTACTCGCTTCACCGAGAGTTGCCGTTTGTAGCAAACACGGTGAACATCGGCCGAACGACCGAGGGAACGTTGGGAGACGTGCGCGCCGAGATTGAACTGTCCTGCTCGCTATTGCTTACCTGGGATGGCTGGACGTCCGGATCGCGGGACTTCATCCGCAAGTCGGGCGACACCATCAGGCTTCGGCATGTTCTCGTACAGCGCATCGCCCTGGTTCGCGATCTATATGAGTGGATTAGGAACCAGTATCACGGGCTCCATCGGTTCGAGATCGGGATGTTCAACGAACTCGTCGATGAGTACAACTGGGCGATCTCGGGTGGGCGGGATGGGAAACCTCGCCGCTTTGGCCTAAGCCAAGGATGGTGAAGCGATCGGAACCGAGCTATCAGCGTGGACCTGGACGCTACGCGGCTCTCCTGATGCTTCCGTGGGTGGTTGAGCGCGCCTGAACGTGCGCACGCGGTTCCCTTCTAGGTTCCTGGCTTGTCTAGGTCCGGGACTAAAGAGCGGAGAACGGCGTGCAGAACGCCACCTTATGACGAGCCCTGCTGGGGATCGAGAAAGCAGCATTGGGAAGTCCATCCGGTGCGTGCGGAACGCCTCCTCGCCTCGCTGCGCGAGGGTCCCAGTGCACAAAGAGTTGATGTCGTTCCGGGGTCACCTGTCGCGGTGGTCGAGGCGATGCTCGACCGCGATTTTCCAACTGGCAATCTGTGGGTTCGTGCTGGTGCTCAACGAGATGGCCACCGAGGGCTTACGTCTGGTTCCACCGCTTCCACAGTTCATGTCAGTCCAAGGTCACTGGTGGCGGGCGGTGAGTACATGAATGGTGAAAATGGTTGGCGCCACCTGCTCGTCAACGACCGCCAGCCCGCAGCGAATCGCCATTAGTCGCAGCTTCCCGTCATTCCTGTGACGGCGTCGAAGGCGGCGTTTGGGCGGTGGCCAGGGATCGGGCGCGGCTTCAGCGATCACCAGCGTTCCCGCTTGGGAGAGAACCCGGGTGAGCTCCCCGAGGCCACGCGTCGGATCCTCCCAATGCCGCATCGACAACGTCGATGTCACGACGTCGAATGTTCCGGTCGCGAAGGGCAACCGTTCGGCCATCGCGCACACGAGTACGCGGCCAGCCGAGGCACCGCGGCGTTGCCCCACTTCGAGCATGTCGAGGCACGGGTCGAGGCCGACCACGAGCGGGTATCGCTGTGCGGCTGCGTGCAAGAGCCGTCCGGTTCCGCATCCGACGTCCAACATTCGGCCTGTGCGCGGCGCGTGCATCCGCAATTGCTCCATGACCAAGCCATGCACTGGCTCGTACAGCAGGGACTGGAGTGCGCTGTCGTCGTATCCGGATGCCCAAGACGCAAACGGAGACCCTCGACTCAACACCGAAACCACAACCCGCGATGCCGCCTAGTGACGTGCCGACGGCCGGCCACGGGGTGCGCCCGGTGCCGGGCACGGCCACTGGTGACTCCGGCTCGCCCAGTCTGTGGTGGCCAGCCGCGGTGCCTGAACCAGCCCATCTGGAGGATCGACCAGGCTCTGCCCGGAGCGGCGACCGCCGGATCAACGGCGTCCAAGGACGGCTTCCACGTCGATACCGTGCCGGGCTAGCAGCTCCCGGTCCTTCTCGGTGTCGAGTACCTCTGGGACTTTGTTCTCTATATCCCAGGCCTTCGCCTCATCGCCGTTCAGCACCAGCCACTCGATGAGCTCCTGCTTTTGCAGCAACATGTCTCCGAACCTCCTTCGCCCCTTTGTCGAGCCGTCTGACCGCAAGACCTGCATCCAGTGGCCAGTTGACCCGCATAGGCGTTCGTGCCGCGTTCCCATCTCACTCCGGCCGGTATCGGCAGAACATGGGGCCTACCACCCATTTCCCGCGCGGGCGCCGCGCGGCGGGTGTGGTGCTGCGGCCCGCTCCGCATGGTGGGGACCGTTCACGACACCTGCGATGCAGAAATGGGTGACAGCACTCATTCAGTTGAAGTCGCGTGGTCACTTGACTGGAGACATGGCGCCAGGAGAGCGGACTTCGCAGCGACGGCGTAGTGGGTGGCGGCGGCCTCGGACGGTGCCTTGCTCGACTTGGCCGCGCTGGCCTGAGCACCGCCCGGCACTCGGAGCGCCGGAGCCTTCGGAGTTACGTAGACGGCGCCCTGCTCGGCGTGGTCGCGACCCCCGGGCTCGGCGAGGTGGAACTAGAACCCCGTCCACCAGGTGCAAGCGCTGATGGGATCGGCCGCACTCGAACTGGCCGTCTCCGTTGGGATGCTCTGCGCGGCGGTGGGGTTCACTGTGGGGCTGGCGATCGGCCGCGGCCGGCAGCCCCGGTGGGCGGAGAAGGGAAGCTTCGTCCACAAGGTCTCCATTGGGTTCGCCAGACTCGACCGGCTCGACGCCGTGCTGCTCCGTTTCGAGGTCGAGCCGGCGTCGCGGCTGGCCGGTGTGGAGGTCGACGAGCTCCGTCTGCCCACCGGATCGGCCGTCTCACTCATTACCCGCGGCGCGCAGGTCTTTGTGCCCGGCGGGCGCACCGCGCTGCGCACCGGGGACCAGGTCCTCGCGGTGGCCGCCCGCGATCAGGTCGGCGAAGTGGAAGACCGCCTGCGCTCGGTGAGCCGCTTCGGCCGGCTAGCCGGCTGGTGCGAAGTGCTCGAGCCCACAGACTCCGCCCACGCCCTCGGCGTGCGGAGGAGCCCGGCGTGATCCTCACCTCCGCCGCCATCTCCATCTTTATCGTCAGCTACGCACTCATCGCGACCGAGCGGGTCCACCGGGTCGCCGCCGCCCTCGGCGGCGTGGCCGCGATGATCGTGATCGGCCTGGTCGACGCCGAAACGGCGTTCTTCGACCACGAGACCGGCATCGACTGGAACGTCATCTTCCTGCTCTTCGGGATGATGGTGATCGTCGGTGTCCTCAAACAGACCGGACTCTTCGAGTTCCTGGCACTGTGGGCGGCCAGGAAGTCAGGCGGGCATCCCTACCGGCTGCTCGTCCTACTTGTGCTGGTCAGCGCCACCGTCGCCCCGATCCTCGACAACGTCACCTGCGTGCTGCTCGTCGCGCCGGTAACACTCTCGGTGTGCCGCCGACTGGAACTGGAACCGGCGCCGTACCTCATCTCGCTAATCCTGGCCTCCAACATCGGCGGTACGGCGACACTCATCGGTGACCCGCCCAACATCATCATCGGCAGCCGAGCCGGGCTGAGCTTTGTGGACTTCCTGGTCCACTCCCTGCCGCTCACCATCGTCCTCCTGGCCGGGTTCCTGCCGCTGGCCCGGTGGCTGTTCCGCCACCAGCTGTCGACACCAGTCGACGTCCACGGCCGGCTCGGCGATATACACCCGCGTGACGCCATCACCAACATGCGGCTCCTGGTGCGCTGCCTGATCGTGCTGGCGCTCGTGATGGTCGCATTCGGGCTGCACACCGTGCTCTACCTCGACCCCTCGATCGTCGCGATGATGGGCGCCGGGGCGACCGTACTGGTCTCCCGTACCTCACCGGAGGAGTTCCTCGAGGAAGTGGAGTGGGGAACCCTGGCCTTCTTCATGGCGCTCTTCGTCCTCGTCGGATCGCTGGTGAAAGTCGGCGTGATCGGCGAACTCGGCCAGCTCGCCGCACAGACAATGGGCGACCGCGAACTGCTCGGGGCCACCGCCCTCCTCTTCGGATCAGGCGTGATCGGCGCCTTCGTCGACAACATCCCCTACACCACCGCAATGGCGCCGATCGTGGACGACATGGTCGGCGCCACCCCGTCCTCCGGAGCCGAGAGCCCGCTGTGGTGGGCGTTCGTCTTCGGCGCCGACCTCGGCGGAAACGCCACCGCCGTCGCCGCCGGCGCCAACGTCGTGGTGCTGGGCATCGCCGCCAAGGCCGGGGAGCCGATCAGCTTCTGGGGCTTCACGAAGTACGGCGTCGTGGTGACTGTGGCCTCACTCGCCGTCGCATGGCTCTACGTCTACCTCCGCTACTTCGCCCTGGCCTGACAGTTCCCACCGACGCCAGGCACTGCCGCGAACCTCGCTGCCCGACCAAACCCGACATCCACCCTCGGCCCGGAAGAAGTGCACACGCACCCGAGCCCTGCCTCGCCGATGAACAGCCCGATCGCCAGGTAGAGCAGCAGGCTGGGCAGGCCCGGCCTGCGGACAACGGACCGCGACAACACCGAGCAGTAGGACCACCAGTGGCCGCAGCGCCACCACGTTGCGCTCGGCGAGATCATGCCAGTAGCCGGAGCAGCTCGGGGCCGACCCGCACCTCCGCATCCAAGAGGTCCACGTCGACCAACTCGCCGCCCAGGGGACTGACCAGCGGGAGCACGGTGACCGGCAGCCGTCCGAGGAACGCCTCGCGGTCACGTAACAGGTATGCCAGGTCCACATTGGCGACCAGGTGATGCAGTCCGCGCTCAACCACATCGGCAACGGCCGTCCTCGCATCGGGCACCGCCTGCACAGCCAATGCCGGGTCGGTGACGCACCACAGCACGCTGACCACCAACCTGACCTCGACGCCGTCGCGGGTCACCGAGCTGACGCTGAGCGGGTCGATCACCCTCGGGTGGAGGGCCACCATCTCGACCCGCTCCGCGACCGGCACCACTACGAGCAGGCCCGAAGGGCTCGTCCGCGCCACCCGTCCAGCCCGGATCACCACACCACGATGGCCGGCAGGGACGATGCGCACCAGGGCACAGCCGATCACCGCCGCAGCCAGGGCCACGGCGGCGACGACTAGTGCCGCGGAATCCATGGCTCAACCGTCCACCGCAGAGGCACCCCGAACCATGGTGGCTAGCCCCCATTTCGTTAGCGCCGAACTCTGCGAGGCTGGATCCATGAACCGGGACCTGTCGTTGCCGCTGTTCTGGCGGGTGTGCCTGATCAACGGCATCGTGTTCGTGCTCGGGACACTGGTGCTGGTGATGTCGCCCGCGACGGTGTCCGCCCGGCCGCTGTGGTCCGAAGTCTCCGTCCTCGCGATCGGCCTGGCCGTCATCGTCGCGCTCAACGGCGCGTTACTGCGCGCCGTGCTGCGACCGCTGGACCGACTGACCGCGGTGATGGCGGCCATCGACCTGCGCCACCCTGGCCGACGGCTCGACGAGCACGGCTCCGGTCCAGCGAGGCCCCTCGTCCACGGCTTCAACGCGATGCTCGAACGCCTCGAGGCCGAGCGCAGCACCAGTACGACGCGAGCCCTCCACGCCCAGGAGGCGGAACGACAACGGATCGCGCAAGAGCTTCACGACGAGGTGGGCCAGAGCCTCACCGCCGTCCTGCTTGGGATCAAACAGGCGATCAACATCGCACCACCCGAGGTGGCCGCCGAGCTCGAGCTGGTGCGGGACACAACCCGGACCAGCCTGGAGGAAGTGCGACGAATCTCCCAACGCCTTCGCCCAGGGGTCCTGGCGGACCTAGGCCTGCTCAACTCTCTGTCCAGCCTCGCCAGCGACCTCACCGCCCGCACCGGGGTACCCGTCGACCGCGGATTCCTTCCCGGACTGCCGGCACTGCCCCCGGAAACCGAACTCGTGATCTACCGGGTCGCCCAAGAGGCGATGACCAACGTGGCCCGCCACGCCCGCGCCCGCAACGTCGAGCTCGGGCTGACCAGACGGGGTGACATCCTGGTGCTCCGGGTCGCCGACGACGGCGTCGGCGGCATCGCGAACGCTGTGGGCGGTGCCGGCATCCAGGGCATGACGGAACGAGCCCACATGGTCGATGGCCGCCTGGAGCTGCGCCCGCGAGCAGGCGGCGGCACCGAGGTGCTGCTCGACGTACCCACGACGGGCCAGCCGGCGTGACGGTACGAATCCTGCTCGCCGACGACCACGGCCTGGTCCGCGGCGGCATCCGCCGGATCCTCGAAGCCGAACCCGACCTCACCGTGATCGCCGAGGCCGCGGACGGTGCCGAAGCAGTCGAACTCGCCCGCGCCGTCTCACCAGACCTGGCCGTGCTCGACATCTCGATGCCACGGATGACCGGCCTCCAGGCAGCTCGCGAGATCTCCCGTCGCAATTCGTCCGTGCGCACCCTGATGCTCTCCATGCACGACAACGAGCAGTACTTCTTCTCCGCCCTCCAAGCCGGCGCTTGCGGCTACGTCCTCAAGTCCGCCGCCGACGAAGACCTCGTCGCCGCCTGCCGCGCCGCCATGTGCGGCGAATCCTTCCTCTACGCCGGCGTCGCCAGCACCCTCGTCCGCGACTTTCTGGACCGGATGCGACGCGGCGAACGGATGCCACGAACCGTCCTCACCGCACGTGAAGAAGAAGTCGTCAAACTCATCGCCGAAGGCCACTCCTCCAAGGAAATCGCCGCCACACTTGTCATCAGCCACAAGACCGTCGAACGACACCGTGCCAACGTCCTCGCCAAACTCGGCATGCGGGACCGCACCGAACTCACCCGCTACGCAATCCGGGCCGGACTCATCGAACCCTGACAGCAGCCTTCAGGACCCGCCGGAAACCGCCCCAGCGTCAAAGCGCGCCAGTCAGCGACGACACCCGCCTGCCCGCCGCGGAGCGAGAGACCTTCGCGGGCTCCCCAACCGGCCGAGACACTCATGGCTGGCGTCGGGGATCGGACACCGCTCGATGGCCACGCAGAGGTTCACCGAACCTGAGCATCCGCGTTGGCTGCCCAGCGCCGGCATGCTCAGGTCTGCGTCGAAACCGTCAAGATTTATGCGAACTTCTAGCGAGCAGCTGTCTCTAAGCGCTCAGGTTCGATCGGTCGCAGATGACTGATGGGACTGGTGGCGCTGCCGGGTGGCAGCGGTAGCGATCCGGTACTAATAGGTGCGCAAGCGGTCCAGGACTTCGAGCAGGAGATCGTCGACCAGTACGCGCTGGCGATGTCGGCGGCGGGGCTCAGTGATGGGCACATCCGGCAGACCCGGGCGATCGTGATCGAGTTCGCCCGCACGCTGACTCGTCCGTTGTGGGAGGCGACCTTCACTGACGCGGACGCGTTCCTCGCCGAGCAGCGCCGACTGGGGCACAGCGTGTCCACCCGCGCGGGCAAGGCTGGCGCCCTGTCGGGGTTCTACGAGTTCGTGATCGCCCGGTACGAGGGCACGATCCGCCGGGCCACCGGCGTCCAGGTCGAGCAGCCCATCGATGAGTTCAACCGCCAGTCCGGCGCCTCGCTGGGCAAGGTCCGGGTGCCGCCCTCGGATGAGGAGATCGACGCGCTGTTCACCGCCTGGCGCGGCTCGGTGCCGCACGCCCGCAAGTACCTGCCCGCGGCCAGGGACTACTTTGCTGCCTCGCTGTGGCGCCGGGTGGGATTGCGAATCAACGAGACAGTCAGGATCGACCTGCGCGACTGGCGCCCCGACCTCGGCGAGTTCGGCAAGCTCCATGTCCGGTTCGGCAAGGGCACCGGCGGTCGTGGTCCCAAGCCACGACTGGTCCCGGCCATCAACGGCGTCGATCAGTTGCTCGACTGGTGGCTGGCCGAGGTCCGACCCCAGTACGGCTCGGACTGGGCCAACCCGGACGCGCCGCTGCTGCCCTCCGAAAGGTTCGACCGCGACCTCGATCGCTGTGGCCGGGTCGGCGCCAACGCGCTGCGGCGCGGCCTGGCGATCCAGGTCGACCAGTTGCTGCCGGCCTGGTCGGGCCGGATGACACCGCACGTGCTTCGGCACTACTGCGCCTCGTCGCTGTACGCCGCCGGGATGGACATCAAGGCCCTGCAGGAACTGCTCGGCCACCAGTGGCTGGGCACTACCTCGGGCTACATCCACGTCCGCGCCGAGCACATCGAACGCGCCTGGAACAACGCCAACCAGAGGGTCGAAGCCCGCTTCGCGGCCACCAACGACTCCGAGCACCTTCGGGGAAGGCAGGGATGAGCTGATGCAGTGGAACCTGCGGCTACGCGCCGCCGAGCGAGGGATCTGGAAGTCGGCCCAAATGCGCCGCATGCTGGCGGACGCCGGCCTCGAGATCAGCGCGGGGAAGATGTCGTCGTGGTGGGCCGGGACGCCGCCCACGATGCGCCTGGAGGAGCTCGACGTGCTCTGCGCCGTGCTGAATTGCACCCCGAACGACCTGATGACGCCCGAGCCCGACAAGGTCGCCGCCCGTCGTCCCCGCGGATCCGACGCCGCTAACGGCAACGGTGATGACCATCCGAAAGGCGGGAACGGCGGGAGTGCGCCGACGGTCGCTCCGCGGCTCGGGAAGCCCCGCTCGACGCCGCCGATGTAACCCGCCTGGCCGCTAGGAACGTTGGTGAGGTTGTCGTGCCCGCGCCGGGACCGAATGCGGCACTGCGTGTGCCACCGAACTGCAACAGCTGCCAGGCCCAACGGGTCGCATGGACTCGTCCTCGGGTCGACTTCTGCTACGGCTGCCTGCCCGGCGGCCCTTCGCGCCGCCACCGTGCCAGCGCTGCGGCAGCGACACCGACTACTTCAGCCAGGGACTGTGCAGCCGCTGTCATCCCCGCAGCCCCGAGCACATCGACTCCTGCAAGGTTGCCTGGCCTGGGGCGTATACCCCCGCCATAACTGGACCTGCTGGTCGTGCAAGTGGTGGGAGACCCACTACCCCAAAGGGACGTGCGCGTTCCGCTGCCGCGACACCCGCGTGAGCGATACACGAGCATGTCGCCTGTGCCTGGAGAACGCTCGGCTTGAACAAGCACCCGGCCGCGCCCCCGACGTGGCCGCGGCGAACAAGTACAGCCAACAGCTGTTCTTCGCCAACATGATGTTCAAACGGCGCGTGACGCCGCTGCCCGACTACGTCACCTGGGACGCCCGTTGGTCGAGGAAGAACAAGAACCAGCTGCCCTACCAGCCCGGCACCGGCTTCGATGAGGACGCACGCGAGCAGCTGACGCTTTTCGACATGGAGCCCGACCCCGAGGCCCTGCGCAGGCGCATCCTGGTCGAGGACAGCGAGCTGACCCGCTACTGCGCCGCCGTCGTCGCCGACTACGCCCGCCGCTACGGCTTGAGCGTGCGACAACGCAACGCGGTGATCCAGACGCTGCGGATGCTGCACACCCTGCGGCCCACTCCCACCGCGAAGGTCCGCGCCAGCGACGTCGTGGCGTTGCGTCGCTACGACGGCACCATCTCCTCGACCCTCGACGTCCTCGCCGAAGCCGAGCTGCTCATCGAGGATGTCCCCACCCGGGTGGAGCGCTACTTCACGGCCGAGTTCATCAAGTCCGGCGCCCTGCCGACGCTGATACGCCAGCACCTGGAGCTGTGGTCGCAGATCATGCTCGGCGGGTCCCGCCAAGCCCCCCGTCAGATCCCGCGCGACCCGGCCACCGTGCAACTTCACATCATGGCCATCGCCCCGATCGTGCAGACCTGGGTCGAGGCCGGTCACACGTCGTTCGCCGAGATCACCACCGAAGACGTGCGGAACGCTCTCGCCGGAGTGTCCGGCAACACCCAACGCCACAACGCCGAGAACGGCCTGAAGTCGCTGTTCAAGATCCTCAAGGGCCGAAGGCTCGTCTTCACCGACCCCACGAAGGGACTCCCCGCCACCCCGGTGGCCACCAACAGCCCCTTGCCGTTGGACACCGCCCTGGTCCGGGCCGAACTGACCTCGCCGAACCCGGCCGTCGCGCTCGCCGTGGCTCTGGTCGCGTTCCACGGATTGACCGGCAAGCAGTTGCGCGAGCTGCGGCTCACCGACATCATCGACGGCCGGCTTCTGGTTGGTGACCGGGACGTCCCCCTCGCCGCACCCGTGCGCACCCGGCTGGCCGCCTGGCTCGACCACCGCAACCGCACTTGGCCCGCCAGCGCCAACCCTCACCTGCTCATCAACCGGCGCACCGCGCCACGGCTCGTAACGGTCGGCCGAAATGGCCGTGGAAGGAAACCGCCATCCGCCCCCAGGCGCTTCGCGAGGACCGGATCCTGCGCGAGATCCACGCCACCGGTGGCGACGTGCGCCGACTCTGCGATCTGTTCGGACTCAGCGTCGAAGGCGCCACCCGCTACCTGAAGACCGTCGAGCATCCCGACCTCACCATCCAAGGTGCACGGGACTTCCGACCCGGACCGACCCGGCATGGCGAGTCCTGACCGGTTCCCGGCGTCTGAGGGTGGTGTCATGCCTGGATAAGCAACCGGAAACCCCTTGCATCGGACACCGACTTCCTCCCGAACGCACGGTTCAGCCACACGCCCGTGAGTCGCTGCCTTCCGTTGATCACTGCGCATGCGGGCGACGATTGCTCTTTCGCGTCCCCGGATCCGTCCCCCCGGGTCGGAACTAGCCGGGGGGACGTGCCAGCGGACAGCGCATCTCCGCAGGTCAGAGCGCGTCCCCCCGACAGTATTGAGCTTCGACGTCCTCAGCCTTCCGAGCACACGCGGCGACGGACCGCGGAGCGGCCATCGACGCGGCTCCTCGAGCCCGTTGTCCGAGCACGTGGGAAGCACGTCAACGCACCGGCTCGACGCGTAGCAATTGCGAGAGGTCGAATGTTCCGGCAGACCCTGTGCTTGGGCGCTCGGCTGCGGCTGCGGAGCGGGTCACGTCTTTCGGTCGCAAGCCGACCCAGCACTATCGAGTTCTTGCGGTCGCCGAGTTCGACGTCGGGCGAACTACCGGGACGTCCCTCGTCCGCAGGACGGTCGGGCAGTGGGACTGTTCCAGTGGCCGGCGCTGGCGTGCCTTCCGATCGTCACCCGGCAGACTCCGGTGGCGCTGCGGGAAGTTGCACCGTGGCGACGAGGCCACCGGCAGGTCGGGAGGCGAGGGTGAGCGTGCCCTCGTGTGCGCTGGCGATGCGCTCGACGATGGCTAGCCCGAGGCCCACCCCGGCATGGTCGCTGTGGGCGCGTTCGGTGCCGCGCTGGAACGGCTCGGCGAGGGTCGCCACCAGATGAGGGCCGAGCTTCTCGCCGGTGTTCTCGATCGTGAGGACAACGGTGTCGGCATCCAGTCCAGTGGTGACCCACACGGCGCCGTCGGCCGGAAGGTTGTGGACGATGGCATTGTGCAGGAGGTTGGTCGTCATCTGCCGCAACAGTGCGGACGAACCGAACGTTGGGGTGAAGGTCCCAGCGGTCTCGATCGTGACGCCCCGCGTCTCGGCAAGAGGCAGGAGCGTCTCCGTGGCCTCCTCGGCTACCAGCGACAGGTCGACCTGCTCACAGACGAAGGACCGTTGGTCAGCCCGGCTGAGCAGGAGTAGCGCCTCGGTCAGGTCGATCGCTCGGCTGTTGACGACCTGGAGGCGGTTCAGGAGTTCGCCGGTGTCACGGTCCGGATCCTTACTGGCTACGTCGAGGAGTGTCTGCGTGATCGCCAGCGGCGTGCGCAGTTCGTGCGAGGCGTTGGCGGCGAACCTTTGCTGCTCGGCGACGTGGGCTTCGAGGCGGGCAAGCATGCCGTCGAAGGCGTCGGCGAGTTCACGGAACTCATCCCTGCGGCCGGGCAGCTGAATCCGGTGGGAGAGCGATCCGCTCCCAGCTGTGCGGGTCGCGGCGGTGATGCGGTTGAGCGGCGCCAGCATCCGGCCGGCGAGGAGCCAGCCGCCCACCAGTCCGACGACCAGGAGCAGAGCCAGCATGAGGGCCGCCTTGGGGGCGAACGCTTCCCAAAGGTCGGAGCGACCGGGGATGAAGAGACTGGGGAGCCGCGGCCTGCGCGCGCCGTCGGGTGCGCGGAGCTGGGGAACCGTGCCGGACTCGGGGATCCGGATCGCTTCGTCGGGCACGTAGCGAAGCAGGAACACCCACACGACCGCGATAAGCCCGACCCCGGCAACCATGAGGAACCCCGCGTAGCTGAGCGTGAGCTTCAGGCGGACGCTCATTCCGGATTCCCTATCCATGGCCGGCTCCGGCGCCACCGTTTGCCGTGTCGATGCGGTAGCCGACGCCCGGCACGGTAGCGATGAGCCAGGGCTCCCCGAGGCGTTTGCGGAGGGCTGAGACGGTGATGCGTACGGCGTTGGTGATTGGGTCGGCGTTCTCATCCCATGCGCGCTCCAAGAGCTGCTCGGCGCTGACGACACCGCCTTCGGCCGCGACGAGGACCTCGAGCACGGCGAACTGTTTGCGGGTGAGAGCGACGTACCGCCCATTGCGGTAGACCTCGCGACGGAACGGGTCCAGGCGGAGGCCGGCGATCTCGCGTACCGGTGGCCTGTGGTGGGCGCGCCGGCGGTCCAGAGCACGGAGACGGAGAACCAGCTCCTGGAGCTCGAAGGGCTTGGTGAGGTAGTCATCGGCACCGAGCTCGAACCCGGTCGCCTTGTCGTCGAGCCGATCGGCAGCGGTGAGCATGAGGATCGGCATGCCGGTACCGGAAGCGACGATCCGCTTGGCGATCTCGTCCCCAGACGGGCCAGGGATGTCGCGGTCGAGGACCGCGATGTCGTAGGTGTTCACGCTCAGCAGCTCGAGCGCGGTGTCGCCGTCACCGGCGACGTCGGCCGCGATCGCCTCCAGCCGCAGGCCGTCGCGAATCGCTTCTGACATAAGGGGCTCGTCCTCGACGACCAACACTCGCATGCTCCGATGCTAGAGAGCCCGGACATATCGTCGGCATATCCAAAACTGGATACGTGGTCGCAACGCCGCCTTGCCTTGACTAGCGGGCATGTTCTCCTGCCAGCCAGTACGGACAGCAGGTCGACGCGTTCACTGGATCGTCGCTGTCCTGGTCGCCGGCACTGTCCTTTGTGGTCTCGTCGGCTGCGGGTCGTCGACGGAGTCGCCTTCGCCATCAGCGCTGCGTGCGGCAGAGTCGTCCACGCACGAGCGCATTCGAACTCAGGGGTCCAGCGAGGTTCCCGCAGACCCTCCGGGCAGCCTTCAGCCCAGACGCCAGGCTTCGCTCGGCGCCACAGACGGCGAGGTCCCGGACGGCGTGACGGTCTTCGACGACCGGTATCCCGCGGTGACGAACCTCGACCCGGCCCTCCTCGGTGCACTCCGTCGGGCCGCGAAGGACGCCAAGGGTGACGAGGTCGAGTTCTACGTGAACAGCGGCTGGCGTTCGGAGCAGTACCAGGAACAGCTGTTCGCGCAGGCGGTGGACGAGTACGGCTCGGAGACGGAAGCCGCCCGATGGGTGGCCCGACCGGGCACGTCCGTTCACGAGGCCGGCGGGGCGGTCGACCTCGGGCCCGACGACGCGCAGGAGTGGCTGTCCGAGCACCGCGCCAGTTACGGGCTGTGTCAGGTGTACGACAACGAACCGTGGCACTACGAACTGCGTCCCGACGCCGTCGATCACGGTTGCCCTGCGAGGTACGCCGACCCCACTCACGATCCGAGGGGGCAGCAGTGACCATCCCGCTCGGCACCGGACAGATGGCCCTACGGCCGTCACCCCTGGCGGGAACGATCCTACGGGTAAGGGCGCGAGCGTGAGTCTGACCGTCCGACCGATCAGCGCCGGGTTACACCTGCAGTTCCTGCAGCAGCAACGGTCAGTGAGCTTCCTGCAGACACCGGCCTGGGGTCGGGTCAAGGCCGAGTGGCGGGCCGAGTCCCTCGGCTGGTTCGATGGCGCGCAACTCGTCGGCGCCGGGCTCGTCCTGCACCGTCCGGTACCGCGGCTCGAGCACTTCACGCTCGCCTACCTTGCCGAAGGACCCGTCATCGACTGGACCGACGACATCCTGAGTTGGATCGACCCACTGACGGCGTACCTCAAGGCGCACGGCGCCTTCGCAGTCCGCCTCGGCCCACCGGTACGGTCGGACACCTGGGGCGCCGCCCAGGTCAAGGCGGGCATCGCCGACTCGGGCGTCGAGCGGCTCACAGACCTGCCCAGCGTGGCCGACACCGCCGGAGCCCTAGTGACCAGACACCTCCGCGACGCCGGCTGGTTGCCGCAGAGCCCGGAAGACGGGTTCGGGACCGGGCATCCGCAGTTCACATACGAGCTCGCGCTGCGCCATCCCGACGGCCGGCAACGTTGCGAGGACGACCTGCTCGAGGACATGAACCAGCTCTGGCGGCGCAACATCAAGAAGGCGGCCAAGGAGGGCGTCGAGATCACGACATCCCTGAGCTTGGACGATCTCTGGATTGAGGACCTGAAAGCGTTCCACTACCTGTACGCACACACCGCCGAGCGCGACCACTTCACACCGCGACCGCTGCGCTACTTCCAGACCATGTTCGAGGCGTTAAGAGCCGAGGAGTCGGACCGGATCCGCATCTACCAGGCCCACCATCAACGGGATCTGGTCGCTGCCGCCGTCATGATCCGCGTCGGCGGCCAGGCGTGGTACGCCTACGGGGCCTCCTCGACCCTCAAACGCGAGGTGCGCGGCTCCAACGCCGTGCAGTGGGCGATGATCCGCGACGCCCTGGCGGCGGGGTGTGACGTCTACAGCCTGCGCGGCATCACCCCCACCCTGGATGCGGACAGTCCCCACATCGGTCTCATCCAGTTCAAGGTCGGCACCGGCGGCCATGCCGTCCGATATGTCGGCGAGTGGGACCTGCCGCTGCGCCCGACGGTCTACCGGGCATTTGTGGCCTACCTGAAGGGCCGCGATCGGTTGAGGAAGCGCAGACGATGACCCTGAGTCTCATCGGAGGTTCGACATGATCCCACTGGCGCTGGAAGAGATCGCCTCGGTCGTGGGCGGCGTGGTCGAGGGTGATCGCTCGGTGACGGTGACCGCACCGGCGGTGCTGGACGGCCGAGAGGCGGAACCGGGTGGGCTTTTCGTTGCCGTTGCCGGTGAACGTGTCGACGGCCACTGCTACGCCGACCAGGCCGGCCGGGCCGGCGCGGCGGCTGTGCTCGGCTCTTGTCCCACCTCGTTGCCGACGGTGGTCGTCGCGGACGTCCAGACGGCGCTGCAAAGGCTCGCCTCGCACGTCGTGGACCGGTTGCGCGACCAGCTGACCGTCGTCGGATTGACTGGTTCGCAGGGCAAGACCAGCACCAAGGATCTGGTGGCGGCCGTGCTGTCCAGGGTCGCGCCGACGGTCGCGACCGTCGGGTCGCTCAACAACGAGCTCGGTGTGCCGCTCACCATGCTGCGCACAGACGAGAGCACACGATTTCTCGTCTTGGAGATGGGTGCCCGCCATGTCGGTCACATCGCCAACCTCGCTGACTTGGTCCCGCCCGACGTCGCCGTGGTCCTCAACGTCGGTCGAGCCCACCTCGGCAAGTTCGGATCGCGCGCCGCCATCGCCACGGCCAAGGGTGAGCTGGTGCAGGGACTGGCACCCGGGGGCACCGCTGTGCTCAACGCCGACGATCCCCGCGTCGTCGCGATGCGCGCCCTGACCGACGGCCCGGTGTGGACCTTCGGTCTGGCCGCGCACGCCGACGTGCGCGTGCGTGACCTCATCCTGGACCGGCTCGCCCGGGCGTCATTCGTCCTGCACACCGCCGACGACTCGGCACCCGTGATACTGCCGGTTCTGGGCGCCCATCAGGCGCTCAACGCATCGGCTGCCGCCGCAGTGGCTCTGGCGGCCGGCATACCTCTCCACGTGGCGGCGACCGCGTTATCCACCGCTTCGCTGTCGAGGTGGCGGCTGGAGTGGCGCACGCTCGCCGGTGGCGCGACGCTCCTCAACGACTCCTACAACGCGCACCCCGAGTCGACACTCGCCGGCTTGGACGTGCTAGCGGCGGTCCAGGCGGACCGCCGGATCGCCGTCCTCGGGGAGATGCTCGAGCTCGGCGAGGACAGTGGGGCCGAACACCGCGCTGTCGGCGAGTACGCCGCCGCACGCGCCGATGTGGTGGTTGCCGTCGGTGATGCCGCCCGGGCGATCGCCGTCGGCGCCGGAGATTCGGCCGTGACAGTGCCCGACCGCGAGGCAGCGGTGCGCTGGCTGCACAGCCATCTCGCTGCCGGCGACGTGGTGCTTGTCAAGGCCTCCCGGGCGGCGCGCCTCGACGAGATCGCTGCCGCGCTCGAATAGCTCGGCGTCGCCAGTCCGGTGCAGGCCGCGCGCATATCGTTGGCATATCGAAAATCGCATACGGCACGGCAACGCCGCGCTGTCTTGACTTGCCCCATGGTTTTCAGCGATCTGGGTTTGATCTACAGCGACGTGATCGCGGACCGTCGCGCTCGAGCGATGACCGACCCGCCCCTGCGGCGACCCGTGACGGCTGGGCTCGCGGTCTTCGGGTGCGGCGAGGACGAGGCCGCGTTGTTCCGAGAGTTCGGAGCTCGCCTGGGTGTGTCGCTCACCATCACCGAGGCGGCTGTCTGTGAGAGCAACGTCGACCTGGCGCGTGGCAACCGGTGCATCACCGTGAGCCACAAGACTCCGATCACCAATGCCACGCTGTTGTCGCTCAGCAGAGCTGGTGTCGAGTACGTCTCCACCCGGAGCATCGGCTACAACCACATCGACCTGGACTATGCCCAACGCGTGGGCATCGCGGTCGGGAACGTGGCCTACTCACCGGACAGCGTGGCCGACTACACCCTGATGTTGATGCTGATGGCGGTACGCCATGCGAAGTCCACCATCCGCCGCACCGACTCCCACGACTACCGGCTGAGTGAGACCCGCGGCAAGGAGTTGCGCGATCTGACCGTCGGCGTGATCGGGACGGGTCGCATCGGCACCGCCGTCATCGACCGGCTGCGGGGCTTCGGCTGTCGCATTCTGGCCCACGACACCCGGCCCCAGGCCGGCCACGACTACGTCGCGCTCGACGAGCTGGTCGCGCACAGCGACATCGTCACCCTCCACACGCCCCTCACGACCGAGACGCGTCATCTCCTCGACGGCCAGAGGATCGAGCGGATGAAGCCCGGGGCCCATGTGATCAACACGGGCCGCGGACCGCTCCTGGACACCGACGCCCTGCTCGCGGCACTGGAGAGCGGCAGGTTGGGCGGCGCGGCGCTGGACGTCCTCGAAGGCGAGGAGGGGATCTTCTACGCCGACTGCCGCGACAGGCGCATTGACAACGAGGCTCTGGTGCGGCTTCAGCGATTGCCGAACGTGCTGATCAGTCCGCACTCCGCCTACTACACCGAGCACGCCCTGCACGACACCGTCGAGAACAGCCTCATCAACTGCATGAACTTCGAGAGTGGGAGAACGGCATGAGCCGATTGAAGGTCGGAGTCATCTTCGGCGGCGCGTCCGAAGAGCACCCCGTCTCCATCAAGTCCGCGCGCGAAATTGAGCAGAACCTCGACCCCGAGAAGTACGAACCGTTCTGGATCGGGATCACCTCTCATGGCGCCTGGAAGCTCTGCGACGGCCCACACGCGGCTTGGGAGAACGGCATTGGACGCCCGGTCACGCTGTCGCCCGATAGGGGTGTGCACGGCCTGCTGGTCAGGGAGCAGGACGGCTACCAGACGGTGCGCCTCGACGTGGTCTTGCCGATGCTGCACGGCAAGCTCGGCGAGGACGGAGCGATCCAAGGCCTGTTGGAGCTCTCAGGCATCCCCTACGTGGGCTGCGACATTCAGAGCTCGGTCGTGTGCATGGACAAGTCCCTGACCTACACCGTCGCCAGCAGCGCGGGAATTGCCACACCGAACCACTGGGTCATCGGGGAGAACGAGCGCATCAACGCCGACCAACTCCCTTACCCCGTCTTCGTGAAGCCGGCCCGCTCGGGCTCATCGTTCGGCGTCAGCAAGGTCACCGGGCCAGACGAGCTGCCCAGCGCGCTGAACGCGGCACGCCAGTACGACTCGAAGGTGCTGATCGAAGAGGCCGTGGTCGGCAGCGAAATCGGCTGCGCGGTCATGGGAGAACGATTCGGCCTGGTCGTGGGCGAGGTGGACCGCGTCGACCTCTCGCACGGGTTCTTCAGAATCCATCAGGAGGAGTCCCCCGAGACCGGTTCGGAGAACGCGACGTTCATCGTTCCCGCCGACATCTCCGACGAATCACGTCATCTCGTGCAAGAGGCCGCCAAGACCATCTACCGCACCCTGGGCTGCAAGGGACTCGCCCGCGTCGACATGTTCCTCA
>Ga0190265_10000995_pt1 | contig 18436 bp, 16 predicted proteins | sample Popmic124T_FD_133135 | JGI IMG/M metagenome (GOLD analysis project Ga0190265, IMG submission 133135) | Populus adjacent soil microbial communities from riparian zone of Indian Creek, Utah, USA - 124 T | ecosystem: Environmental > Terrestrial > Soil > Riparian zone | place: USA: Utah | collected...
CCCACCCTGCTGTTCCTCCCGCTGTCGCAGGTGGTCTCCTGGCTCGGGATCTCCGACTCCATCGTGTCGCTGATGGTGACCTACCCGACGTTTCTGGTGCCGTTCTGCACCTGGCTCCTCATGGGGTACTTCCGCACCATCCCGAAGGAGATCGAGGAGTGCGCGCTGGTGGACGGGGCCACCCGCATGCAGACGCTCGTCCAGATCGTCCTGCCGATGGCGATCCCCGGCATCATCTGCGCGCTGCTCTTCAGCTTCACCCTGTGCTGGAACGAGTTCACCTACGCGCTGACGTTCATCTCGCAGTCCGCCAACAAGACCGCGGTGGTGGGCGTGACCGCGGATCTCATCCGGGGCGACATCTACTACTGGGGCTCGCTCATGGCGGGCGCGGTGCTGGCGAGCGTTCCGATCGTCGTCATCTACGTGCTCTTCCTCGATTACTACGTCACCGGCCTCACCGCCGGCGCCGTCAAAGGCTAGCGGCGGCCGCCGAGAAAGGCCCAGCTGCTTCGTTGGCGCCCTCGGTCGCACGCTCAACGTAGAGAGACTACGCCTCGCGCGCGACCTTCGGGCGCCGCCTCGCATCTAGGCCTTTCTCGGCGCCCGCCTTGGGGGCCGGCTACGGGCTACAGCATTCCTGCGATGGCCTTGCCGACCTCGGTGGTGGTGGCGGTGCCGCCCAGGTCGCGCGTGAGCCCCTTCCCCTCCTCGACAAAGCGCTCCACCGCGCCCACCACGGCCCGGGCCGCCTCCGGGTGCCCCAGGTGCTCGAGCATCATGGCCCCGGTCCAGATCTGGGCGATCGGGTTGGCGATGCCCTTGCCCGCGATATCGGGCGCGGAGCCGTGGACCGGCTCGAACATGGACGGGTATTCCTTCTCCGGGTTGATGTTGCCGCCGGGCGCGATGCCGATCGAGCCCGCGATGGCCGGACCCAGGTCGGAGAGGATGTCGCCGAAGAGGTTCGAGGCCACCACCACGTCGAACCAGTCGGGGTGCTGGACGAAGTGGGCGGTCAGGATGTCGATGTGGTACTGGCTGGTCTTGATGTCCGGGTAGCTCTTGGCCATCGCGGCGAAGCGCTCGTCCCAGTAGGGCATGCTGTGGATGATGCCGTTCGACTTGGTGGCCGAGGTGACGTGTCCCCGCGGGCGCTTCTTGGCCAGCTCGAATGCGTAGCGGATCACCCGGTCGCACCCGCGGCGGGTGAACACCGCCTGCTGGACGGCCAGCTCGTGGGGGGTGTCGCGGTACAGTCGCCCGCCGATCTCCGAGTACTCCCCCTCGTTGTTCTCACGCACGATCAGCATGTCGATGTCGGCGGGGCCGCGACCGGCGAGCGGGGAGCGCACCCCGCGCAGCAACCGCACCGGCCGCAGGTTCACGTACTGGTGGAACTCGCGGCGGATCGGGATGAGGAGGCCCCAGAGCGAGACGTGGTCCGGCACCCCGGGGAAGCCCACCGCGCCGAGGTAGATGGCGTCGAAGCGCCGGAGCTGCTCGAGCCCGTCCTCGGGCATCATGCGCCCGGTCCGGGCGTACACCTCGCAGCTCCAGTCGAAGTGGGTCCAGGAGAAGTCCACGCCGAAGCGGCGGCCCGCCGCCTCCAGCACCCGGATACCCTCGGGCAGGACTTCCTTGCCGATGCCGTCGCCGGGAATGACCGCGATCCGATGCGTCATGGAAAGCCTCCTCAACGCTGAGAGATGATCACCTGGGGGCCGGCCGGGCCCGGCACGCGAAGCTCGTTGCGCGGGAAGCCGGCGCGCCGGAACATGGCGGCGAGCTCGGCGAAGGTGTAGGCGTCGCCGGCCGAGGTCGTGCAGAGCATCACGAGACTGAACATCGCGGCGTGCGGGGGCGTCACCCGCCCTTCGTCGGGCACGAACTCCACCGACACCACTTTTCCCGCCGGGGCGAGGGCCCGGCCCACCGTGGCCAGGAACCCCTCGCAGGTGGCCGGATCGAAGTGGTGCAGGAAGTTCGGCAGCAGCACGAGATCGTACGGCCCGCCCAGGGGGGTCTCGAAGGCGCTGCCCGGGAGGGCGTGGAAACGTTCGTCGACACCGGCGGCGCGCGCGTTCTCGCGCGCCACCGCCAGCACCGCGGGCCAGTCGAGCGCGGTCACCTCCGCGCGCGGGTATGCTTCTGCGAACGCGAGGCCGAACACCCCGTGGCCGGCGGCCACGTCGAGCAACCGGAGCGGGGCGGTGGCGTCCACCTCGACCAGGTCCACCACCGCCCGGGCCGGCATCCGCATCAGCGGCGCCATGGCCCGGGCGAAGCGCACCCAGACCGGGTGCTCCGGCGCCACCGTCCCCCCTCCCGCGAGCGCGGTGCCGCCGCGGCGTACCGCCTGGGCCACGTCGGCGAAGGCCTCGCGGATCTCGGGGGCGTACAGGAACTCGGCCGCCCCGCCCACGCAGGTCGGCGACCGCCGGTCGAGGAAGGCGGCGGAGTCGGGGGTCAGCGCGTAGGTGTCCGCATCCTTTCGGAGGAAGCCGGCGACGGTGAGGTAGTCACAGAGGATGCGCGTGCCGCGGGGCGAAGCCGCGCAGCGCTCCGCCAGCGCCGGCACCGTGGCCGCGCCCGCTCCGATGGCGGTGAAGAGGTCGAGATCGAGCGCGCCCTTGAGGGCGGCGCTCCGCTGGTAGGCGGTCATGGTGCCGAGGAACGGATCGGGCGACGGGGCCGCCCCCGGGGGGGCGCCCTCGTCGAGCAGCCCGACGAGCTCCGACGGGCGCAGGTGCATGCGCAGCACGCCCCGTCCCGGCGCGACCTGGCCCACGCAATCGATGACCGCGACGCCGCTCTTGGCCATCTCGATGCGCGCCGAGCCGTCGCGGCTGATCAGGAGGGAGGCCAGGCGGGAGAGGGTCGGCTCGTGCCCCACGCAGAGCAGGGCGGAGGCCTCGACCACGGCCAGCCCGGTGAGCGTCGCGGCCGGCTCGGCGCGATCCCCCAGCAGATCGGTCAGCTCGGGAGCGGGGGTGCCCCCGAAGGCCCGCGCGGTGATCTCCGCGGTCTCGCGCGCGCGCACGAGCGGGCTCGAGAGCAGCCGATCGAAGCGCACCCCCATGCGTCGGAGCCCTTCGGCCACCCGGGCGTGCTCGCGTCGTCCCGCGTCGGTGAGCGGCCGCTGCCGGTCGTCGGGCCAGCGGCGGGAGTCCGCCTCGCCGGCCTCACCGTGACGCATCAGGATCAGGAGCACGGCCACTACTATCGCACGAGCCGGCGCCGGTACGCGTCGTGGGCCACCCCACCGAGACGGGTTGGCTGGCGCCCAACCGACCGCTGGGATAACCTGTGGCCGCCATGAGAATGCCGGCTGGGCACGTCACGAAGGAGAACAGGGAAACCGGTCCACCAAGCCCGTGAGGGCCAAATGGATGCTCGTGGTGTTCGGCCCGGCCCTGCTCACGGTGGTCGGGAGCCTTCTCGTGATGCTCTTCGTCCCGCACCCGGTGCCGAAGACGGCGACCGGCGGCCAGCGGCTCTACCTCGCCCACTGCGCCACCTGCCACGGCGCCGACGGGCGGGGCTCCTGGCGGGCCACCATCTTCCTGATGCGGCCCGGTGACCTGTCCGATCCGGGGCTCATGGATCGGCTCCCGGACGAGTACCTCTTCACGCTGATCAAGAACGGGGGGGCGACCATCGGCAAGCCGGGGATGCCGTCCTTCGGCTACCACCTGAACGATGACCAGATCCGCGAGCTGGTGCGATACCTACGCACCCTACCGAAACGGTAGCGCGGGGAGCAGTGGCAGGGCGAGGTGAAGCCGAAGGCGAGCCGAGCGAATACAAAAATGAAGCGGCCAGGTGAGGTGCAGCCGAAGGCGAGCCGAGCGAATACAAGAGCGAAGCAAGGCAGGTCAGCCCGTGCGGGTCGCTCCAATCAGTCTACGTAGCCGACCGGGGCCGAATATCCGACATCGTATCGCACAGGACCGCCTTGTCGAAGGGCTTGTTGATCACGAAGTTCACGCGGCTGCGCTCCTCGCGCGTGATCTCGGTCTCGCCCCACCCGGTGATGAGGCCCACCGGCAGGCCCGGCCAGCGCTCCTGGATCGCCGAGGCCACGTCCCAGCCCGTCATGTCGGGCATCCCGAGGTCGCTGATCACCACGTCGACCAGCTCCCGGTTCGACTCGAGAAAGGACAGGCCCTCGCGGCCGCCGGGCGCCTGGGTCACCGCGTGGCCCTGCTCTTCCAGCATCTCGGCCAGCGTGCTGCGCACCTGGAGCTCGTCGTCGATCACCAGGATGCGCAGGGGCAGGGCGGGCGCCTTTGCCGGGACCGCGCCGGTCTTGGCGACCCTGGACGCCGCGGAGGCGGTCGGCAGGCTGACCTCCACCGTGGTGCCCTGACCGCCCGTGCTTTCGAGAGTCAGGGTGCCGCCGTAGCGCTGCACGGTGCCGTAGGCGACGCTGAGCCCCAGCCCGGTGGCCTTGGGCCCCTTGGTGGTGAAGAAGGGCTCCAGCGCTCGGCGCCGCACTTCCTCGGGCATGCCCGCCCCGGTGTCGGTGACCGAGCAGTGGACGCGATCGTCCTTGGCCCACGTCTTGAGCGTGATACGGCCGCCCTGGGTGATGGCGTCGGCCGCGTTGAGCAGCAGGTTCATCAGGACCTCGCGAAGAGGCGCCGGTTCTCCCGCCGCCGCCGCGATGACCCCCGCCTCCACCGTCACCTCGATGCGGCTGCCGCGCAGCTGCGCCTCGTCGTGCCAGCGCGGCCGCGTGAGCTCCACCACCTCCTGCACGAGCTGGTTGAGGTCCACCGCCACGTCGGAGACGGGCTGCACCCGGCTGAACCGCTGCACGCGCCGCACCACCTCCGCGCCGTCCTGGGCGGTGCGCTGGATGATCTCGAGAGAGCGGCGCACGCCCGCCTCCTGGACCTTGCCCATCATGAGCTCGACCCGGCCCAGGATCACCGCGAAGAGGTTGTTGAGATGATGCGCCATCCCGGACGAGAGCTGACCCATCGCGCGCAGGGTCTCGCCGCGCACGAGCTGGCCCTGGGTGGACTTGAGGTCGTCCACCACGTTCTGCAGCTGCGAGGCGGAGGACTGCGCCTCCTCCAGGAGGCGCGAGTTGTCCACCGCGTAGCCGATGTAGGTCATGAGGGCGTTCAGGAATTGTAGATCGGTGGAGCTGAACGGCGGCGGCCGCAGCGCGTCGGAGACCACGCCGTCGCGCCGCTTGGCCATGTTGATCACGCCGATCACGCGGTCGCCCACGCGGATCGGCATGCAGATGAACGAGCCGTTGCCGTACTGGGGATCGTTGGCCTTGTTGAAGCGCGGGTCGGAGGCGATGTCGTCCACCAGCACCGGCTCGCCCATCTCCACCACCTTGCCCGCCACCCCCTCGCCCACCTTGACCTCGACCGCGGGCACCACGTCGTCGGGAATACCGCGGGAGGCGGCGAGCCTCAGCACGGTCCGGTCGCGGTCGAGGATCATGATCGAGCCGACGGTGGCGCGCACCGCACGCATGGTGGACTGCAGCACGAGGCCCAGCAGGTCCTGGATCTTCGGGATGCGGGCGGCCAGCTCCACCATCTCGTTGAGCGTGCCGAGCTTGAAGACCAGATCCTCGAGCCGCTGGGTGGATCCGCGCAGGTCGTCGAGCATGTGGTAGAACGCGTCGCGGACCTGGCCGATCTCGGTGACCTCGCCGAGCCCGGGCACCGCGGCCTGCGCCACGCGGTCCCGTCGGCGGAGCGTGTCCGGCTTCATTTCGCTCGGCGCCAGGAAGCCCTGGGCGAGCTGGGCGATCTGGTCCACCATCTTCCGGAAGACCAGGAAGCCGAGGATGGACACCCCGATCGCGGCCAAGAGCCCGAGCTGGGCCTCCGTGTTGTGGAGCATCTCGTGGCGCGACAGCAGGTAGACGAACAGCAAGATAGGCAGGAGCGCGACGAGCGCGAAGACGATCGAGGCCGCCTCGCGGAGGCTCATGGTTCGGGAACGGCGCCGATTCTTCCCCATGGTGTCCTTACCCTAGCAAGGGTGCCGGAGTTAACGAACCTTTTGGATCTCGACCGCGACTAGCTGGCCCGGATCCTGGCGGACGGTGAGGCGAACCCGGTCCCCACGGTGCAGGTCGGCGGCATCGAGCTGCGCGGTGGACTCGGCGAAGAGCGCCATCGACTCCATCTCGTCCATGAATCCTGGCACCTTGTCGTGACGGACCAGCAGCAGGGTCGGCCCGCCGCGCGCCTCGAAGATCCCGGTGACCCGGTAGAGCCCGGGGCCCGGAAAGGCCGCCCGGTAGGTCCCCCAGATACCCGCCGCGAAGCCCGCCAAGAGAAGCAGGAACAGCGCGGGAACGGCCGCGCGCCGGAATGCGATCGCGCTTACTCGATCTCGTCCCGGGGAGGAATCTTGCCCGCGACGTGCTCGGGCGTCAGGATCCAGGTGCCGCCGCAGCCCTCCTTGAAGGTGCTGACCGCAGCCCGGTAGGCGCTACCCAGCGTGATGACCATCACCCCGACGCTGACGACGGTGCCGAGGCCGCAGACGATGGCCTTGCCGGGCACGTAGCCGACGTTCAGGAACCCGGCGCCGACCCGGTCCGCGTCGGAGACCTCGACATCGGCGGCGGTCGACGAGAGGTCGGCCGCCTGGACCACGGCCGCCCGCGACAGCAGCGGGCCCATCAGCGCCATCAGCGCGACGAGCAGGCCGCACAGCCACTTCGTGGCATCCCGCATGATCGTGTCTCCTTCTCCCGGCGTGGTGTGTATCCCTCGTACGCACCCTCGTACGAATCTAAGGTACACGAATTGAATATCTGCACCTAGATGCACGGCTTCCGGGGCGCCGGGCTCCCGGCCGCGTCCCGGGCGACCCGATCGGGGAGGATCGGGTCATAAACTCGTTCCAGATCAACAGCTTGCCCGGCATAGCCGGCCCCTCGACATCGCTCCGCGAGGATCGTAGACTCTCGGGTGCCGGCCCGCGCCGCGCGTCACAACCCCTTGTAGGGATTGTAAGGAGACACGCCCATGAAGATCGTCCGCTTCTCCCAGAATGGCCACGCTCCCCGGCTCGGCTGCTTCCTCGGCCAGGACCGCATCGCCGATCTCGAAGCGAGCGCGGCCGCGTTCCTCGCGTCCCGGGGCGTGGTGCGCGCGCCCGTCATCGCGGCCGCGCTCTTCCCCCACGACAGCACGCGGGGCTTCCTGGAGGGCGGCAGCGCCAGCCTGGACATGCTGGCGGCCATGATGGACGCGGCGCGGGGAGACAAGTTCCAGCCGGTCGCCCATTCGCTGGGCTCGGTGCGTCTGCACGCGCCCATCGCGGACCCGGGGAAGTTCATCTGCATCGGGCTCAACTACAAGGACCACGCGGCCGAGACGAACAACCCGGCGCCGAAGCAGCCGCCGGTGTTTCCCAAGTGGGCCAACGCGATCCAGGATCCGGGCGAGCCGGTCCTGCGGCCGCGGGGAGAGAAGACGCTGGACTGGGAGGTCGAGCTGGGCGTGGTGATCGGACGCACCGCGCGCTTCGTGAAGAAGGAACAGGCCCTCGACTACGTCTACGGCTACACCATCATCAACGACGTGAGCGCGCGTGACTTCCAGTTCCACACCACCCAGTGGGGCGCGGGCAAGGTGGGTGACACCCTCGCCCCGGTGGGCCCGTACCTCGCGGATCGCAGCGAGATCCCGGACCCCCACGTGCTCGATCTCAAGGCCTGGGTCAACGACCAGCTCATGCAGAACGGCTCCACGCGCAACTTCATCTTCGACGTGGGCTACATTATCCAGTACCTGACCAGCGTCATGACGCTCTCGCCGGGGGATCTCATCGCCACCGGGACCCCCGCCGGCGTCGGCTTCTCGCGCAAGCCTCAGGTCACGCTGCAGCCGGGCGACCGCATGAAGCTCGAGATCACCGGGCTCGGCTCGCTCGAGAACAGCGTGAAGGACGCCTGAGGCGGGAGGCCCGCGATGGCGGTCCGCTCGTTTCTGCACTACGCGCTGGAGGTGCCCGACCAGACGGTCGGGCAGCGGTTCTACGAGGACTTCGGTCTGGTCGACGGCACCGGCTCGAGCGACGCGGTGCGCCTGAGGCCCGAGCGCCTCGGGCGCGACGCGGTGCTCCTCTACGGGGGCTCCCGCAAGCGCCTCCATCACCTCTGCTACGGCGCCCCCGGGGAAGACTTCGCCCGGGTGCGCGAAGCCCTCCGGAGCGCGCGGGTTCCCGAGATGGATCCGCCCGCCGGCGCCGCCCCGGGCGGGATCTGGTTCCGCGATCCGGACGGCAACGCGGTGAACGTGCGCGACGAGACGGCGCCCGCGGCGCCGGCCGAACCGCCGGTGACGCTCAACGGCCCCGGCTACACGCAGCGCGAGGCCGCGCGCGGCTATCCGGAACGCGGACTGCGGGTGGCCCCGCGCAAGCTCGGCCACGTCCTGCTCTTCACGCCCGACATGGAGCGCCTCATGCGCTTCTACACCGGGACCCTCGGCATGAAGCTCTCCGACCGCTCGCGGGGGATCATCGCCTTCCTGCGGTGCAACACCGATCACCACACGTTGGCCCTGCTCTCCTCGCGCGCGCCCGGCTTCCACCACGCTTCGTTCCAGGTGGGCAGCGTGGACGAGATCGCGATGGGAGCGGTGCGCATGGCCGAGCGGGGCTGGCAGCCCGGCTGGGGGCTCGGGCGTCACGTGATCGGCTCCAACTTCTTCTTCTACCTGCGGGACCCGTGGGGCAGCTTCAGCGAATACTACTTCGACCTCGACTACATCCCGGAGGGCTGCGCGTGGGAGCCGCGCGACTTCCCGCCCGAGGATTCCCTCTACGTATGGGGTCCGCCCTGCCCGGCCGACTTCGGCGAGAACAAGGAAGCATGGACCTAGAGTTCCTGCACACGCTCGTCCAGCCCGCCACGACCAAGATCGTGCTCTGCTCGCTCGACGGCCTGGGCGGCCTCCCCCGCCCCGGAACCGGCAAGAGCGAGCTGGAGACCGCGCGCATCCCCACCCTGCACGCGCTCGCCGGCCGATCCGCCTGCGGCCTGCTCCGCCACGTGGGCCCCGGCATCACCCCGGGCAGCGGGCCCGGCCATCTCGGCCTCTTCGGCTACGATCCCCTGCGCTATCCGGTGGGCCGGGGGGTGCTCGAGGCCCTCGGCATCGACTTCGAGCTGCAGGCGGGCGACGTGGCCGCGCGCGGGAACTTCTGCACGGTGGACGCCCGCGGCCACATCACCGACCGGCGGGCCGGGCGGATCAGCACCGAGATCTGCGTCCGCCTCGTCGAGCGGCTGCGCGCGATCCGCCTCGACGGCGTGGAGCTGCTCATCGAGCCGGTGAAGGAGCATCGCTTCGTCCTCGTCCTCCGCGGCGGCCACCTCTCCGGCCGCCTCTCCGAGACCGACCCGCAGCAGCTCGGGGTCCCGCCCCTGCCGGTCCGGGCGCTCGCCCCCGAGGCGGACCGGACGGCCGCGCTCGTGAACGCCTTCGTGGAGGCCGCGCGCCCCCTGCTGCGCGACGCGGCGCCCGCCAACATGCTGCTGCTGCGCGGCTTCGACCAGCGCCCCCACCTGCCCCTCTTCCCCGCGACGTTCGGCCTGCGCGCCGCCGCCATCGCGGCGTATCCGATGTACCGCGGGCTGGCCCGCCTCGTCGGCATGGAGGTGCTCAAGACCGGGGGGACGTTCGCGGAGGAGATCGACACCCTCGAGGAGCAGTGGGAGCACTACGACTTCTTCTTCCTGCACTACAAGGACACCGACAAGGCGGGCGAGGACGGCGACTTCGACGCGAAGGTCGCCGCGCTGGAGCGCTTCGACGCGCTGCTCCCGCGGGTGCTCGCGCTCCAGCCCGACGTCCTCGCGATCTCGGGCGACCACGCGACCCCCTCGATTCTCAAGGGCCACGGCTGGCAGGGGGTGCCCGCGCTCCTGGCGAGCCCCTACTGCGGGGCCGACCCGGTGAGCCGCTTCGCCGAGCGGGATTGCGCCGGCGGCTCCCTCGGGGTGATTCCGGCCCAGGACCTGATGCCGCTCGTGATGGCCAACGCGCTCCGCTTCACCAAGTACGGCGCATAACGGGGCAGTCGCGGTATCCTGGCGGAAAGATCATGAGGCGCTCCTATTGCCTCCTGTCCGCCGCCGTCCTCCTCGCCCTGGGAGTGATCGGCCTCGCGGTGCCCACGCGCGAGCCCGGTCCGCCCACGGTAACCGACGCCCCCGCGGCCGCCCCCGGCCCGGAATCCCCGGGGCCGGTCGAGATCGTGCTGAAGCGCGGGGAGACGCTCGAGACGGCCCTGCGCCGGACCGGGGTGGAGCGCGGCGAGGCGGCCGCGATCGTGGCCGCGCTGCGCGGCAGCGTGAACATGCGACGGCTGGCCCCCGGGGAGCGCCTCGGGGTGCGGTTCGGCTCCGACGGGGCGCCCGCCGAGATCAGCTACACTCGCTCCCCCGCCGAGCGCTACGAGATCCGGTCGGGCGGCGACGGGAAGTGGGCGGTCACGGCGGTCCGGCCCGAGGTGGACACGCGCGTGATCGCGGTGACCGGAGAGGTGCGCGACTCCCTCTTCGCCAGCATGGAGGATCTCGGGGAAGCCGCCGGCCTCACCGTGCGCCTCGTGAACCTCTTCGAGTGGGATTTCGACTTCGCGGCCGACTCGCTGCCCGGTGATCGCTTCCGCCTCCTGGTGGAGAAGCGGTACGTCGGCGACGCCTTCCTGGGCTATGGGGACGTGCTGATCGCGCAGTACGCGAGCGTCGAGCGCTCGCTGCTCACGAGCGTGGGCTTCGGGGACGCGCCCGGCCGTCGTGATTACTACGACGCGGGTGGGCGCTCGGTGAAAAAGATGTTCCTGCGCGCCCCCCTCGATTTCACGCGCGTCACCTCCGGCTTCTCGCACGCGCGCTTCCACCCGGTGCTGGGCGGCTATCGACCGCACCTCGCGGTCGACTACGGGGCGCCGACCGGCACCCCGGTCCGCGCGGTGGCCGACGGGGTGGTCATCCACGCGGGCTGGAACGGCGGCTACGGGAACTCCATCTCGCTGCGTCACGCGCGCGGCTACGAGACCATGTACAACCATCTCTCCAAGATCGACGTCCGACGGGGCGAGCGGGTGCGCCAGCGCCAGGTCATCGGCCGGGTCGGTAGCACCGGTCTGTCCACCGCCCCCCACCTCGACTACCGTGTTCGCAAGGGGGGGGTCTGGGTCAACCCGCTGGGTGAGAAGTTCATCCCCGGCTCGCCCGTGCCCGCCCACCGACGGGAGGCGTTCACGGTGCACGTCGACGCCCTCCTGGAGCGGCTCGACGCGCAGGCCCCGTTCCCCGCGCGTCCACCGGGACGATCCTGAGGCAGCGCACCGGCTCCAGCCTCTGCTACGCCTGCGGCAAGCTCAACCGCGTGGACGCCCAGATCTGCTTCTACTGCGGGGCGCGGCGGCCCGGGCTGTGGGGCTTCGGCCCGCTCGCCACCCGCCTGATCGGCCGGCTCGACTTCGCGCGCGCGGTCACGATCGTCTGCGTGGCGGCCTACCTGGCCTCCATCCTGCTCGCCCCTCAGGCCGCGCTGACCGTCCCCCGGAGCCCGTTCGACCTGCTCGCCCCGGGATTCGGCGCCCTCGTGACCCTCGGCATGACCGGCGAGCCGGCGTGGCGGGCCGGCTGGTGGTGGACGCTCTTCACCGCGATCTATCTCCACGGCAACCTGCTCCACCTCGTCTTCAACCTCCTGTGGGTGCGCCAGCTCGCTCCCGCGGTCGAGGAGCTCTTCGGTTCCGCCCGGCTCGTGGTCATCTTCACGGCGGGCGGCGTGGCGGGCTTCGTCCTCTCCAACGTGGCCAGCGGGGCCTGGACGGTCGGAGCCTCGGGCGCGGTGTTCGGTCTCCTCGGCGCGATGATCGCCTACGGGCGCACGCGGGGCGGGACCTTCGGGCTGGCCGTGCTCCGGCAATACGGTCAGTGGGCGGTCCTGATGTTCATCTTCGGGTTCCTCATGGCCGGCGTGAACAACTGGGGGCACGCGGGCGGCTTCGTGGGCGGCTATCTCGCCGCCCTCGCGCTCGGCCATCACGAGGGCCGCACGGAGCGGGGCCTGGACCGGGTGGCCGCGCTGGCCACGGTGGGTGTGACCCTCGTGGCCTTCGCGCTCGCGCTCTGGAACGCCTTCCTCAGGTAGGAGAGCGCCGAGAAGGGTCCAGCTGCGAGGCGGCGCCCGAAGGTCGGGCGCGAGGCGTACTTCCTGTACGTTGAGCGCCCCGACCGAGGGCGCCGCACTCCCGCAGATGGGCCCTTATCGGCGCTCTCCGGCCTCGCGGCGGAAGGCCTCGACCTGCTCGGGAAGCCCGAAGACGCGGAGCCGGTCGCCCGAACGCAGCCGCGTATCCGCAGAGGGATTCACCACCGCTTCGCCGTCGGGCCGCCCCACCGACACCACCGTCACCCCGAACCGCTCGCGAACCCGCGCCTCGCCGAGCGAGAGATCGGCGAGCGCGCCGGCGCCCAGCGCGACCTCGTGCACCTCGGGCAGCGCCTCCGCGGCGCCGAGCCCGCCGCGGGCGTCGGCCCCGGCCGGGTTCATGGCGGCGCGGAACCGCGTCAGATAGTCGAGGACCCGCTGCTGCGGCAGGGCGAGCTCGCGAAGCGCGTGGCGAATCAGGGTGGCGGCCGCTTCCAGCTCGGGCTGGATGACCTCGGTGGCGCCCGCGTCGGCCAGCCCGTCGCGGCCCGAGGCGCTGTGGGCGCGCGCCAGGATCGGCACGCGCGGGCTCAACGCGCGGACGCCCCGCACCACGAGCTGGGCCCGGTCCATCTCGGGCAAGGCCACCACCACGAGCGACGACCGGCCCGACCCGGCCTCCTCGAGGAGGCGCGACTGCGCGGCATCGCCGAACAGACACGGCACCGCGCGGGACCGCAGCCCCCGCACGATGTCCGGGTCCCGCTCGATGACGACGAAGCGGATGCCGAAGGTCTCGAGCGCCTCGCCCACCGCGCTGCCCACCCGGCCGAACCCGCAGAGCACGACATGCTCCGCCACCGCCCCTTCCACCCCGGTCGGGCCGGCCCGCTCCTCGACGCCGCGGTACCGGGCGATCCAGCCGGGAACCGTCCGCACGAGCACCGCGTTGATCAGGATCGTGACGAGCGAGGCGGCGAGCGTGGCGTTGTAGATCTCGGGACCCACGTGCCCGGCCGTGCGCGCGACCTGGACCAGCACGAACGAGAACTCGCCGATCTGGGTGAGCCCCACGCCCACCAGCAGCGCGGTCCAGAAGGACTCCCGGAAGAGCCAGACCACCACCGTCCTCAGCACGATCTTGCCGATCACGATCATTGCCACCATGGTGACGAGCAGCGGCACGTTGGCGAGAAGGTTGGCGGGATCGATCAGGGCGCCGATGGTGACGAAGAACAGCGCGACGAAGACGTCGCGCAACGGCAGGAGCCGCGCCAGCGTCTCGTGGGCGTAGTCGGAGCCGTTGATGATGAGCCCCGCCAGGAACGCGCCGAGCGCGAGGGAGAGCCCGGCGGCCTGGGTGAGGGCCGCCGTTCCCAGCCCAACGGCGAGGGCCACGAGCAGGAACATCTCGTCGCTGTGCATCCGGGCCACCCGCGTCATCAGGGGCGGGATGACCTTGGCCGCCACGTAGCCGGCCGGGATCAGGATCAGCAGCGACTTGCCGAGGGCCATCGCGATCGTGAGAAGCCGGCCCGGCTCGAGCGTGCCGAGCGCCGGGATCAGCACGATGAGGATCACCACCGCGAGATCCTCGACCAGGGCGATGCCGATCATGATGCGGCCGTGTCGCGAGTGCAGCTCACCCCGGTCCATGAGCAGCCGGGCCAGGACCATGGTGCTGGCCACCGAGATGACGATGCCCACGATCGCGCCCTGCAGGAGAGGCCATCCCAGCACCGCGGCCACGCCCAGCCCCATCCCCACCGAGAGCACGATGCCGAGTGAACCGCCCAGGAGCGCCACCCACTTCACGCGCAGGAGGTCGCGCAGCGAGAATTCGATGCCGATGGAGAACATCAGCAGGATCACGCCGATCTCGGCGAAGAGCTCGAACGCGTGGAGATCCGAGACCGCGGGGCCCGGCGTGAGCGGGCTGATGAAGACGCCCCCGAGCACATAGCCCAGGATCAGAGCCTGGCCGGTGAGGCGGGCGATCGCGCCCCCCGCCACCGCGGCCACGAGCACGTACGCCAGGTCCCGATAGAAGATGGATTCGGTAACCACGGCCAAGTTTCGCATTCTCGACGCAGGCCGCCAAGCCTCTTGCGCGGCGGCGCGGCGGCGTATACTGCTCGCCGGAGGTGACCCCTATGACCGAGCGACGACGGGCGCCCGCGGCCGGGCCGCAGGCCAAGATCAAACAGCTCGAGGCCCGGCTGGCCCAGGTCGAGGCGGACCTCGGGCGCGTGCGGAGCACCGCGGCCCGAGGCGGCCTCACCCGGGAGCGCCTGGCCGGCATCGAGAAGGGGATGGCCGAGCACGTGGCCCGCGCCCAGGCCGGACTCAAGGACTCGGTGAACCGGCTCAGCCGCACGCTGCTCAGCGCGCGCTCGCGGAAGGAGGCCGCGCAGCAGATCGCGCAGGCGCGCCAGAGCGTCAAGGAGTCACTCGATCGCCTCGGCCGGACCCTCGGCGAGTCCCAGAAGAGGATCACGCGCGAGGTGGGCCTGCTGACGCGAGGTCTCAAGGCGGGCGTCAAGGCCGGCCGGGCCGCCTACCGGGGCCCGCGCCGCTGACCGGATTTTCGCTTGGCGGCCCCCTGGGCTGGGCCGACAATGAGGAGGCCGGGGCGCAACCGCCCCGAGCGAGACCGACATGCGACCGGTGCTGATCTGTCCGGATGATCTCCTCGAACACGTGGTCACGGCCGCCGCCTTCCCGGGCGAGCGTCCGCTGTACCTGGTGTCGCGGGCGAGGCTGCGCGCGCGGCTCGCCCGACGGGGCGACCGGGCGCTGGCCGGCAAGGTCACCGACGCGACCTTCCTGCACGAGGCCCTCAAGGGCGGGCGCGGGCCGGTGGTGGTGGCGGCGCCCGCCGGCCAGCTCGCGCGGGTGATCGCGGCGGTCAAGGAGGCGGTGCCCGACGCCCCGCTCCTGGTGCTGCGGGACGACGACCGCCCGGTGCCGAACGCCACGGTGGTGCCGCTCTCGGCCTTCGGGGAGCGCATCGTCCAGCCCGCCCTCGAGCGCGCCACGCAGCGCGCCCGCGCCGAGCGGCTGCGCGGCCACTTCTACGACGCCGAGCGGGTGCTGATCCTGATGCAGGACGACCCGGACCCCGACGCCATCGCTTCGGCGCTGGCGCTGAAGACGCTCCTCGGCCGCACCCGCAGCTCTGCCCCCATGTGCACCTTCGGCACCATCACCCGGCCCGAGAACGTCGCCATGTGCAAGATCCTCGAGATCGAGGTCGAGGCGATCGACGCGGCGGCGCTCGATCAGTTCGACCGCGTGGCGATGGTGGACGTGCAACCCTCGTTCCTCGAGGAGGAGAGGCACTTCGGCGAGGTGGACCTGGTGATCGATCACCATCCGGTCGAGCAGCCGATCCGGGCGCGCATCAAGGACGTGCGCCCCTCCTACGGGGCGACGTCGACCATCATGGTCGAGTACCTGCGCGCGGCGGACGTCAAGATCACCCAGCGGCTCGCCACCGCCCTGCTCTACGGGATCAAGTCGGACACCCTGGGTCTCGAGCGCGGGGGAACCAAGGCCGACCTCGAGGCCTTCACGTACCTCTACCTGCTCGCCAACCACAACGCGCTCCGGCGCATCGAGCGACCGGATCTGTCCCCGGAGGCCCTGGACGTCCTCGCCCGGGGCCTGGCGAAGCGGCGCGTGGTCCAGGGCGTGTTCTTCTCGCATCTGGGCCGGGTCGCCACCGTGGATCTCATTCCCCAGTTCGCCGACTTCGGGCTGCAGGCCGAGGGCGTCCAGTGGTCCGTGGTCTCCGGAGTGGTGGACGACGAGGTGCACGTCTCCGTCCGGAACGTCGGCTACGTGCGGAGCGCGGGCGACGTCACCCGCGCCGCGTTCGGCGAGCTCGGGATGGCGGGCGGGCATCGGACCATGGCCAAGGCGGTGTTCCCGCTGCGTCAGCTCGGCCGCGGGGCGGGCGAGCCGGCCGCGAGCGGCGCCTGCCAGGAGCGCATCATCGAGCGCTTCGTGCGGGCGCTCGGCGGAAACGCGAAGTCCCCGGAGGGCAGCCCGTCATGATCATCATCTACCTGCTGATGGCACTGCTCGGGAGCATGGCGACGATCTTCGCGCTGCAGAACAGCGGGACGGTCGATATCTCGTTCCTGGCCTGGAGCGTGACCGGCATGCCGGTGGCCCTCGTGATCCTCCTCTCGTTGCTGCTCGGCATCGTCTTCGCCTCGCTGACCGGGGTGATGAAGATCCTGAAGCTCAGGTATCGGATCCGCCAGCTCGAGGCGCAGGTCTCGCAGCTCATCGCCGCGCAGACCCCTCCGCCTCCCGCTCCCCGGGCACCCCAGGGCCCCTCGCTCCCCGCGTAGTCGCCCGCGCGGACCGGATTCATGGCCGAAGACTCCCGCCTCACCGACACCGTCCGGGATCTCCTGGAGTCGGGGCGGCGCGAGCGCCTGAGCCAGGTGCTCGACGAGGCCCACGCCGCGGACATCGCGGCGGTCCTGCGGGACCTCACCCTGCCCGACCAGGTGACGCTCTTCCGGTTGCTCGGCCGCGAGTCGGCGGGCGCGGTGCTGGTCGAGCTGGACGACCAGCCGCTGCACGAGCTTGCCCGCGCCCTCGACGAGGGGGAGATCTCGAGCATCCTCGACCGCATGAGCCCGGACGACGCGGCCCAGGTCCTCGAGGATCTGCCCGCGGAGCAGGTCGAGAAGGTCCTGGACCTCATGAAGGAGGAGAAGTCCGAAGAGGTCCAGGAGATCCTGGAGCACGACGAGAAGACGGCGGGCCGGCTGATGTCGCCGGACTTCCTCGCCGTCCACGAGCGCCTCACGGTGGCCCAGGCCGTCGAGCAGGTCAGGAAATCGCCGGTGGCCGAGACCGCCACCACCCTCTACGTGGTGGACGACCACGACCACCTGGTCGGGAGCCTGCCCTGGCGCCGCCTGGTCACCGCCGATCCCGCCGCGCCGGTCCGCTTCCTCCGCCAGGACGAGCCGGTCCGGGTGACCCCCGACATGGACCAGGAGGAGGTCGCCCGTCTGGTGGCCAAATACGACCTGGTGGCCGTCCCGGTGGTGAGCGCCGACCACCGCCTGCTGGGGGTCATCACGGTCGATGACGTCATCGACGTCATCCGGGAGGAAGCCACGGAGGACATCCAGCGCCTCGGCGGGGCGGCCGGCGACGAGACCGTGCTCGACCCCGCCCGGACCGTCTTCCCGAAGCGCCTGGTCTGGCTCCTGATCAACCTCGCCACCGCGATCCTGGCCGCCTCCGTCATCGGCCTCTTCGAGGACTCCATCCGGGAGCTGGCGCTGCTGGCCATCTTCATGCCCATCGTGGCCTCGATGGGTGGGATCGGCACCACCCAGACCGCTACTGTCGTGGTGCGGGGCCTGGCTCTGGGGGACATGACCGCGGCCCACCTCTGGCGGGTGATCCGCAAGGAGACCACCCTGGCCTTGACCATCGGGCTGGCCAATGGGCTGGTCATGGCCGGAATCGCCTACGTCTGGAAGGGGCAGGCCCTCCTGGCCGGCATCATTGCCGTGGCCATGACCCTCAACATGGTGGTGGCGGCCGTCGTCGGGGTGGTGATCCCCCTCCTGCTCAAGAGCTTTCGGGTAGACCCGGCCATCGCGTCCAGCGTCATCATCACCACGTTCACCGACGTGTTCGGCTTCTTCTCCTTCCTCGGGCTGGCCACCCTCCTGATCCGCTTCTTGCTCTAGCCGGCGAGAGCCCGGGTAACTTTTACGCCACAGTCGTGTAAAAACGAAGTAAACGCTACTCTTGGCGGGCTCCGCAAGATTTTCCGTAGCGGGAATAGCTGAAAAGTCACGACTTCTGGTACCGTAGCCACCCCCCGCCGATGACGCGCTCTGGCATGGCGGTTGCCTTGTTGGATCAGTGGAGAATGCCAGCCGTTTTCAGGCACCTCCGTTCTCGACGCTCGGCGCGGATCGCACCCCAGCTTCTCGGCGTTTTCCCTCCGGGCGCACCCAGCGAGTGTCTCGACTTGAACACGACTATGGCGCCCTCTCGAGGGGTGTCCAAGGAGGATAGGGACCGTGAGGCTCGACACGAGGTCGCGCGCCATCCGGCGCACGCAACCCGCCGGCTCCCGCGCCCGGCTGGAGGTCCGTGGGAAGTTCTTCTTCGCTGGAGATGAAAAGGTTCCGCTCCGGGGGGTCACCTACGGCCCTTTTTCCCCCGACGCGGATGGCTATAGATACCCCGCTCCCGATGTCGACGAGCGGGACCTCGCC
>Ga0190265_10000996_pt1 | contig 18434 bp, 21 predicted proteins | sample Popmic124T_FD_133135 | JGI IMG/M metagenome (GOLD analysis project Ga0190265, IMG submission 133135) | Populus adjacent soil microbial communities from riparian zone of Indian Creek, Utah, USA - 124 T | ecosystem: Environmental > Terrestrial > Soil > Riparian zone | place: USA: Utah | collected...
AGTTAGAAACCAAGCAGAGGAGAGCATCTCCATCCGACTCGCGATCCTTTATCGAGCTGGAGCCCCCGCCCAGCGACTACGGAACGTCTGTGCCTTGACCACCGGTGGCCTCATAGATGTTAGCCGCCGTACTTCCTCATGAAGAGATTAACGCCGTCCAGCATGAGACGGATACGTTGACGATCAGAAACCTGAGTCCATTCACCATGAGCGGCGTGGTTGCGCATGCCCGCCCAAGAGGTAATGTCCTTAACGTCTTGTGCGGTAAGTAACTCCGCAATGCGGAGCACCTCGGCGTAGGCTTGGATACTGGGCTTCCGCTGCCCAAGCGACAAGGGAATTGAGAGACACCAGTTTCGAAGGTACTCCTCGAGGCCGGCACCTATGAGCATCACGGCTGAAGCTGGGTGAACGCGTCTCTCCTCAAGAAGGCGCTGAGCTTGGGCCAAGACGTCGGACACAACCTCGAGTTGGGCTTGCCTCTCAGGTGAGATTTCAGCCAAGAGACCAGCTTCCACAAAGGCGATGAACGACTCAAGAATGCTCCTCAGGCGTTTCCGCTGAAGAGAGTCGTCGCCTATCACCTCAGAAGCTTCAATAAAGAAGGAATTCTTGGGACCTGCAAACCTCCGAAGAAATTCTGAAATCTCGGCCTTCGCGCCAGCGGCCGAAGTATCCCTGGTCTTGGTTGGCGGTGGAAGTCGCTTGAGAAGCGCCCGTGCGGCCTTCAATAGCTGTTCACGATCCAAGAATGTGGCCTCCTCAGGCGGCTAACCTTGACGTAGCTTCACGCCTCCGTCCTGCCTATAGGCGGGGCTCGCACGGCCCTGGTCACCTGGTGGCGTGGTCATCCCCTCTACAATAGTCCGGAATGCAACAACTTCGAGAGTTTAAGCCCGCGCTGGCGGCGAGTCAATTCAAGCCTTTAAGGCAGCGGCTCGACCAACGCTACCCGGGATCAGAAGCTTCTGCCAATCCGGATTCATCGATCCATGGCATCTATCTGGGGTGGAATGACTTACGAGCAAGGACGGCATGCCAGCCCGGCCGATAAGGAGGCTTGCCGCTGGGGACGAGGAAGCTTATACAATTCATCATAGGCCGATATGGCGGCGTAGGGAGGCGTCGCGCCGGGCAGTAAAGACAACGACTTGAGACTCATTGTCCAGGAAGGCTTCTGGGCTCGATGTGCCTTTGATATGGCAGGTGCTTGTCCAGCAATCTGGACAGCCGCCAGAACGCTTGCGGTTGCTCGAGCTCCCTGGAACAAGAAGAGCCGGCGAGACGCCGGCGCTCCCAGGGAAGACAACAGCAGGCCGGCGGAGTGTCGAATCGGGACGGAGAGGCTCGGGATCCCGCCCGAGGGGCTCTCCACCAGGATTTGCGGCCCGGGGGAGGACTTGAGGACGGTCCGGGAAGATTCCCCGGCGTCAGCGCACCGCCGAGCTCATCGCACGGCTCGCGAAGCTTCTCCGGAGATCAGGAAAGACTTTTGGCGCCCAGGATTGGATTCAGCCCAACCGAGAACGCTTTGAGCGCGTTGGATTCGATTCGGCGCGTCCGACGAGACTTTCGGGGCCTCCGACAAGACTTTCGGCGCTTCAGATTCGATTCTGAGCCTTCGAAAAGACTTCGAGTCCATTAGATTGGATAACGGTGGATTGGAATTGACTTCGGCTCCATTAGATTGGGAAACAGCGCGCCAGATTCCAATCTAGTGGACTCGAAATGACTTTGACTCCAATAGATTGGATATGACGCTTGAGTATCCAATCTATTGGAGCAAAACTCAATTCCGTGGGCCTGAATTGAATCCAAGCGCGCCGGTTTTCATTTTTACGCGCCCGATTTCATTCCGGAGGATACGATTTGATTTCTGCTCCAATAGATTGAATTCTGGCGGGCTCGAAGACATTCTCAAGGCCTCGATCTCTTCCTCGACGCGCAGACAAGACCCCTCACCCCTGCCCTCTCCCGCAAGGGGGGAGGGAGCCCTCCCTCTAGGTGACGGCGAGCCGTCGCCGGCTCGTTTCGGCGCCCGGCCTGTGATTTTCCCCCCGCCCCCCGCGAATAACATGGGGCGGACGGAGATGACATGACTGCCCTCGACCCCCAAGACCGCTTCCTGGCCCTGCTGGAGGAGCACGACAAGATCCTCTACAAGGTCGCGAGCTCCTACTGCAGGAACCCGGAAGACCGCCGGGACCTGATCCAGGAGATCGTCGTCCAGCTCTGGCGGTCTTTCGGCAAGTTCGACGACAGCTACCGCTTCTCCACCTGGATGTACCGCATCGCGATCAACGTCGCGATCTCCTTCTACCGGAGCCAGAGCCGGCGGACGCGGGACACGGTGCCGGTCGAGGAGTCGATCCTCGAAATCGCGGACCCGGGAGCGGCGGAGGACTCCGACAACATCCGGCTCCTCCACCACTTCATCGGCCAGATGGACGAGCTCAACCGGGCGCTCATGATCCTTTACCTGGACGGCAACAGCTACGACACCATCGCCGAGATCCTCGGCATTTCGACCACCAACGTCGCCACGAAGATCAGCCGGATCAAGGAAAGGCTCCGGCGCGACTTCGCGGGCGCATGAAAGGAAACGACCATGGAACTGCAAGACATGAAGGACCGCTGGAACGAATACGACCGCAAGCTGGAAGCGAACCTCCGGCTGAATACCCAGGTGCTGCGCGAGCTCGCCCTCAACAGGGTCGGCTCTTCCCTGAAGTGGCTCTCGCGCAAGATCGTCTTCGAGCTGCTGATCGACCTCGTGGCCATCCTCGCCCTCGGTGCCTTCACCGCGAATCACCTCGGCGAGCCGCGATTCCTCGTGCCCGCCCTCGCTCTCGACCTGTTCGTCATCGGCTTCGTCGCCTGGTCCATCCGCCAGTGGGCGGAGATCGGCAGCCTGGACTACGGAGAATCGATCGTGACGATCCAGAGGAAGCTCGAGCTGCTGAAGATCGACCGCATCCGGATGACGAAGTGGGTGCTCCTGCTCAGCCCTCTCCTCTGGATCCCGCTGCTGATCGTGACCCTCAAGGGCCTTGGGGGCTTGGACGCCTACGCAATCTTCCCCGCGCGCTGGCTGGCCGCGAACCTGCTCCTCGGCCTGGCGGTCATCCCGCTGATGCTCTGGGTGTCGAAGCGGTACGCGGACCGGATGCAGGGCTCGCCGCTCGTCCGGGGCCTCGTGAATGCCCTCGCCGACCGCAGCCTCAACGACGCGACCAGGTTCCTGGGCACGCTGTCGAGCTTCGAGAAGGAAAACGGCTGACCCTGGCGCTGGCGCCGGCGCCTTGACGCCGGCGCTCCCCCCTCACCAGTCTCCCGCCATGACATGAAATTATTTAGACTCTTCTGCTAGACTGCACATCACCTTCGACAGAAGGCATACGGGCCGCGACCGGGGAGGGCGCAAAGTGGAGGTTTTCTCCTGCTTGGGAGATCGCTCGGCTGCCGAACGCTGTCGATTTTATTGGTGTCATGCGATCTATGTCGTCCCTCGCCGTGTCAGCCGGAATGGCGGCGCGCCCTCCTCCCCTGGGCTCGGAAGACTGGACCTGTGCAGATCCGAAGCGAGCTTCCCCCAATGTGCAGATGGTCCTGTCATGGGATCAGAAAGGCATTACATCATGAATGGTTCATCCTTGAGTCGGCTCTGGTATTCGGTAGCGCTCGTGCTCCTGCTCGGTTTTCTCGGCGCTGCGAACGTGCAGGCGATTGAATGCGTGACTCCGCTCGCCTGGCAACCCAAGCTCGGCGACCGCTGGAACCTGGACGCGAACGACAACAACGTGGAAGATGCAATCGAAGGTCTTATCGCGACTTCTACGTTCGACATCGTGCTCGACCTGAACGACTGTCCCACATCGCAGGACCTCTCCCGATTCGCGCAGTTCGGGACGGTCGGTTACATCGGTAAATCGATCAGCGTCGTCCAACTCCTGGACGTGACACCCGCGGACGCGATAGCGCTCGGCCAGGATCCGCGCGTTTCCATGGTCGAGATCGATCACGTAGCCACAGTGCTTCTCGACGTCAGCAATCCGGCAATTCGCGTCCGGGCGAGCGGCGTCTATTCCCCGAACACTCTTCAGGACCAGTTCCCCTCCCTCACCGGAGCGGGAGTCACCATCGCCATCCTCGACTCCGGAGTGGACGACGGGCAGCACGAAAGCCTGCCGGCCACGAAGTTCGTGGGTGGTTTCAATGTATTCAACAATTTTACCGAGGAGAATCCGGACGACCAGTTCGGTCACGGCACTCACGTGGCGGGGATCGCCCTGGGGACGGGCGGACCGTCAGGCGTGCTCCGTGGTATTGCCCCTGGGGCAGGCCTGGTCGACATCAAGGTTATCGACGATTTTGGGCACGGATCGACCATCACCATCATCGCCGGAATCGATCATTGCCTCCTACGGCGAGAAACGTGGGGCATCGACGTCATCAACATGAGCTTGCGCATTCCAGGGTTTTACAGCGACGGCAGCGACGCGCTGTCCCAGGCGGCCAACCGGGCCGTTCAAGCGGGTATGTCAGTCGTGGTCGCCGCCGGCAACGAAGGTGAAATCGTACCTCCCGTACCTCTACAGGCGCCCTCCACGGCCGACGACGTCATCACCGTGGCCGCCTCAGACGACCGCGGCACCGTCACCCGGAAGGACGGCACCGACCCGCTGATGAACGACACCATCGCTCCCTTCTCGAGCCGAGGTCCGCGGTTGGACGACAACGACGGCGACACCGAAGACGAGAAAAAGCCGGAGGTGACCGCTCCCGGCGTTCAGATCGTTTCAGCTCAGGCCAACACGGTCTCCGGATACTTTTCGGCTAACGGGACCTCGATGGCCGCGCCTCACGTCGCCGGTCTGGCCGCCCTGCTCCTGGAAGCGCAACCCGGCATGCGCCCGCTGGCGCTCAAGAAACGGATCATCGAGGCCGCCGAGGACTTCAGCACCCCCGGCTGGGATCCGGAATGGGGATGGGGACTGGTGGACGGCTTCAAAGCGCTTCAGGAGAATTGCACGTCCACGGATCTCGCGATCGCCGCCATGGAGGCGCGCAATCCGATCATCGTCGAGAACGTCCCGAACACCCTCCGGGCGACGGTCTGCAACAACGGCCCCAACGTGGCGGGCTCGTTTCCCGTGCGGCTCGGCTTTTATGGGTTCAGCAACAGTATCTCCTACTATCCGACTTGCACGATCCTCGCGCCCGCCGGCCTGGCCCCGGGCCGGTGCACCATCCTGGAATGTCCGTGGACACCGGATTTCTCCGGCCGCAAATGCATTACCGCGGAGATCCTCTATCCCTGTGACACGAACAACGAGAACAACAGGGTTCAAAAGAACCTCGACATCCAACCCTCCCAATCGCCCGCCGAGTTCAGCATGAAGGTAGTCAACCCGACGGGTGAGGATCTGGATGTCGAGATCCTGACAGACCTCGATCCCTTGTGCAGTGGCTGGACATTCAATCAGAGCCATACCGGCTTCCAGCTCGGCGCCGTTGCCTGCCCCCTGCCCATCTCCTTCTCGGTCACTCCCATGACGGGGACCGTCGGCTCCTGCCGGGTGGTGGTACGCATCGAGGGGGTTCGGCAGGATGGCTCGCGCATTCCCCTGGGAGGCGGGACCCTGCTCGGGACCGTGCCGGAAACCTCCAAGCCGTCCTGCAGCAACCCGGTGCTCGGCACCAACTCGCTCGGCAAGCGGACCGTCACGATGACTTTCCAGGACACCGCGAGCGGCCTGGTGCAAATCAACGTGCTCAAGTCACAGAACCTCGACGTTTCGATGCCCGTCTTCCCGGAAGGGACCCAAGCCCCGGTCACCGTGATCGGAACGAAGATCGTCAACGGCCAGAACGCCATCCTGGAGCTGGAGCCCTTTGACGGGAGCGGCAATCGCGCCAGTTGCGACCCCGTGCTTCTCGAGATCGGCCGCACCACCGGCGCACCGGTGACTCTGACGCTCACCGACCTCCCGCAGGCGGAACACTGGGTGAGCATTTCGAACGGCGACCCGGGCATCACCAACCTGAGACTGGTGGTCAACGGCAAACACTTCCAGGTCGCGGGCCTCGCGTCGGGCGAGGTCCGCGAGATCGACCTCGCCTCGGCGATGTTGCCGGGCAACGAGAATACGATCGAGCTGACGGCCCTGGGCAAGCCGGGCGGCGAAGCCGCCATCCTCGTCCACGACTGAGCATTTCTCCCACCCACCCGTGTCCCTGGGTTCCCGCCCAGGGGCACGGGTCCCTTGACGCCCAGCGCTCCGGACTCATAGGCTCCCGGCAGCTTGACGAAGGAGACCTCGATGCGAACTTTCAGGCTGCCAGCCCTGCTCCGGACGGGCGTGCTCTCGCTGCTTCTGGCGCTTTTGGGAGGAGCGTCGCCCGCCGCGGCCCAGCCGGCCTCCCACCCCCTCGATCCGCTGAACGGAGACGAGATCCGCGCCGCGACCCGCGCCCTCCAGGCCAGCAAGAGCTTCCCCGAGGGCGGGCGCTTCGCCCTGGTGGCCCTCAATGATCCGCCCAAGCAGGAGATCCTGAAGTACCGGGGCGGCTCCTCGTTCCCGCGGCAGGTCTTCGCCGTGGTCTACGACCGGGAGAGGAACAAGACCTTCGAAGCCCTGGTCAGCGTCAAGGACCTGAAAAAAGCCAAGGTCGACTCCTGGAAGGAGATCCCGGGAGTCCAGCCGATGGTCCTCGAAGAGGACGGCGACCTGCTCGACGAGATCCTCCGCGGCAACGAGCGCTGGATCGCCGCCGTGGAGGCGCGCGGACTGAAGCCCGACGACGTCCAGATCGACTACTGGGCGGTGGGCACGGTTCCCGAGCAGTACCGGGGCCGGAGGCTGCTGCGCGGGCTGACCTACTTCCAGGGCGACGCCGCCAACTTCTACGGCCAGCCCATCGAGGGGCTCGACGCCCTGGTGGACCTGAACAGCGGCGAGGTCCTGGAGCTGACCGAGACTCCCAAGCCGCCGCCGCTGCCCGGACCCGGCCAGGACTTCGACGAGGAGTCCGTCCGCCGGAGCCTCGGCAAGCTGCGGGAGGCTCCCAAGCCGCTCTCCATCACCCAGCCTCAGGGCCCGAGCTTCGAGCTCCGCGGCAACGAGATCCACTGGCAGAAATGGCGCTTCCGCTACCTGATGCACCCGCGCGAGGGCCTCGTGCTCTACCAGGTGACCTATGAAGACCCGGCGGGCCAGCAGCAGCCGGTCCTCTATCGCGCCTCCTTCTCCGAGATGGCCGTGCCCTACGGCGATCCCGCGGGGAACTGGAACTGGCGTTGCGCCTTCGACGTCGGCGAATACGGCGTGGGCAAGGGCGCGGGCACCATCGAGGCCGGGATCGATGCCCCGGAAAACGCCATGCTCTTCGACGCGGTCCTCGCCAACGAGCTGGGGCGGCCGGTGGTGTCCAAGGAGGTCATCGGGATCTACGAGCGGGACGGCGGGCTCCTCTGGAAGCACCGGGAGATGGGCGGCGACCAGTGGAACAACGAATCCCGCCGCGGGCGGGAGCTGGTGGTCTTCACCATCGCCACGGTGGGCAACTACGACTACTCGATCAACTGGATCTTCCGCCAGGACGGCGCGATCCACGTCGAGTCCGGCCTGACCGGCATCATGCTCCCCAAGGGCGTAATGCAGGAGACCCACTCCCACGACGAGAACGGACACCTCGTGGCGCGCCGGGTGGTTGCCCCGCACCACCAGCACATCCTCAACTTCCGGCTCGACTTCGACGTCTACGGCACCGGCAACTCGGTAGCCGAGATGAACACCCGCTCCATGCCCGCGGGTCCGGGCAACCCCTCCGGCACAGCCATGGTCATGGAAGAGAAGGTCCTGCCGCGCGAGAGGGACGCCCAGCGGGACCTCAGTCTTGCCGACGCCCGCGCCTGGCACGTCCTCAATCCAACACAGAAGAACGCGCTCGGGCACGAGCGCGGCTACATCCTGGTGCCAGGGGTCAACTCGGTCCCCTATGCCCTGGAGGGATCGCTGGCGAGGAAGCGGGCCGGCTTCATGGACCACCACCTCTGGGTGACCCGCCACCGGCCGGGGGAGCTCTACGCGGGAGGAGACTACCCGAACCAGAGCGAGGGGGGAGACGGGCTGCCGCGCTACGCCGCCAAGAACGAGCCGATCGAGAACACCGACGTGGTGCTCTGGTACACCTTGAACGTCACCCACATCCCGCGTCCGGAAGAGTGGCCGGTCATGCCGACCACCTATGTGGGCTTTCGTTTGATCCCGGCCGGGTTCTTCGAGGCGAATCCGGCGCTGGACGTGCCGCGGTAGGAGCAGCGAGACCTCCTCGTGGCCATGACGAGTCCCCGGGGTTTCCCCCGGGGCTCGGCGCTACATCACGGAAGGTAGATTCCGTCAGAGCCTTTTAAAAATGCGGTGGGCAGAAATACGGCCAGCCCTCGTACGGATCCCAAGTGATCCACAATGGTAATTCGTCGTTAGGGCAAATGTAAGCGGAAACTTGGGCGCAACACTGCGACACGGTCGTGTCCCACTCGTCATGCACTACATACTGTTCCCCGTCACGGCAGGCGACGTGACATATACCATTCTCGGGAGGCCAGGCTTCGACGTCTGCAACGCTGGCTATGGCGAGTATGCTGACGAAAAGGACGATGCGGGGCCAGTTCTTCATAGCTAATCTCCTGCCGTTATGGCGATGTGGCGAGTCCGGACTCACCAGCCGCAAATCACAGCTCCAAGCTCTCTAGAGCTGTAGGTGCTCTTCTCGGCTTACAACGAGCCAAGGGCTACCCTGACAGCCACCCGCAACCTCTTCCTCGTTGGTCAGAGTCGGAAGAGTACGGCCCGTCGCCGCTCGCGAGACAGGAAGCTCGCTGCGTTGACGCCCGCGGGGTGCGTCCTGTGAGTAAGGGACGATCTTCAGGACCGGCTTGCCGTGGTCCGTGATGACGAGCGCCTCGCCTGTGCGCTCCACCTCCCGGAGATACTCCAGAGCCTTGTTGGCCTTGAAGACCGATTTTGAGATGAACTGCTCCAGGTCGGGCCTCCTCGAGAATGACCATGGTCATTCTGCTTCAAGCAGGTTTTGGCTCTCCAGCCCCAACCCCGCATCCATGACGGGCAGTTCGAGCTTCAGGTCCCCGATAGCTTGCAGCTTCGCGCCTTCTGACACCGGAGAGCGCTCATTCGGGACGGCGACCGCTCCAATATTGCGGATGTCTCTTCTGGTGAGCTACCGCAGCTATCCATAGCACTTCTTCGAACTCGATGAAGACGATTGTGTAGGGAAATCGACGAACGAGGCCTTTGCGCGTCTGCTGGTCAGCCCGGAGAGGAAACGCCCGAGGATTCTGTTGGATGTGTCGAACGGTCGCCTCGACCTCTTGCCGGAGCTCACGTCCGAGGCCGGTTCGCTCCCTCTCGTAGAAAATGATCGCTTGGTGCAGGTCCCACTCGGCTTCCGAGTGGAAGATGACCCGCTTCACGGATAGCGCTCACGCAACTCAGCAAAAACCTGTTCAGCAGGTCTTCCGTTCGCCTTACCACTCCGGATCTCGGCGACCCGTCTCGAGATCTCGGCGTCCCAGGCAGCGGTAGCGCCCTCCTCTTCCGGTTCCAGCGAGCTGAGCAGGTAGTAGGCTAACTCCGCCCGCTCCTCACGGGAAAGCTTCTCCAGTTGAATCTTGTAGTGCTCGACGTTCAACGTGGCACCTCCAAGACAAATCCTAGCACACGCTTCTCCAAAGCCGCTACGGAATCTCGCGGCTCGTTGCGGATCCACGCGTCAGCGTAGCCCTCGATACGTGCCCAGAACAGGTGCCAGCGGCTTGATGACGAGCAGCAACTATGGAGAGGGGTCTCTCGTCGCTGTTGAACGTACCTATTGACGCGTATCCCGGTCGAGCCTCTATAGTTCCACCTACGGAGGTGTATATGGAGCTTACAAAGAAGACCACCATCCTTTTCCCGCCTGAGTTGCACGAGCAGCTCTCCCGTCTGGCGGAGCACCAGGGTACAAGCCTTGGGGAGCTGGTCAGGCGAGCCTGCGAGCTCCAGTACAGCCTGGTGCCGGTCGATGCCCGGGTGGAAGCCGTCCGTGAGCTGGCAAGCCTCTCGCTTCCCGTGGGCGAACCCGATGACATGGCGCGGGAGTCCGTACCCGATCCGAATGACCTGCTCCCATGATCCTGATCGACTCGAACATCTTCATGTATGCCGCCGGAGCTGAGCATCCTCATAAGGAGCCTAGCCGGGTGTTCTTGGAGCAGGTGGCTCTCGGTCAGATCGATGCCGCGCTGGATACGGAGGTCCTACAAGAGGTGCTGCACCGGTATCGATCTCTCCGCCGATGGCCCGAGGGCGGACGGGTATACGACTTGGCTCGACAGATTGTGCCGCTGGTGATCCCGATCACCGTGGAGACGCTCGACAAGGCTCGCACCTTGCTGGATCGGTATCCGACATTGAGCGCTCGCGATGCCCTTCATGCGGCGGTGGTCCAGACTCACGGCGCCCGAGCGATTTGCAGCTACGACAGCGACTTCGACGGGATCGAGGGCGTGGAGCGCATCGAACCACCTGCAATCGGGAACCTCTGAGACTAGGAGGCGGAGCGTTCCCCGGAAGGGCAAAACACACACCTTCCCGTCGAGACATCTCCTCCGGCTGGAAGTACTCCAGGGCCTTGGCCTTGAAGACGGATTTCGAGATGAACTGCTCCATGTCGGACCTCCCATAATGAACAGGACACGTGCTCGGGCACGCCCCAGTTCTCCAGCGGCACCCTGTACGGTAAAGGAGGAGTCCAAATGAAAACGAAACTCTGTGTGGCCGTGCTTGGGATGCTCCTGCTCGGAGCGGTGTCGGCGAACGCCTTGGTCTGCCAGTGGTGCGACTGCACCATGGCTTGCTCGCGGGCGTGCCGCGACACCAGCACCTGGCTGATCACCACGTGCGGAGCTTACGGAGGGCTCTGCGCGACTGCGCCCGAATGCCTCCAACTGGCCGCCGAGAACCCGCTGATGCAGGAGCTGCCTACCTCGGACAAGGCTCCCGTCTGCTCCGAGCAGGCTCCGGCTCTCCAGCCGCCAGTCACGCTGCCCTGACCTCTCCCGAAGGGACCGGCGACCTCTCTCCCTCAAGAGGAGGTCGCCGTCAGCCTGTTGGATGCGTCGAACGGTCGCCTCACGTCCCTGAAGGACTCGAGAGCTTCCGGTATCTCGTGTGCCTCGCGCCATCACTGAAGTACTCGATCGCGACCGTTCCTTCGTTCTGGAGCCTGGTGAGGGCACGGAAGAACGTCGGGTGAGTGGGCTCATAGCCGACGAGCCGGACGACGTCGCGCTTGTCGAACACCTCCGGGAGCTCGGAAAGGACGGCGTCGAGATCGCCCAGGAACGCGCCGGGGGGACGCGCCGCCTTCCGGGATGCGGTCGGCACCGGGGGAACCGTCTCGCGAGCCGTTCCAACTCGGTTATGCCCGCCGTTGACAGGGACGGGCACGGGACCGGCCCCGTTCTCCTCCATGGCGAGCTGCCTCAGCCTATCGAGAGAACGGATTCGCGCCTCGTGAGCCGCGTGGATCAGGGCGAGGTCCGACTGCAGCTCCTGCTCGAGCGCGCGCCGGCGCTCTTCGTATTCCTCCTGGGTCATCGTGTCCTCCTTCCAAGAGGATACGGAACAGAACGGCGCTGCGTCGAGAGGGTATCGGGTCTTCCTGTTTCCGCTCCGGACGATTCCGATCTCCCGCGGGCCTCCAGGAGCCCGGTGCGGACGGTTCGGGACACATTCGGAGACATTTGGACCGTGTTGCGGACGGTTCCGAGCGCCTTCCGTACGGTTCAGGATGCGTTCCGAACCGTCCGCGACGTGTTTGGAGCCATCCGCGATGCGATCCGAATCGTCCGATTCGCCTTCCGAACCATCCGCAGCGCGGTTCGAACCGTCCGAAAGGCGATGGGAACCATCCGGAAGGCATCCCAGACTGTCCGCGATGCGTTCGGAGCCGTCCGCAGGTAGTGTCCTATTTTGAAATCCGCCCCGGCCCGCCCACCTAACCCGCTGATTCTCCTGTAGCTTCCCCCTGTAAAGGGGGGAAGCGTTCCCCTCTCCTGCACAGAGAAGCGGCCCCGCCCGGAGCTGTGACCCTCCGAACGAGGCCTAGCCAAGCACAGGAGTACTAGTCCTATGCCCGACCGCCAGCAGTCTATCCCCGCAGCTACCCCACGAGAAGCCGAAGCACAACGCATCTTGAAGCGTGTCCTGGAGCTGGTAGGACTGCTCCGCTGGTTCCTGGAGGAGATCCACTTTCGGCTCCCAGACCCTCCCCAGGCCGAAGCGATGGGAACCGGGGAGATCCCCGAGTCCCTCACGTTCTCTCTGCGCGGCTCTCTGGAGTGCGGTTTGACGGACTACGTCAAGCCGTTGCAGAAGCTCATCCAGGAGGCGATTACGGAGAGCCCCGGAAGCCTGTTCTATGACTGGCAGGAGCGCCAGCGTGAGAGGGGGGAGGGTTGATGGGACAGGAGAAGAGCCGCCGTATCTGGCCGATCGACGCGGATCGCACCGTCACCGTCCGTGTCACTCACGAGCAATGGGTCCGCTGGCATGAAGCCGCCAGCAACGGGTCGATGAAGCCCCATCTTGGTACCTACCTCGCCCGCGCTGCCGACTTCTACGCTGCCCGGCTGAAGGCCCGGGGAGAGATGGCCCGCCGCCTGGAGAAGGACGGCAGGCTGTGAAGGTGGCGCAGTTCAACGTGCGGGCGACCATGCCGCAGTCGGTTCGCTGGAAGCAGGCAGCGGACAACGAGGGCTTTGCTTCGGTCGGATCGTGGGCAGGCCGCGCCCTGGACGCCTACCTAGAGGCGCGCACGCGGGCCGGGCGTCCTCTGCGCCTGTCCTGGCACAAGGGCGTCTTCCGCGTCGTCCTGGACGGCCAGGAGGTCCACGTCCGGGGCATGGTGTCCCCTCCCTTCGCTTACTACCAGGGCAACGGTTCAGGCCCCGACCGCTGCCACCCGCGTACGCTGGTGAACCTCCGGACGGGGCAGATCATCGCCACGCTCCGGACGGCTCGCCAGTGCCAAGCCTTAGCCTCCGAGCTGGCACCCGCTTATGCCCGGGGTGAGGCAGGAACCGCTACCGTAGAACGCCACGTCTCAGAGCAAGCCTGAGCTTCGAGGGGCGGTGCCTGTCCGGGCCGCTCCTTCTCCTTTTAGAGCTGCATGCCGAATAGGAGCGTTCCGGTCTCAACTTCGTAGTGCATGGCTCTGATAGCGTCTTCAATGGTTGCCGTGCGAAGGGCCTCGTACCTGTAACAGAGGAGGTGCCACGTGAACATGATGTTCTTGCTCCTTTCTCTCTCAGGAAACAAGCTTCGTCGGTGACTGGCTCGACTGTCAACGGGGCAGGTGCTATCATGGGTCATGCCTGACCGCCCACGCAAGCCCCCAAAGCGACCCCGCGACCCCAACGAGCTCGCCCATGCCGTCTTCCTGGAGGCGATAGGAGAAGCTCCCCCGTCTCCACCCGAGCGCGAGAAGAACCCCGCAGCCGTTGCCCTGGGGAGGCTTGGAGGAGTGAAGGGAGGGAAGGCCCGTGCCGCTAAGATGACGCCCGAGGAACGAGCAGAGAGTGCGCGGAAGGCGGCGGCGGCACGATGGAAGAAAGACGACGGTTAGTCCTCAGTATCCTCATCCCCTTCGGGAATCTCGCCCGCCTTCTTCAGGCGAGCTATCAAGTCGGGCCTCTTAAACGGGCATTTCTTTGCGGCTTCGAGTTCTTCCTCGCTTAACAAAAGCTGCTTCCGAAAATCATTAGCACAGTTTAGCGGTCCCTTGCCCTTCGGGATGGCAGTGGTCAGAACTGTTGTCCCCTTCCAAATGAACTTGTAGAACAGCTCTTTCCCTTTGCGCTCCTTCATTTTAAATTTCTTTACTACCTTCCCCGCCTCCTGTTTGGTGATAGACATTTAACGCTCTCTCAGAATGGATCGAAGATAGCGCAAATGACCGTCAAGGCGCTCGCTGAGATGCCCTTCGTCCTCAAGCAGTAACTCGTAATAATCCTCTAGCACTGAGCAAAGATGCTGTATGGCATTGTCGGGACTGTAGCCGTGACCGTATTGGCCAGTATCAAACGACGTGGCAACATACTCACCATTACCCCGATCCTCCAAGGCGATTATCAAATCATCAACCAGCGAGTACTTGGAGCTTCGGAAATTCCGAATCCGAATCTCTTTGTCTCGCTGCGGTGTAGGTTCGGCGGCTCTGCTGGTGGCCTCGACCAACTGCCCGAGAAGCCTTTGAAGCTTTTCGGCATCTGGCCCAGTAGAAGGTGGCGCTGTCCTGTTAGGATGGGGATGTGGAAATTGCTTTACGTTGCTGTTCATTTCCGGGCTCCTGCCTAATTGCCTTCGCGAGCGAGCACCCAAGCTCGTAAGGTTGCAAAAAGAAATTCTTGTCCTCTGGAAACGGGAAGCGGTCTATGGGCTCGACAACTGCTATCCATCCACCCTCGTCTTGCCGCTCGTATGTGAGGTTAACCGCTGGATTCTTTTCATCGTCGAGAATATCGAACGAGATACTTCTAATGCGAGCCCGAGGAGGACGAGGAACTGACTCCATGTCCTTACCCCAAGGGTACGCATATCGCGCTCGGATGCCGAGTGAAACATCCAACTCCCGAATCAGGGTGATAAAATCTCTAAAATCCCTGTTGCGAAGCTGATAAAGCTTTTGTGGCCTGTGAGGCCATACCAGAGAAGGCTTGCGTGCATCCAAGCCTAAATACACATCGCTACAACCGTCGTGGCTACGTGCCCACTGAAGATACGCCGTGTGCCGTCGTCCTTGCCGCGAGTAACCGGTAAACAAGAGACGCTCCCTGGACCGATTCAATCCACGTTTTTCCCAGAAAGCATCAATCTCCTCTAGCCCACCAGCCGCGTGGAAGCTGAAGTGCATATAGCGAATACCGCAAGCAGTAAGGTCCGGATATGACGCCATAGGCCGGTTTCGTTTTCCACCCTCAGAGTGTCATAGGAAGTTCGGGCTGTCCGCGGGTACACGTTCTCCGACAAGCCTCAATCCACACTACCCTACTGCGGTTAAGCCCGTCAATATATAATCGTCGACCTGCTTGACTTTGCCAGCGCGCTCACGCATAATGTCTAGTATGGCAAACGTCCTCAGCACCCCGAAGCGAGTCCAGATCGTGTCCGCCCTGGTGGAAGGCTGCGGCATCCGCGCTACGGCCCGCATGTGCAACGTCTCTAAGGATACAGTCATGAAGTTGTGGCGGGAGATCGGAGACGCCTGCATCCGCATGCAGGACGAGCAGCTCCGGAACCTCTCCTGCAAGCGGCTCCAGGTGGACGAGATCTGGAGCTTCGTCTATGCCAAGGCGAAGAACGTCCCCCAGGACAAGGTCGGCACGTTTGGCTTTGGCGACGTCTGGACGTTCACCTGCATCGATGCGGACACGAAGCTTGTCCCGTCCTTCCTGGTCGGCATGCGTGACGCAGGGTGCGCCACTGAGTTCATGCAGGACGTAGCAAGCCGGATGGTCAACCGGGTCCAGCTCACCAGTGACGGGCACAAGATGTACCTTCAGGCGGTCGAGGATGCCTTTGGCGGGGGCGTGGACTTCGCGCAGCTTGTAAAGCACTACGGTGCCGCTCCGGAAGGTCCAGAAGTACGCTACAGCCCCGCGATTTGCACCGGAACGTCCAAGTCTGCCGTCCAGGGCTGCCCCGATCCCAAGCACGTCTCTACCAGCTATGTGGAGCGCGCCAATCTCACGATGCGGATGAGCATCCGCCGCTTCACCCGTTTGACCAATGCTTTCTCCAAGAAGGTCGAGAACCATACCGCGGCGCTCGGCCTGTTCTTCGCCCATTACAACTTCTGCCGCATCCATCAGACCCTACGCGTCACCCCTGCGATGGCTGCCGGGGTCACCTCTCGGGTCTGGTCTGTGGCGGAGCTGGTTGCCCTGCTTCCCGACGTCGCGACGGGCGCCAAGCGGGGTCCGTACCGGAGGGCGAATTCAAACTAGGACACTACCCATCCGCAGCGTGTTCGGAGCCGTCCGCAATGAGATCGGAACCGTCCGCGGCGCGTTCGGAGCCGTCCGCAACGAGATCGGGAGCGTCCGCAACGCATTCAGGACCATCCGCAACGCGATCGGCACCGTCCGCAGGGCATTGCGAACCGTTCGGAACGCCTTGGGCAACATCCGTGATCCGGTTCGGACCGTCCGCTTCGCATCCACAACCATCCGCTCCGCGGTCGGAACCATCCTCAGCGCGTTTCGAGCCCTCTGCGAGGCCATCGGAACCGTCCGGGTCGCCTGCGGCACTGTCCGAAACGTGGTTTGAATCATCCGAAACGCGGTCGGCACCGTCCGGAACGCGATCCGGACCGTCCGCTTCGTGTTTGGAAACCATCCGTGCCAGGAGGACCTCACCCCCTTTCCCCCTCTCCCATCTCCCGCCCACCCATCCCCGGGAGAGGGGGAACGTTTCTGGGGCTGAGTTGCCCAGCGCGAGGCACGGCGGCTTCAGCTACGTCCCCCCTCTCCCGGCGGGGGCCGGGGTGGGAGATGGGAGAGGGGGACAGGGGGTGAGGTGCCCATCCCGGCTTCGGGACTCCGGCATCGGCTTTCAGAGCCCCGAGTCCCGCATATGGGACGGGCAGATATTTCAAGATCTTTATCTTCAACAGTTTACATCCTGGCCCCGGGCTTGCCCTCCATGCCTGACCGCAACGGGGCGGCGCGCGGGGTGGCGGACGATCCGCAGCCTTCGACGCGGCGCCCACATCGCCAGGTTCCCTGGCATGAAGGAGTTGTCATGTTGAAGAGGTCGCTGCTGTTCGCCCTGATGCTCGTCGCTCTGGTCGCGTCCGCCGAGGCCCGGAAGTTCCCCGTGGACAACCAGCAGTACATCTGTTACCACTACACCGACACCGGCTACTACATCGGCCAGGGGCTGGCCCGGTTCGATGTCAACCCGAGCACCAGCAACTTCGACATCCAGCGCGGGATCGAGTACTGGAGCTTCGGCGGCACGTCGGACAATCGCAGGTTCACCTTCGCCAAGCCCAATGACTTGAGCCCGTCGTACACGAGGTGGGAGTTCACCGCCAACCTCGACCATCAGTGCCAGGAGACGGACGTCTACAACTACTCCATCTTCTTCAAGCAGTGCGACAACCACCAGGAGCGCGACTGCTTCCTGCTCAACTAGCCCGGTGACCGGGGGAGGATGACCGGGGGAGGAGGCAGCGGCCTCCTCCCGCCTCACTCCCCGAAGGGGACCCAGATGTTCTTGACTTGAATGGCCTGACGCAGGAACTCTTCCCCGACTCCCTGCTCGGCATCGACCCAGTCGCGGGGATGACCATAGTCGACCCAGGTGCGCTTGAGGTTGCCGATCGAGGCGCGCTCGACGGCGGCGCCGCCTTCAGAATCACCGCCGAAATACCAGAGGCAGTCGACGTCGTCGTGGGCGGCGAGGGTGCCGGCGAGGGTGTCCCGGGAGCCGGTCAGGATGTTGATCACTCCCCCGGGGACGTCGGAGGTGTCGAGGACCTGGTAGAGGTCGGTCGCGGCGAGCGGCCAGCGCTCGGAGGGGACGGCCACCACGGCGTTGCCCATGGCCACCGCGGGGGCGACGGTCGAGACGAAGGCGAGGAGGGGCCACTCGTCCGGGCAGAGGATCGCCAGGGTTCCGATCGGCTCGTGGACGGCGAAGGTGAAGTTGCGCAGCGGCGTGGACTGCACCTGCCCGGCGTACTTGTCCGCCCAGGCGGCGTAGGTGAAGAGGCGCTCGATCGACAGGTCCACTTCTGCGCGGCCGGCCTGGAGCCCGGCTCCGGTCATGGCGTGGAGGCGGCGGGCGAGCTCGTCACGGCGCGCTCCGACGTTCTCGGCCACGTAGTAGAGGATCTGGGAGCGGAGGTGGGCGGTGGCTTTGGCCCAGCCCGAGGCTGCCTTGCGCGCCGCTTCGACCGCGTTGCGCACGTCCTTGCGGTTGCCCTCCCCCACCTCACCGACCCGGCGCCCGGAGGGGTCCAGGATCTTGCGGCTGTACTCGCCATCCGGCCGGGCCTGCTTGCCGCCGACGTACATCTTGGCGGTGCGGTCGATCCCGGGGAACGGGCTCGGCGCGGCGTCCTCGCCCGCCTCTTTGGGCTCTTCCTGCCGGGGCTTGGGACGGGCTTTCGAAGCTTCCTTCTGCCAGCGCGGCTTGACGTACTCCCAGAGCCCCTCGCGGCCCCCTTCCCGGCCATAACCGCTCTCGCGGTAGCCGCCGAAGCCGGAGGCGGCGTCGAAGAGGTTGGTGCTGTTGATCCAGACCGTGCCGGCCTTGATCTTGGCGGCGATCTCCAGGGCGAGGTTGATGTTCTCGGTCCAG
>Ga0190265_10000997_pt1 | contig 18434 bp, 15 predicted proteins | sample Popmic124T_FD_133135 | JGI IMG/M metagenome (GOLD analysis project Ga0190265, IMG submission 133135) | Populus adjacent soil microbial communities from riparian zone of Indian Creek, Utah, USA - 124 T | ecosystem: Environmental > Terrestrial > Soil > Riparian zone | place: USA: Utah | collected...
AGTCGTCGCCGTCGAGGTAAGCCAGCACGGCGCGCATCTTCTCGGGCGTGCGCGCCGGGTCGAAGGCGATCGCGAGCGTAACGGGCTCCGCAAACTCGGTGCCGTCGGGGCCGAAGTCGTAGACCTTGCTCGCCACGCGATCGAGCTCGGGCAGGCCGTCGCGCTCCAGCTCCTCGATCGTGATCTTGGTGTTTTGCTCGAGCGCGCCGGCGGGGATCTCGACGCGCGCGCCGCCGGTACGCACCGTGCCGCCCTTGTCGGCGGCGATCGACTTCTCGACGGGGTCGCTCGGGTCGGCGCCTTCGCGCGCGGCTTCCGTGTCGTTGTTGCAGGCTCCGGCGCCGCACACGCCGGTGATCAGCGCGAGCGCGCGCGCGAGACGAAAGACCTTCATGGACTCCTCCAGGCTCCGCGATGTTGCCCGTTGCGTCAGGCGCCGGTCAAACTCGAAACGCCGCGCGCGCGCCGTCAGCCGCTGGCCCCTGCGCGATTCTGGTCGGGCGCGCCCGCAGGCGGCGCCGAGGACGAGCGCGCGAGCGCGACCGCCGCGGGATCGCCCCATTCGACCAGCTGCAGGTTGAGCAGCGCCGCGGTCTCGGTCGGCTCCGAGCTCGCGACGATCGCGCGCAGCTCGCGATACGTCGCGCGCAGCAGCTCGTGCACGCGCATCAGGTCGGCGCGCGAGATCGAGAACACGTTGTACGCGAACAGGTCCGCTTCGTGTCCGATCGGAAAGCGCTGCAGCGCGACCTCGCTCCAGTGCGACATCAAGCGCTGCAAGGCGTCCGGAGCCGCGCGCGTGTCGACGCTCAGCGTCCCCTGAACCTCGTAGCGGCCGGCGCGCTTGCGGATGATGCCCGCGCGCTCGAGGCGCTCGAGACAGCGCTCCTCGCTCTCGGCCGCGATGCCGAGGCGCGTGGCGATCATGCCGGACTGATGCGCGGGCAGCGCGAGATAGTCGCTGGTCTCGAGCAGACGCAGCACCGCCTCGGTCCACGGTTCCTCGAACGCCAGGCGGCGGGCGGCGGCTGCGGCGCGATAGCGCTCGGCGAGCGCGGGCACCTGCTCGATCGGCACCAGCTCGGCGACCAGGTCCGGCAGGCGGCCGGTGATCGCGTCGATCAACAGGAAGAGCTCGGGCAAGCGCGGCTGGGCCTGGCCCGAAAACCAGCGCCCGAGCGCGAAGCGCGACACGCCGCAGCGCTCCGACAGCTCGGACAGCGAGGTCGAGCCGCGCAACGCGCGCAGCCACGCGCTCAGCACGGCCGGATCCTCGCTCGGCGGCTCGGCCGAGTGGAAGCGCCGGCACGCGGCCGCCACGTCGATCCCCGCGCGGCCGGCGGCGCGCAGCGCTTCGGCGGCGGTGGGAAAGCGACGGCCATGCTCCCAGTCGGTGATCGGGTTGGCGCGGTAGCCGAGGCGCCGGGCAAACGCGACCTGCGAGCGCTTGCCACGCACCGCGCGGAGGAATTGAGCGGCGGCGAGCTTCACGCCGGGAGCCTAGCACTTTCCCAGATGCGCACGCACGGGGGCGGTACCGGACCACGAAACGTTCGAAAGCGGGCATCTATGCGCTGGATGACGCCGGACGCTTCTGGCATAGCTGGGTGGGATGCTCGCGCGTTGGCTCGCACTGGTCGTGGTCTTCGTCGCCCTCGGCGCATGCGTCGGCGGTCAGTCGGGGACCGAGAGCGGCGGCGGGAGCAAGGTCCTGCCCGATCCCAGCATCAGCATCTGGAACACACCGGGCAGCTGCGCGTGCGCGCTGAGCGGGATGCCGGCGGTTGCGCTGCGCGGGACGGTCGTGCGCGTCGAGCGCGAGAGCGTGCGCCTGCGCGTGCGCTCGCTGCTGGGCGAGGGCACGGCCGAGCCGCTGCTGCGCTTCGCGCCGGGTGACGAGATCGGCGGCAAGTGGGCCGAGCCTGGCTGCGATCCGATCCAGGGCTTGCAGCCCGGTGACGACGTGGCCGCGCTGCACCTGCCCGGCGCGCAGAGCAGCTACGAGTGTCCCGAGCGCCAGGCATGCAGCAGCCAACGCTGCGACTTCCTGCGCGCGGGCGATCCGCGCATCACGACCTGCTACGGCGATTGCCAGCGCGAGACGCAAACGCAGTGCGCGATGCATGCGGGCGAGGCGCTGCTCGCGGGCCGCGTGTTGGTCGCGCGCTGGAGCGGGGAGCTCGTGCTGCCGCTGGCGCGCGGGGGCGTGCGCGAGGGCGAGCTGCGCGTGGCGCCGGGCGCGCTGCCGCAGCTGCTGGATTCCGTGCAGTGCCAGCGACGGATCGACGAGGTGTTGCCGCCTTTGGAGGAGCCATTCGCCGATGGTGGTCTCGACCTGCCCGGCGACGTGACGCTCGGTTCAGCTGCCGGCGACTGAGGATCCGCGGCGACCCGCCCAGCGCGAGCGCCGGTCGGCCGCGCTGCCGCCGGCGCAAATTGCTGTATGCTGTCCGGCGTGTCGATGTATGCGCCCGCTCGCAGTCTGGCCGCGCTGGCAGTCCTGTTGTCGGTGCTCTGCAGCATCGGCAGCGCCGGCTGCGACGCCAGCCCCGGTCTCGAGCCTCCCAACCGGCGCGACGGCGGTCCGCGTCCAGGCATCCCGGACGTGGGTGCCGGCCAATCCCGCGACGCCGCCGTCAACACGCCGGGCGCCAGCGCTGGCTCCACCGCCTCGAACCCGGACGCCGGCGTGCCGACCATGATGCCGCCGGTGATCACGCCCGGCGACGACGACGCAGGGTCCTAAGCGGGCAGGGCGACGTAGAAGTGGGAGCCGCCGCCGGGGTTGGACTCGACCCAGATGCGGCCGTGGTGTTGCTCGACGATCTGCTTGCAGATCGCCAGGCCGAGGCCGCTGCCCTCGTAGCTGCTGGTGCTGTGCAGGCGCGTGAAGGCGTCGAACACCGTCTGCCGGTGCTTGGCGTCGATGCCGATGCCGTTGTCCGCGACGCAGAACATCCATTCCGCGCCGTACCGAGTGGCGGAGACGGAGACCGTGGGCTGTTCGCCGTCGCGCCGGAACTTGAGCGCGTTGCCGATCAGGTTCAGGAACAGCTGATACAGACGGTCGCCGTCACCGCGCACGTGCGGCAGGGCATCGCACACGAGCTCCGCGCGCGTGCGCTCGATGCGTTCGCCGAGGTCGCTCTTGACCTGGCCCAGCAGCGCCGCGCAATCGACGTCGCCGAGCGCGATCGGCCGTTGCAGCCGGGCGTAACCGAGCAGCGAGTCGAGCAGCGAGTCCATGCGCTCGCTGGCCTTGAGCGAGCGCTGCAAGTAGTCGCGCGCCTGCGGATCGATGCGCTCGCCCAGCTCCTCGCCGAGCGCCGAGAGGAACCCGCGCATGGTGCGCAGCGGCGCCTTCAGGTCGTGTGAGGCTGCGTTGGTGAAGTGGCGCAGCGCCTCGTTGGCCAGCTCGAGCGCGGAGAGCGTGCGCTTGTGCGCGGCGACCTCGTCGGCGAGCCGCCGGCGGCCCAGGTACAGATCCAGGAACACGCGCACCTTGGCGCGCAGCACGTCCGGATTGAGCGGTTTCCACAGGAAGTCCACGGCGCCCGTGCCGTAGCCGCGGAGCATGCCCTGTTCACCTTCGTGGTTGGCGGTCAAGAAGATGATCGGCACGTCGCGCGTGCGCGGGTTGCTGCGCGCGTGCTGCGCGACCTCGAAGCCGTCCATCTCCGGCATCTGCACGTCGAGCAGCATCACCGCGAATTCGCGCCTGAGCATGTGGCGTAGCGCTTCGTTGCCGCCGTGTGCGCGCGTGAGCTCGCAGTCCATGTCGCCGAGCAGGGCCTCGAGCGCGACCAAGTTGGCTTCGACGTCGTCGACGAGCAGCACGCCGGGCTTTGGCTGGTCCATGTGACGGCCTCCCCTAGACCGGTGCGTGCCGGTAGATGCGCTCCTGCGCGTCGAGCTCGGACAGCTCCAGGTGGTGATCGGCGCTGGTGAGCCGCTCACTGCTCCCGAGACAGAGGAACCCGCCATGCACCAGCGCCTGGCGCAGCTTGTCGAGCACGCGCGCGCGCAGCTCGCGCGCGAAATAGATCAGCACGTTGCGGCAGAACACCACGTGCATTTCCCCGAAGACGTGATCGGACACGAGGTTGTGCTGGAAGAAGAGGATGTTGCGCCGCAACGGCTCGCTCAGCGCGACGTGATCGTAGGCCGTGGTGAAGTACCGGCCGAGATCGGAGCTCCCCCCTGCCTGCGCGTAATTTTGGGCGAACATGCCGAGCCGCTCCGCGGGATAGACGCCTTCCTTGGCCTGCTCGATTGCGCGCGCGCTCAAGTCGGTCGCGTAGATCTGCGTGCGATCGTAGAGCCCGGCTTCGCTGAGCATGATCGCGCTGGCATACGCTTCCTCGCCCGTAGCACACCCCGCGTGCCAGATGCGCAGCAAGGGATACGTGCGCAACACCGGCAGCACCTGGGCGCGAAACGCCAGATAGAAGCGCGGATCGCGGAACAGCTCGCTGACCTGCACCGTCAGATCGTGCAGCACGGACGCGAAGAACTCGGCATCGGTCAGGACCCGGTGCTGTAGCTCGCCGAGATGCGCGAGCCCATGCTTGGAGACCGCCGCGAGCACGCGCCGGCGCATCGACGCCGGTGTGTAGCCGCGCAGGTCGTAGCCGTAGCGCGCGTCGATCGCGTCGAGCAGCAGGCGGATCTCGAGTCCGCTGGCGTCGGCGTCTCGCTCCGCCTCGGCCGCGCGGGCGCCATCGCGGTCATGTTCGCTGTCAGGTTCCATGGGCGGGTGCCTCGGGGGCTCGTTCGGACGGTCGTTCAGGTAGTCGTTCGCGCAGGATCACGGCCAGGTTCTCCGGATCGATCGGCTTGGCCAGATAGTCGGTGGCCCCGACCTCGAGGCACTTCTCGCGATCGCCCTTCATGGCCTTGGCGGTGAGCGCGATCACCGGCAGGCGCGCGAAGCGCGGATCCAGGCGCAGCCGGCGGATCGCCTCGTAGCCGTCCATCTCCGGCATCATGATGTCCATCAACACCAGCTCGATGTCGGGGTGCTGCGCCAGGGTTTCGAGCGCGGCGCGACCGGTGTCTGCGACCAGCACCTCCGCGCCCTTGGCGCGCAGCACCGCCGACAGCGCGTACACCGTGCGCATGTCGTCGTCGACCAAGAGCAGCTTGCGGCGCTCGAGCCGCAGCGGCGCCGCGCTGCGCTGGGCCGCGCCGCGCGAGGCCGCCGGCAGGCCTTCTTTCAGTCGTCGCACGAACAAACGGATCTCGTCGAGCACGCGCTCGACCGCTGGACCGTCCTTGACCACGACCGCTTCGGCGTAGGCTTCGAGGCGCTGCGCTTCGAGCTTGGTGAGCGCGCGGCCGGTGTGCACGATCACCGGCGGAGCGTCGACGCCTTCCTCGCGCAAGATGCGCAGCAGCTCGAGCCCGTCCATGTCGGGCAGCGACAGATCGAGCACCATGCAGGCGAAGCGCTCGCGAGCGAGCAGCGCGCGTGCTTCGGCCGCGCTGCGCGCGCACAGCGGCTCCAGCTGGTCGCCACGCAAGCGGCCGGCCAGCGATTCGGCCACCTCGGTGTCGTCCTCCACGATCAGGATGCGATGCTGGGAAGTGCGCGTGCGCGCGAGCGATTCGACCGCGCGCTCGAGATCGCGCGGCGAGGCGGGCTTGGTCAGGTAGCCGACCGCGCCCATCGCCATGCCGCGCTCTCCCCCTTGCATCGCCGACACGAAGTGCACGGGGATGGCGCTGGTCGCCGAGTCGCTGCGCAGCGCTTCCATCACGCCGAAGCCGTCGAGGTCGGGCAAGCGCACGTCGAGCACGATGCCGCTCGGCTTGCGCTCGCGCGCCAGCTCGAGGCCGCGCGCGCCGCTGTCCGCGACCAGGAACTTGAGACCTTGCTTGTGGATCACCTCGCCGACGGCCTCCGCGAACAATGGGTCGTCCTCGATCACCAGCAGGTACGCGTCCCGCTCGGCGAGCGCCTCGCGATCGTCGGACGCCTTGCGACCGCCGACGATTGGCCTGGAGAGCTGCGGTTGCACGTCGCTGATCGGGTGCGAGCTCGCCGCGAGCGGCGCGGTCCGCGGGAGGTAGCAGCTGAAGCTGCTGCCTTGCCCCGGCACGCTGCTCATCTGCAGCTCGCCGCCGAGCAGCGTGGCCAGCTCGCGCGCGATGGTCAGCCCGAGCCCGGTCCCGCCGTAGCGCCGGTCGGGACGCGCGTCGACTTGCTCGAACGGAGCGAACACGCGTAGCTGCTGGTCGGGCGCGATCCCGATGCCGGTGTCGGTCACGTGGAGCGCGAAACAGCTGGGGCCGTTCAGCTCCGCGCGTTCGAAGCGCGCGTCCGCGCCCGGCGTGGCGATGCGCAGCTCGACCGAGCCGCGCTGGGTGAATTTGATCGCGTTGCCGATCAGGTTGTCGAGGATCTGCTCGATGCGCTGGCGATCGCTGTGCACGAGCAGCGGCGCGTCGTGCTCGACCGTGATGCGCAGCTCGAGCTCCTTGTCGCGCGCGAGCGGCGCGAAGATGCGTTCGGCCCGGGCCGCCAGCTCGGGCACCTGCACCGGCTCCACCCGCAGCTCCTGCTTGCCGGATTCGATCTTGGCGAGATCGAGCACCTGGTTGATCAACGCCAGCAGGTCTTTGCCGGCGCCGTTGATCGTCTTGCAGAATTCGACCTGCTTCTCGCTCAGGTTCTTGCCCTCGTTCTGCGCGAGCAGATTGGAGAGCAACAGCATGCTGTTGAGCGGCGTGCGCAGCTCGTGCGACATGTTGGCGAGGAACTGCGACTTGTAGCTGCTGACCGCGGACAGCTCCTCCGCTTTCTGGCTCAAGCGCTCGTGCGCGAGCTGCAGCTCCGTGTTGGCCTGTTGCAGCGCGCGTTGCTGGATCTGCAGCTCGTCCGAGCGCTCGATCAGCTCCTCGTTGCTCTGCTTGAGCTCGCCCTGCTGGGCTTGCAGCTCTTCGCCCTGGGCCTGCAGCTCTTCGTTGGTCGCGCGCAGCTCTTCCTCCTGCGTGGACAGGCGTTGCGCCTGGCGCTGGGTCTCGGCCAGCAGCTCGCGCATGGCGTTGCGCGCGCGCGAGACCTCGAGCGCGATGCCCAGCGTCTCGGAGAGCGCGGCGAGCAGCTCGCCATGGCGCGGCGACCAGGCCGAGAACAGGGCCAGCTCGAGCACGCCGGTGACGCGGTCGTGGTGGACGAGCGGCAGCAACACCACGCAGCGCGGCCGGGCCTCACCGAGCCCGGAACGAACGCGCAGATAGTCCGCGGGCAGCTGATCGATCACCAGCGGCTCGCGCTGCAGCGCGGCCTGTCCGACCAGACCTTCGCCCAGCGCGAAGCGCAGCACGGCGCCGTGCTCGCCCGGCACCGTCGCATAGTGCCCGAGCAGCTCGAGCACGTCGGCCGTCGTGCGCAGATAGAACGCGGCCGCCGGCGCTTCGAGGTAGCGCGCGATGAACGAGCTCACGCGCGTCGCGAGCTCGTTCGGCCCGAGCTCACCGCGCAGCTCGTGCAGCAAACCGGCGAGACCGGCCTTGATCCAGTCCGCGCGTTCGCGCTCCTCGGCCAGCCGCGCAAGCTTGCCGGCCATCTCGTTGGCGCGCTCCGCGAGGCGATCGAGCTCGTCGTTCGCGACGATCGGAATGGCGATCGCGAATTCGCTGCGTCCAAAACGCTCGAAGCCGGCGCCGAGCCGGGCGAGCGAGCGCAGCAGGCCGCGCGAGACCCACAGCACGAGCACCAGCACGCCGAGCATGCAGCCCGCCAGCACCCACACGCGTACGGTCGCGCCGGTCCGCTCGGCTTCGCCCACCCGGTCGAAGGCCTTCTGCAAGTCGCGATGGTCGAAGCGCGTGACCTTCTCCAGCATGGTCGTGGCGCGGTTCTGCTGCGTCTGCATGTGGGTCATGGCGTCGAGCATGCCCTCGCCGGTCTCGCCGTGGATCATCCGCCGGGCGACGCCGGCGGCGAGCCCGTAGTACTGCTCGATCGCCCCGCGCAGCGCCGCGATCTCGGCCGCGGTCAGCGTCTTGTCCGCCGCGCTGAGCTCGCCGAGCAGCCGGTCCTTGTGCTCGCGCGTCGCGTCGAGCGCGTCGAGATCCTGCGCCGAGGCCGCATCCTGCACGCTGCGCCGCAGCGCTTCGAAGCGCGCCTCGAGCCGCGGCCCGACCTCCATCTTGGGCAAATGCCGTTCGCGGATCTCGGCCAGCAGCCGCTCGTTGCGGCTGCTGACGAGCGCGCCGAAGATCGTGAGCAGCGCGAACGCCAGCGCCGTGATGCAGGCGATGGCGATCAGCTTGCCGCGGATGCTCAACTTCATGCTTCAGTCCAGGCTCACGACCTTGACGCTGCCGATGTCGGCGGTTCCGGACACGTAGCCGATCGCTCCGGCGTTACGAGCGACGTAGCGGATCACCTCGTGGTCGGAATCGAGCTCGGGCGGCGGCAGGCCGCGTCCGGAGAAGATCAGCTGCTGCCAGTAGATGCGAACCGCCGCCACCGAGCGGCGCAGCACGTCCTGCGAGAACTTCTGGCGTGCCGCCGCATCGTTGTGCTGATCGACGGGACGGATCACCTCGCCCTGCGGCCAGCGCGAGGTCTTGCGCAGGAAGGCGCTGGCGACGAAGTCGCGCGAGAGCCGCGTGCGGGGATTGGCGCCGTGGACGACGACGCGATAGGCGGGCGCGGCGGAGCTCTGCGCGCCTGCGCTCCACGACAGCGGAAGCTGCCAGAGGACGGCGGCGCAGACCAGGAACGCGAGGACCAGCGATCGTTGCATTGGCATGGCGTGTCCTCAGAAGTACGCCGTGGTTTTGGCCAGGAGCAGTCCCCACTGGCGTTTGAGGTCTTTCGTCTGCTTGCCTTCGTTGAGCGCGCTGGGCAGCGCCGCGGTGCCATTGAAGTAGTGGCCCTCCAGCTTGACCAGCCAGTGCTCGTTGATGTCGAAGCGCACGCTCAGCGCGACGTCGTGCTGCTGGCGCACGCGACCCGAGCGGTTCTCGACGTCGGAGAACTGCAGCGCGTAGTACGTGCCCGGTTGCAGCCAGGGCGTGACTCGGTACGCGATCGCCGCGTACATGCGTTCCGAGGTCGTCTTCGCCGGCGCCTGCAGCCCGGGCTCGCTGCTCTCCGTTTCGCTGGTCTGGCGGCCATACTCGATCGCGAGCAGCCAGTCGTACGCGGAGTACTCGATCGAGGCCACCGCCAGCAGCGCGTCGGCCGCGAGCTCGATCGCGCCGGTGGCATTGGCCGGAACCTTCATGGCCATCTTCGCCTGGGCGACGAACGCGGGGTCGAGCACGCCGTCGACCTCGAGCCGCAGCAGCTGCAGGCTGCCGCCCATGCGCAGCCCGAGCAGCGGCGTTTCCCACAGCAAGCGCGCGCCCGCCAGGTAGGGGATGTTGATCTCGCCGATCTTGGTCGGGCTGGTCGGCGAAGAGTTGTCCTCGACCCAGATGGTGCCGCCGTATACGCGGTAGTCGAGCGCGCCGCCGCTCTTGAGATCGATGTAGCCGTAGAGCTCTGCGCCCGTCTGGGCCAGGAGAAAGTCGCGATCCCGTAGCGGATACATCGCCTGCGGCAGCAGCACGTAGGGGCGCGCCGAGTCGATGTCGCTGAACTCGTTGTAGAGACCGAACGGAACCTTGACCCGTCCGGCGCGGAAGCCGAGCCAGTCCTGAAACTTGTAGTCCAGATAGAACCAATCGACCGTCGCGTCGTAGTTGCCGATCGGCCCGAGGTCGCGCGTGAACAGCTGCAAGCCCACGCGCAGGCGATCGGTCAGCGGCATGGTGAAGTTGATGCCCGCCTCCGCGAACTCGACGCTGCCGCTCTTGGCCTTGGCCAGGTAGTTGTTGCGCACGCTGAGCAGGAAGCCCTGGCTGACGAAGGCGTGGACGTCGAGCGAGAAGGGATCCTCGTCGTCGTCGTCGTCCACGTCATCCGCGGGCAGCGGTTGCAGCGCGGGTTGCGGCTGCGGGGTCGGCTGCGGTGATGGCTGCGGCTGCGGTGATGGCTGCGGCTGCGGTGATGGCTGCAGTGGCGCGTCCGCCGGCGGAGGCGGCACGATGTCCGCTGGCAGAGGCGGCGGCGTCTCTGGCTGCCGCGGCTCCGGCCCAGCGGACGGCGTCCCCGGCTGTGGCGGCTGAGCTGGCTCCTGCGCCTGCGCATGCGTCGCGAACGTGGCCACGAGCGCGACCACGAAGAGGGTGCGGCGAGACACCATGCGGCGTTCTTTCCCCGGCGCGCGCGCGTGCCGGTCCATGTACGGCATCACGCGATGCGTGCGTTGACGAGCGACTTCAGCTTTGCGGCGTTGAACGGCTTCTCCACCCGGTCGTTGCGGACGTTCTGCAGGAACTTGGTCGCCGCCGGCGTGAACGCTCCCCCGGTCATGAACACCAGGCGATCCAGGCACTCCGGGCGGTGCTGCTCGAGCTGGGAGTAGATCTCCATGCCGGTGATCTGTGGCATCAGCAGATCGCAGAAGATCACGTCGAAGCTCTCACCCCCGCGCAAGCGCTCCAGCGCCTCGCGCGGATGGGTCGTGCCGATCACCTCGTGCTCGGAGAGCGTCCGGCGCACCAGGGTCACGATCATCGGTTCGTCGTCGACGACCAGGATCTTGGCGCGGCGCTTGGCCGGCCCGGACGGGGGTATGCTCGCGCTGCGCACGGGCGCGTCTTCTGCTGCCGCCAACAGCTGAACGAAGAAGGTGGTGCCGCGTCCGACCGTGCTCTCGACCCAGATCTTCCCGCCCGACTCGTTCACGATCCGCTGGCAGATCGCCAAGCCGAGCCCGGTCCCGACTCCCGCCGGCTTGGTCGTGAAGAACGGGGTGAACAGGTTCTGCAGCGCGTCCTCGGGGATGCCGCAGCCGCTGTCCGAGATCTCGACCACGACGGTGCCCTCGGCGCCGCGCCGCGCCGCGACGCGGATGCGATTGGATTCGGCGTCGCCTTCGACGATCGCCTGCGCCGCGTTCACGATCAGGTTCAGGAACACCTGGCCCAGACGCGACTCGGAGCCGCGCACGAGCGGCACGTCCTGGTACTCGCGGACCACCTGCGCGCGGTGGCGCAGCTCGTTCCAGGCCATGCGCGTGGTCGAATCGAGCAGGCGCTTGATGTCGACGGCGAGGCTCGTCGTCGCCATGTTCTCGTTGCGGGCGAAGATCCGCAGGTCGCGTACGATCAGCGCGATCCGGTCCGCTGCGCCGCGCGCATCGTCGAGCACTTCGCGCATCTCCCGAAGCTCGGCCCCGGCTTGAGGTCCGACCACCGCCGCGTGACCGTTCTCGGGTAGCCACTCCGCGAGCTTGCGCTGGGCGATGTCGAGGTTGCCGATCACCGCCGCGAGCGGATTGTTGATCTCGTGCCCGACCCCCGCCGACAGCATGCCGAGCGACGCCATGCGATCGGACATCAGCAGTTGCTCCTGCGTGGCCTTCTCGCCGGTGACGTCGCGCACTACCGCCACCGCGCCGCGGATGGCGTGATCGCCGTCGTAGAGCGGACGCGCCTTGACGCTCAGCCACACGCCGTTGGGCGCGGCCTCGCTGCGCAGGAACTGCTCCTGTTCGTCCACGCGCTCGCCGGCGAGCGCGCGCATCAGCGGCTGCTGATCGACCGGGCAGCGCGTGCTGCGATCCGGCAGATGCAGGCCATAGTGCTCCGGCCACGACTCGGGCGGCAGCTCGGTCCTGGCTTTGCGCATGATCGTCTCGGCCGCCGGGTTCCACAGCACGAAGCCGCCGTGCTCGTCGGCCACCATCACGCCGTCCGGCACGCTCTCCAGGATCGAGCGCAGCAAGCGTTCGGAGCGCGCGACTTCGCGGCGCTGCGTCTCGATCTCAGTCTCGGCTTCGCGCTTGCGCCGTCGCACTTCGGAGTCGCGCAGCTCGCGATCGATCGCCGGTAAGAGGCGCGCAAACTTGCCCTTGGTCATGAAGTCGTGCACGCCCGCGCGCAGCGCTTCGACCGCGTTCTCTTCGTCGATCGTGCCCGACACGATCAGGAATGGGATGTCGAGGCCCTGCTCCCGCAGGATTCGGTAAGCGAGCAGCCCGTTGAAGTCGGGCATTACCCAGTCCGAGATGATGATGTCCCACTCGGACTCGCGCAGCGCGCGCGCCATGTCTTCGCCGCTGCAGACCTGGCGGTACGTGGGGTCGTAGCCCCCCTTGCGCAGCTCTCGCAGCAACAACGCGGCGTCGTCCTCCGAGTCTTCGACGATCAATAGACGCAGCGCACGCGTCACTCCGACTCCCGGTCGTGGGGAAAAGGACTCACGAGTCCCTGACGACGTGGCGATCATACTCACGGATATCCGGAACTGCTTGGAGCTTTCTACGCGTCGCGGTCGTTCGCTCACACCACTCGCACCTACCGCGAGAGCTCAGCACACAGCGCACAACCGAAACGGGCCACCCATTGCGCGTGCGCACGCCGGTCTCCTCGGCTCGCCGAACCGTCGCGCGACATCGCGCGCCGAACCGTACAGACAGTTCGGTTTTTCGCGAGGTGAGGAGGGAAGACTTGACCGGTCGCCATCCCAGACCGAACCGGCTAGTGTGTCCCGCCTCGCGGGTCCGGATTGGCCGGGTCTGGGTGGGCGCTTTCGCGCGCAACCGCACGTAGCTGGAGACGGAGTCGCATCGATGGATTTGGCCCTTCCACCTCACTTCTGGCTAGGTCTCTGGCAAATCGTGATCGTGGACGTGTTGCTCTCAGGCGACAACGCCGTGGTCATCGCGCTCGCTTGCCGCAACCTGCCCGACCGGATCCGCAACCGCGCGGTGATCTTCGGCACCCTCGGCGCCGTGGGCATCCGGGTCCTGTTCGTGTTCACCATCTCCACGCTGATGTTGATCCCGGCACTGAAGCTGATCGGCGGGCTCTTGCTGCTGTGGATCGGGATCAAGCTGATGCTGCCGCAGGAAGGCGACGGCGAGGACGGGATCCAGGGCGCGCCGGACGTGTGGGGCGCGATCCGCACGATCGTGATCGCAGACGTGGTGATGAGCCTCGACAACGTGATCGGCATCGTCGCGGCGGCCAAGGGGTCCCTGCTGCTGGTGATCACGGGCTTGCTGTTGTCGATCCCGCTGATCGTCTTCGGCAGCCGCCTGGTGCTCAGGGTGCTCAACCGCTTCCCGGTGCTGGTGATGGCCGGTGCCGGCCTGCTCGGTTGGCTCGGCGGAGAGATCATGGCCGGCGACCCGCTGGTGAAGGACGTGTGGCCCACGATCAGCCACGGAGACGCGCGGATCATCGCGGTCCTCGGCGCGGCGATCGTGATCGCGGGGGGAACCTGGCTCAAGCGCCGCGCGCTCGCCGAGCGAGCGCTGGACTTGCAACGCCAGCTCGCGACCGTTCGCATCGACGACAAGTAGTGGCCGGTCAGCGCTTGGCCGCGTACCGGCTGATGATGGCCTCGAGCGCAGCGAGCCCGTCGCCGAGGCACGCCGGCCCTGGCTGCAGGATGATCGCCGGGTCGAGCTCGTGCAGCTCCCCGTTCTGCACCGCGGGTAGCGCATCCCAACCCGTGCGCGCCAGCACCGACGCGCGGTCGAACGCCTTACCGCACCAGCTCGCGAGATAGAGCTCGGGCGCGCGCGCGAGCACCTCTTCGCTGGTCGCGAAGCGCTCCTTGGCCAGCTTGCCGTGCGCGCGATCGGCGAACACGTCGCGCCCGCCGGCGATCTCGATCAGCTCGCTGACCCAGCGGATCGCGCTGATCATCGGCGCGTCCCACTCCTCGAAGTACACGCTGGGCCGGTAACCGTGCCGGGCTGCGCGCTGCTGGACCGCTTCGATCCGCGCGATCGAGCCGGCGACCAGCTGCTCCGCTCTCGCGTTCGCGCCGACCAGCCTCCCGAGCACCAGGATCGTGTCCAGGATCTCCTGCACGCTGCGCTGGTTGAAGATCAACACCTGCAGGTTCTCGGCGATCAGCTGCCTGGCGAGCTCGGCTTGAATGTCGGAGAAGCCGATCACCAGGTCGGGCGCGAGCGCCTTGATCTTGGCGACGCTGCCGCCGATGAACGCCGACACCACCGGCTTGTCGCGCCTGGCCTCGGGCGGCCGCAGCGTGTACGCGCTGATCCCAACCACCCGGGCGCCTTCGCCCAGCAGATACAGCGTTTCGGTCGGTTCCTCGGTCAGGCACACGATCCGCTCGGGCTTGCCGGAGATGAAGTACGCCATCGTGCACCCCTACTATCGCATCGCGGGCACAGTACCATCGCTGCATGCTTCCCCGCGCCATGCTGCGCTTCGCGCTGATCGCGGGCGGCTTCTATCTCGCGTACGCGCTGCTCGTGTTCTTCATGCAGCGGGACATGCTCTTCGCGGGCCGCCGGCGTGGACCGAAGCCGCCGGAGCCGGAACTCGCGGCTGGCGTCGAACGCGTGTGGTTGGAATTGCCGGAGGGCCGGGTCGAGGCGCTCTACATGCCGCCGCCGGTCGGCGCGGCGCGGCCCGCGCCCGCGGCGCTGTTCGCGCACGGCAACGCCGAGTTGATCGAGCAGTGGCCGGAGCTGCTGGCCAGCGTGCAAGCGCTCGGCCTCGCTCTGCTGCTGGTCGAGTATCCCGGCTACGGACGCTCCGAGGGGAGTCCGAGCGAGCACAGCGTGCGCGCGGCGCTGCTCGCGGGGTACGACTTTCTCGCCGCGCGCAGCGAGCTCGACAAGACCCGCATCGTCGGGTTCGGGCGCTCGCTCGGCGGCGGAGCGATCTGCACCCTGGTCGGACGACGCCCGCTGGCGGCTCTGGTGTTGACGTCGACCTTCAGCGGGGTGCGTTCGTTCGCCGCCGGGATGTTCGTGCCCGGGTTCCTGGCGCGCGATCCGTTCGACAATCTCGCCGCCGTGCAGCGCTTCGACGGGCCGATCCTGCTCGCGCACGGGACCCGCGACAGCGTCATCCCGTTCGCGCACGGCGAGCAGCTCGCGCAGGCGGCCAAGCGCGGGCAGCTGCTGCGCTACGACGCCGACCACAACGACTGTCCGCCCGACTGGCGATCGTTTGCGAGCGAGCTGCAAGTGTTCCTGCGCGCTCACGGTGTGCTCGCCGAGCGCTGAAACGCGCCGGCCGAGCTCCCTGAAAGCTCGTTCGGTCCGGCTCTAGAACGCCTTGCCGACCATCGCGCTCACCCGCAGCGCGGATTGCCTCAGGCCCGATGAGCCGTCGCCTCGCTCGAAGCGCAGCAAGTGCGTCTCGCCTGCGACGTCGAGCCCCAGCGAGGTCGAGCTGCCGGCCTGCGCTCTTGCGCACGAGCCGCGCATACGCGACCCGATCCAGCGCGCTCGGTTCGACGTGCGTGCTGCTGCCGGCGCTGAGCTCGAAGCGGCCCTCGAACAGCTCGTCCCGGCCGCGCCCGCGGACGAAGTAGCGACCTGGCCGCACGCTGAGCGCGCGCCGGCGATCGAACGCTCCGACCTCGCCCACGACCGTTCCCTCGGCGCCGTCGCGCAGCACCAGGAAGCCGATGTCGGTGGGGAAGTGCAGCTGCGCGCGCGTCGCCGTGAACGCCTCGGGCCGGGTCAGGATCACGGCGCCCTGTCCTCCATAGTCGAAGCGAAAGGTGGGGTGCTGCGTGCCGAACGCGGTGCGGCTGGTCGCGCGCAAGGTCGCGCCGTACGAGTACTGATACGCCTCGGAGAGCGAGACCGCGCCGTCGCCGTCGTTGATCGGCTGCGCCCATCAACCCCGACACGAACGCGTGGGTGAAGAACGAGCCGCGGATCGCCTCCGATTCCTGCGCGTCTTCGTGCGCTGCGCTGGCGGCCAGCACGGCGAGCCCGCTCCCCGGCAGCGCGTCTTCGCTCAGCAAGCGCGAGGCCGCGACGATCTTGCCGCCTTTGCGCCGGGTCAGCGCGCCGGATCGGCAGGCGTCGAGCACCATCAGCCGGAAGGTCGCCGCCGAGCCGTGTACCAGCTGCGCGAGGCGGCGCGCGGGCAGCTCGCTGTCACCGAGGTGCAGCGCCTCCGCGTCGGCGTGGCCGGAGTAGTACACGAACAACATCGCCTGCGATCCCGGCAGCGCGAGCGCGCTGCGCACGCGCTCGTTGATCGCGATGACCGTGTCCTCGGCGGTGCGCGCATCCTCACCGCTGAGCAGGACCATGTTCGCGGGAGTGAAGCCGCCGAGCTCGCGCAGCACGTCGTAGACCCGGCGCGCGTCGGACTCGGCGTAGCGCAGCGGCTGCTCGTCGGCGGCGCCTCGATCGTTGCCGATCACGATCGCGAAGCGCTGCACGTCCGCGCGCGCGGGCCGGCTCGCCGCGAGCGCACAGCCGAGCGCGCTGCCGAACAAGAGCCAAGACCAGACCTGCCACGCGCGCCGGCTCAAGGTGCGCGTTCCTTGATCCATGCCAGGGCCTCGACGCGGCAAGCGGCTCGCGGTTCGAGCGAGCCGCTGCCCGCGAGCGCGGCGCGCGGAGGTTCCACCGCGAACGGGTCGGGGCAGAACAGCGCGAACACGCCCTCGGCACCGAGCACGCCGTCGAGCTCGACAGCGGAGTCGAGCAGCGCGCCGTAGCCTTCCGGAACGCGCGCCGCGTGCCCGCCGGCCGGGTAGTACACGCTGGCCGCGCCGCTGGCGTCACGCCCGTAGATCGCGAGATACGCCGCGCGGTCGCTGCTGTAGGTGAAGCGGATTCGGTCACCGGGGTGCACGACCTGACCGGCGACTCCGGGCTGCGCGTCGCCGGCGCGCTCGATGAAGAAGCCGAGCTGCGCACCACCCATGCGGCGGGTCGGCTGATCTTCCGGGACTGCCGTCGGCCGCACGACCAGCAGCAGCGCGGCCGCGGCGATCAGGCCCGCGGAGATCCACGCCGCCCGCCCGAGCGCGTTGCGAGTGGGGCGCGTCCCGACCGGTGGCTCCGGACGTTGCGCGAGGAACGCCTCGCGCTCGCTCGCCAGCGCGTCGCGGCGCTGGCGGCATCTCGCGCAGCCTGCGAGATGATCGGCGACCGCGCTGCGCTCGTCGCCCGGCTGCTCGCCCGCGAACCAGGCGTCGAGCTTCAGATCGGTGAGACAGCCTTCGGGCCGGCTGCGCGCTTCCCAGCTCATGCGTACTCCTGTTGCGTCCGCGTCCACTCGCCCAGGCGCGCGAGCAGGCTGCGTACATGGCTGCGCGTGCAGTCGAGGATCTCGGCGATCTCTTCCTGAGTGAGCTCGTCGAGGTAGTGATAGACCGCGACGTGCGCGAGCGGCTCGGGCATGCGCGCGAGCAGATCGCACAGCTGCGCGACGCGATCGGGCGCGGGCGGTACGCTCCCGAACGCGACCGGGCTGCGCGCCTCCGAGAGCAGCTGGGCGCGGCGAGCTCCGCTGCGCATGCGGTTGAAGCAGGCGTGCGTGGTCATGCTGTACAGGAACGTCGAGAGCGCGCAGCGACCGTTGTACTGCTCGGGCCGCTCGTAGAGCGACGTGAACACGTCGCTGACCACGTCGTGCGCGTCGGCCTCGCTGCGCAGCAAGCGCCTGGCGCGGCGAAACACGCTCGGCGCGTGCGCGCGATAGAGAGCCGCGAAGTCGTCGCTCGAGCCCGTCACCAGCTCTTTCTACGGGCCCGCCGCCCCCAGCTCGATCGAGATGACTTCGCCGCTGTCCACACGCTCGCGCGTCACTACCGCACGCAAGCAGCCGCGCCCCTCGAGCTCTCGGCTGATCTCGCAGCGCACCCCTTCCGAGAGCTCGTAGCTGATCTCGCTGTCTGCGGTCGCGCCGACCACTTCGATGCCGTGCTCGGTGCCATGTTCCGCGTTGTATCGCTCGAGCCCGGCGAGCGCCGCGTCGCTGAGGCAGGCCCGGTTTTCCGGACTGGGGTCCGACACGAACTCCACGCGATAGAGGTGGTAGCCGGCGGCGACGCCATCCCCATTTGCGAAGATCTCCGCCGTCAAGCTGCCGGCCTCCACGGGAGCTGCGAAGTAGAACACGCGGTAGCTCGTCGAGTAGCCGGCGGCCAGCAGCGACTCGTCTCCTTCGGACCGCTGCAGCTCGCACTGCGAATAAAAGATGATCGGGCCGGTGCGCTGGCACTCGAGCATTTGACTCAGGCACTCGCTGCCGTCGAGCGTGCATGCATGCTGGACCATGCAGGTCGTCTCGCTGGCTGCGGGAGGCCCGCTCGCTGCGGGCGTCCCGCTCGTGCCTTCGCACGGCCTCGGCGACACCAGTGGCCAGTCGTCGTACGTCTCCTGACTGTTCGCGCGGATGAGCACGGCGTCGGGATGATCGGGCGTCAGCGCCGTGATGCTGCCGGCCGCGACCTCGGGCCCGCCGGGCTCGTAGCGGCGCAGCGCTTCCTCTGGCGGCGGATCGAACAGGTCGAGCTGAAAGCTCGACGGAAAGTCCCCGCTCACGGCGACTTCCATGTAGCGAAAGTGATCGCTGCGCGGCGACGAGCACTCGGTCCGTGCCAGGTCGGAGAAGGCGTTGAA
>Ga0190265_10000998_pt1 | contig 18433 bp, 31 predicted proteins | sample Popmic124T_FD_133135 | JGI IMG/M metagenome (GOLD analysis project Ga0190265, IMG submission 133135) | Populus adjacent soil microbial communities from riparian zone of Indian Creek, Utah, USA - 124 T | ecosystem: Environmental > Terrestrial > Soil > Riparian zone | place: USA: Utah | collected...
ACCGAGGTCGGTCACGAGATCGACCTGGATATCAGTCTGTCCATCGCCGGTGCCGATGTCGAGCGGATGATCGGGCCGCTCGCGCACTCCGGTGGGGAACCGCACCAGTCCCGACACGGCAGCCCGGAACCCGCCACGTTCGGGGCCCCGATCCCACCGGTCGACCAGCGTGATTGCGGCGCCTGCTTCCGCGTCGCCCCGAAAGGTGACGCTGGACTCGCCAACACGAAGGGCGAGCGAATTGGAGAGCACCTGCATCAGCCCGTCGTCGTCCAAGGGATCTGCCGGGAGCACGGGATCCGCGGCAAAGCCCGGGACGGCGAGACCGGAGGCGAGGGTGTTCTGAAGTCCGTCTATCCGGGCCAGGACTGCGGCCCCGGTGGTGCTGCCTGCGGTGGGAACAACGGGCGATGCCGTTAGGGGATCGACGAGCAGGCCAAAAAGGTCCGATCGCAGCGCCGTCCCTTCTGCGAGCGTGGCCTCGGCCAGGGCGCGCTGCGCCGGATCCGCGTTGTAGTCACCAGCGGCGAGCTTGGTGCTCAGCGTGGCCAGCGCCGCGTCGAACTCTCCAAAGAAAGGAAGCTGCCCGGTCACGCCCGGGGTCAACCCACCGTCGGCATTGGCGGAGCTGAGCACCAGATGGGATTGCACCCGGGTGAGCACCAGCGGAATTCGTCCGAAGATAGTGATGTTGTTGGTCAGGCCGAGCCCGAGCCCGAACCCGCCCTGGCCGACTTCGGCCACTGCATCGACGCTCAAGGCGCCTAGATTGAGACGGTAGGCCGGGTTGCTGATGATTCGGGCGATCCGGGCGTCGGCATCCGCCAGGCTGGGCATTCGGTCGCTACCCAGGGCCGGGCTGCTCAGGTCGGCGCCGTAGCCCTCCCCCTGACCGTTCCGGAAGCGCTGGTCGAATGTCTCCAGCGATCCGTCGAGCTCGATTCTGACCGTGCCGCCCGGCACGCCGACTGGTGGGAGCTGCGCCCAGACCCGCGATGGTATGACCAGACACGCGACAATTCCGAGGCGGCGCACACAATGCCCCACAGTACCTCCCGAGAGAAGCCTTCCAACCTGACCCGCCTGTCGCCAGCGAGGGTCGCAACTTCGCTATTTACGTCGACCTTTGCTACCCGACCCACGGTGGCGGCGTCGGCGCCCGGACGGGTGAATCTCATCGGGGAGCACACCGATTATAACGGCGGTCCGGTCCTGCCGGTGGCCCTGGAGCGGCGCACCGCAGTAGCAGGCCGGGCGGCCCAGCGCTGGGCCTTTATCTCGGGAACGGAGGGCGAGGCCCAGGCGATCGATATCGACGCACCGATGCGGAGTGCGTGGACCGATTACATCGTGGGGGTGGTGCGGGAGCTCCGGTCGCTCGGGGCCGCACCGTCGGGGGCGGAGCTGGCGTTCAGCACCAATCTTCCGCTGGGGGCCGGTCTGTCATCCTCGGCCGCGCTGACGGTGGCCACCGCCAAGGCGGTGAGCCTGCTGGCCGGCAAGCGACTCTCGCCCGCAGCCCTGGTCGAGGTGGCGTTTCGCGCAGAGTATCACCAGGTCGGGGTCCGCTGCGGCAGGATGGATCAGACGATCTCCGTCCACGCGGAGACGGGCTCGGCCCTCCTCTTCGAGACGTCCAGCGGTGTGCTGCGCCTGGTTCCACTCCCTGGCCGGCTCTGGATCGTGGAAACCGGCGTGTCTCACCGGCTCACCGGCGGCGCCCTCAACGAACGGCGGCGGGAGTGCGAGGAAGCGCTCGCGTTCTGTCGCGAGTGGCGTCCCGGACTCGCGCACCTGGCCCAGCTGTCTCCCGGCGACCTGCCGGAGATCGGGCGCCGGCTGCCGCCACCCCTGGTCCCTCGGGTGCGGCACGTGGTGACGGAGACGGCGCGCACCAGAAGCGCCGCGGACGCGTTGGCGGCGGGCGAGCTGTCCACCCTGGGCCGACTACTAGTCGAAGGGCACGAATCCCTGCGAGCCGACTACCAGTCCACCATTCCCGAGGCGGACTTCATCGTGGCGTCGGCGGTGAAGCACGGTGCCTACGGTGCCAGGCTCACGGGAGCGGGGTGGGGCGGGGCCGTGGTGGTGCTGGCGCCGGCGGAACGGGAGGCCAGGGTCGTGGCCGAGATCGGGCGCGACTTTGAGAAGCAGTATCAGCGGCTGCCGGTCACCTGGAGCACCCGCGCGTCGCGCGGGGTGCGCCGGGAGACGATTCCGGATTGAGGCGATATATTTGCCGTACCGCTTGCCCGGGTGGTGAAATGGTATACACAAGGGACTTAAAATCCCTTGGGAGCAATCCCGTGCGGGTTCGAGTCCCGCCCCGGGCACTAACAGCACCATTGCTCGACATCCCCACGCGCCCGCGTGTGTGATTCTCATCAACCGATCATTACCCATCTGCTGAGCGGAGAGCCATGACCCGCCTCCCCCTTCGTCATGTCCTGCTGCTGATCCTGGCTCCGACCGCCGGTGCCGTCGCCCAGAACCGCGACACTACGCTTACCGCCATTCGTGCCGGACGACTGCTCGATCCCGCCACCGGCGCCATCGCACGCAATCAAATCATTCTGGTTCGCGGAACGAAGATCGAATCGGTGGGCGGGAACCTGACAATTCCGGAGGGCACTCCGGTCGTGGATCTCTCCAGTCAGACCGTGTTGCCGGGTCTGTTCGACGCTCACACGCACCTATGCATGACGGTTAAGATGCGGCGGGATGCGGCGAACTATTTCTATACCACCTTGAACGACCCGGACGCCGCACGGGCGGTGGATGGAGTGATCAACGCACGCGACGTGCTGAATGCGGGCTTCACCACCGTGCGCGATGTGGGCAACGAGGGGAATTACGCCTGCACTTCCGTGCGCCGGGCGATCGCACAGGCGCGCATCCCCGGCCCCACCATCCTGAACGCGGGCCGCATCATCGCTCCCTACGGCGGGCAGTTTGAGCTGCAACCGGACAAGAAGGAGGCGCTAGCCTCCCCGGAGTACTACTTCGCCGATACCCGCGACGAGCTGCTCAAGGCGGTCCGCGAGAATGCGCATTACGGAGCCCGGGTGATCAAGCTGGTGGTGGATGACCAACGGTACATCTACTCGACCGACGACATTCGTTTTGTGATCGAGGAGGCGCGCCGCATGGGCCTCAAGGTGGCTACCCACGTCTGGACCAAAGAGGGGGCGCACAACGCGGTGGTGGCTGGGGTGGCCTCCCTGGAGCACGCGAACGGGATCAGCGATGAGGACCTGGCGCTGGCGAAGAAGAACGGGGTCGTGGCGGTCTTCACGCCCTTCCCTGAATGGGTTCTCCGCCAGTTCCGCGACACCGCGGGTGCGAAGGAGGAGTACGCCCAGGAAATCGACCGGCTGCGGGCCGGCGTCCGCGCCGGAGTGACGATCGCCTTCGGCACCGACGCCATCCATGCGCTGCCGGGCTACGACCGGGGCAAGCTGGCGATCATGTGGGTGGACAGCTACAAGGCAGCCGGGATGACGCCTCGCGCAATCCTCCAGGCCATGACCGTGAACGGTGCCCGGCTCTTCGGCGTCGAGAAGGAGCGGGGTGCCATCCAGCCTGGGCTGGCGGCCGACATCATCTCCGTCCCGGGCAATCCGGCCGACGACATCGGCGCACTGAAACAGGTCAACTTCGTGATGAAGGATGGCCGGATCGTCAAGCGACCCTAAGTCCGATCAGTCAGCCTGCCGCAGTGCGTCGTACATGTGGAGCGACAGGTTGAGGTCGCGTCGCAGCTGCACCTCGCCGCTCACCAGTGCGGCCCAGGAGATCTCGTGACCCTTACGGCCGCCCTTGGGCACGACCTTGACGCCCGCGGGACTCACGCTCACGGTGTAGACTTTCCCATCGAGCTCCAGCTCGCGCTTGATGGTCTTATCCAGACGAGTTGCCACAGGACTCTCCGGCGTTACTGCGGCGGGATCGACCAGGTGATCTCTGCGCCGGCGTTGGCCGCGAATATCTCGCTGACGACTGGCTCTCCCCCTCGACGGACGGGACGTGCCTCGAAGCGGATCGTGGTGCTTCCCGAGGTTACGGTAGCTGGGAGCGCGAACACGGCCTTCTCGCCACCGGGGACAAATCCCAGCCGGACGCGCTCACCGTCGTTGCGCACTGCGTAGATGTCCATGTCGAGCGAGGCGCGATTGTCGATCCGGACGCGGGGCTGGTCGCCGGAGTCGGGACCAGGGGCCGGTTCGGGCGCCTGGGCGCCACCGCAGGCGAGACTCAGCAGCAACAGGAGAAGGGCAGAGGAGCGGAAGACGGCCGGCATAGGTCGCTCTCGGGTTAGGAACTGCTAAGATCTTAGCTCTTCGTAGCCGGTACTGTGATTCCCGACACGTCCACTCGGCTGGAGAACCACCTCACCAGGAGGCAAGATGGCACAGATTCGTAGATTCGGCGTAGGCCAGACCGCCAAGGTGGTGGGCGTGCTCTATGCCCTCACCGGCGTGGTACTGGTGCCCTTTGTCCTGATCGCGGCGATGTACTCCCCCAACAAATCGGGGCTCGGGCCCGGAGTGGCCCTCCTTTTGCCCATCATCTACGGGGTCGCCGGCTTCATCCTCACCGCCATTGGCTGCGCGATTTACAACTTCGTGGCCGGACTCGTTGGCGGGATCGAAGTTGAGCTCGACGCCCCCCGCTGAATGGACCTCCTCGAGCTCGACAGCCGAGTCCGGCTGGCGGTGTATCATCATTTCGTTCGCAGCTGCGTGGCCCCAACAGCTGGCGATATCGGCGACGAGCTGGGCGCATCGCCGTCGCTGATCGCCGAGAGCTTTGAGCGGCTGGCCACGGCCCATGTCCTGGTCCTGGATCCGGTCACCCGCAATTTGTGGATGGCCATGCCATTCTCGGCGGTGCCCACTTCCTTTCGGGTGCGCAGCTCCGCTGGCGAATGGTGGGCCAACTGCGCCTGGGACGCGCTCGGCATTTCGGCCATGCTCCAGTCACCGGTCGAAATCATCAGCAGCTGCTCCGGCTGTGGCGACCCGCCGCCGATCCAGACCACCGGCCGGGCGCTTTCAGCCGGGGCGGGTGTCGTACATTTCGCGGTGCCGGCGGCGTCGTGGTGGGATGACATCGGATTCACCTGATCAACGATCCTCCTCTTCCGGTCGGAGGAGGACGTCCTTCGTTGGTGCCGGGAGCGGGGCCGGCCGGTCGGTGCCGTGATCTCATTGGCTACCGCGTGGGGTCTGGCCCAGGCCTGGTATTCGGATCGGCTCGAGCCGGCATGGCGGCGCCGTACGGCCGCGGAGGCTCAGGCCGTGTTCAGCGGGCTCGGTCTGACCGGTTCATTCTGGCTCCTGGCGGCACCCCCTTCACTCCATCAGCCGTGAGGCCGGAGATCATGCACCCTCAGGCGCTGGACTCGTGATCGTCCTCCAGACCGAACGCTTGAGCCTGCGCCGGATGTCGCTGGACGATGCGGAATTCATCGTCGAGCTGCTGAACGACCCTGACTTCATTCGGTTCATCGGCGACAAAGGCGTCCGAACCCCCGACGATGCGCGCGACTACATCCTGACCGGGCCGGTGGACAGCTACGCCCGCCACGGGTTCGGGTTGTGGGTCGTCGAGCTCAAAGGATCCGGACGCGCCGTGGGAATCTGCGGCTTGTTGAAGCGGGCGACCCTGGACGACGTCGATATCGGCTTTGCCTTTCTTCCTGAGTACCGGTCGCGGGGCTACGCCTCCGAGTCCGCCGCCGCCGTCATGGACCACGCCAGAAACGTTCTCGGCCTGGGGCGGATTGTGGCCATCATCAACGACGACAATACCGGCTCCCAGCGGGTTCTGGAAAAGATCGGCATGGGCTTCGACCGTATGATCCGGCTGTCCGACGACGGGCCAGAAATCAGGCTGATGGTTTACGATATCAGCGGTGTGCCCGCTCCTCGACCGTTGCCCGGCTCACCAGCTGGTTGAAGGTGCTCGGCTTCCGGTCGACCGTCCGGTCGCCCTTCTGCAGTTCACCCCTGCCGGATAGCTTTTGCGCCTCGGGCCCGGTGATCCGCCAACCCATCGGAATTGGCGAGGTTCAATGCACTACCTGCTGTTCTACGACTACGTCCCAGACTACCTGACCCGGCGTCAGCCGCTGCGCGCGGACCATTTCGAGTTCGCGCGGCCGTTCATCGAGCGGGGTGAGCTGATACTGGGGGGTGCCCTGGCCGACCCGGCGGACACTGGAGTGTTGTTGTTCCGGGGGGAGACGCCGGAGGTGGCCCGGGCCTTTGCCGCGGCGGACCCCTACGTGCAGCGCGGACTCGTCACCGGCTGGCGAGTCCGACCCTGGAACACCGTGGTGGGCCCGACCGCGGAAGTACCGCTGCCGTGATCGAACGCTGATGCTGGAAGCCATTCGCCGATTCGTGCGTGGGCTCGGGACCGATGACCCCAAGGCGGCATCCGGGGGCACACCTGCGTCCGGCTCGGTACAGCTGGCTGCCTGTGCCCTCCTGCTCGAGCTCGCCCATGCAGACGACGAATTCAGCGCGGAAGAGCGACGGCACATCGAGGGCACCCTTCAGCGTCATTTCGGCCTCGATCAGGTGTCCGGTGCAGAGCTGATCAAGCTGGCCGAGGCGGCGCGGGCAAAGGCTCTGGATCATTTTCAGTTCACCCGGGTGGTCGCAACCGAGTACAGTCTTGCCCAGAAGATGGTCCTAGCCGAGGTGATGTGGGGTGTGATCCTGGCGGATGGCCGGTTGAGCGACCACGAGACCCATCTGGTCCGGAAGATGGCCAGCCTGATGCAGCTGGAGCCCGCATACCTGGCCGAAGCGCGGCGAGCGGCAGTCGGAGGCAGACCCTAGGGCCTGCTTTGCGACACGCTCCGGGGGGAGGGCGTGTCGCATTTTCGCCACGGTACGGCTTATTTGCGCCATCCCCCGTCGCACCGCCACTCCCAGGAGACCCCATGAGAGCACTCTTTCTGCTTCTCGTTATCGGCACGGCCCTCGGTGGCGCGTCCTACGCCGGTGCCCGATTCACTGCCGGGAAGCTGGCAGGTCCTGCTCCAAACCCTCTGGGTCCTCCCACCAGCCGGTTCGCCTTTGGCGGCATTCCAGGCCTGCCTTCCAAGCCACGCGCCTGGGTGTTCTCCTACCCTAACGCGAGCGCCTTCGGCCGGGGTGGCGCGGAGATCTACGTCAGCGTGACGGGCGACCTGCTCGGCACCCGTCCCCGTGATCTCGGCGTGCGGCTGGAGGCGCTCCGCCCCGTGGAGCCCTGAGGAATTTTCCGGAGAGCACGTGCTTCGAGTCCGGCAGGCTACCCGGGCAGATGTCGCGATGCTCGAGGAGCTGATCGCCAGGTCAGCCCGGGCACTCAGTAGCGGGTATTACACGACCGCTCAGGTCGACAGTCTCCTCCAATACGTATTTGGTACCGATACCCAGCTGATCGACGATGGGACTTACCTGGTCGCGGAGCGGGACGGCGGGCTGGTCGGCGCAGGCGGGTGGAGCCGCCGCCGGACCCTGTTCGGTGGCGATCAGATGAAGGAGCGGGAGGACCCGCTTCTCGACCCAAGCGTCGAGCCGGCCCGAATCCGGGCCTTCTTCGTGGATCCGGCCGCGGCGCGCCAAGGGATAGGACGCCGGTTGTTTGACGAGTGCCGCGCTGCCGCGATCGCCGCGGGGTTCCGCACTCTGACCCTGGTGGCCACACTCCCTGGCGAGCCGCTGTATCGGGCGTTGGGTTTCACGGTGACCGAGCGCTTTCAGCTGCCTCTTCCGGACGGAGTAGAAATTCCAGTGGCACGCATGAGTCGCGACGTGAGGGAACCCTGAAAATCTGGATCGACGCCGATGCCGCGCCGCGGGACGTGAAGGAGCTCGTATTTCGCGCGGCGAAGCGGCTCACAGTGCCAGCCATCCTGGTGGCAAACCAGCGGCTTAAGCCACCGCCGGGAAATCCGTTCGTCACCGCCGTGCGTGTGGATGGTGGGCCCGACGTTGCCGACCAGTACGTCGCCGAGCACGCCGAGTCCGGGGACCTGGTCGTGACCCAGGACATCCCGCTCGCTGCCCTCCTGGTGCCCAGAAACGTGGTGGTCCTGGACCCTCGGGGGGAGGAACACACCGCGGAAACGATAGGTGAGCGGCTCTCCATCCGCGACTTCATGGATCAAGTGCGCCTGGCAGGAGGCGTAACCGGCGGGCCTCCGCCCTACGACACCCGAGCGAAACAGGCCTTTGCCGCCGCATTGGATCGGGTCCTGACCCGCCTGCTCCGACGCAAATGAGGGGGCTCCAATGCCCGATACAGCAGTGAGTTGTCTCGACGCACTGATGTAAGGGCATCAATGAGGTTAAGTTACAGTCGCTTCCGCTTCCTCTTGATGTGGCAGCGCCCCCTATCTGGTAGGACTTCATGCCCAAAAAGAAACTGGCTCAGACAGGCACGACGCCGTCTATTGCAACTCATCCTTTGGCCCAGCGAGTCCAGGCCCGCGTGGCCGAAGTCGGCCTTGCCCTCGATCAGAGGGCCCGTGCGTCACGTCCTCGTGCCAAGCGCGCCAAGCCCGCGAAGTCGGAGGCCAGGCCGCCAAAGACGGCTCTTTTGGCCGGGTCAGCAACCCAGCCACCGGCCCCCACCCGCGAGGCCAGCTCACTCCGCCGGGTCTTCAATGAACTGGCTATTACCCACCGGCAGTTTCGCCTGCGAAGCGGACAGCATGCATCGCCCGAGTTGCGGGATGCGGCGCGGGTCTTCAAGGAGGCGCCGAGTTTTCCTTCGCTCGTTCTGGTCGCGGCCTTTCTCGAGGAAGATGGCCTGCTCGAGTGGTAACCGGCTAGCAGACAGTCGATCACCACGCGGGTCTCTTTAGCGTCCGGCCGCTTGCGGCCGGACTGCCTCACTCGGAGTATTCTTGCCAAAGCGCAATTACGGGTTCGAAAAGCGACAAAAGGAACTCGCCAAGCAACGCCAGAAGGAAGAAAAGAAACAACGAAAGCTGGAGCGCTCGAAGGAGCCCGCTGCCGAGGATCTGTTGGAGAACGCTTCGCCCGACGGTGCCACGCTCGAGGAGTAGCAATACGCCGGAGCGATGGGATGCAAGAGCACGTAACCCTCCTGGGTCCGGAGGAGTCTCCCGCAGATGTGCGGGGGCTTTCTTCGTCCCTCCCGCCGGACCTGATGGAGCAAGTGCGCGGCCGGGTCCGGCTCCTGGCCCTGCTCCTTCTGGTGGCGTTCTTATTCGATCCGCTGGTCTATTTCTCCATGTGGGCGATCGCCACGGTCGCCGGCTATCTCATCATTCTCGGGCAGCTGGGGTTTCGTTTCATAGATCTGGGTGCCGTGGCGGCGTCCGGGCATCATCCCCAGCCTGACCTGGGTGACCGAAGACCGGGCGCGGGAGTGGTGGTCGAAGCCTCAGCCGGTCCCGGTCTGAACGATATGGTGGAGATTTACTCACACGAGAAAGCAGGTTTCTGAATGCAGACCCAGAAAGCATTGATCGAGCGCACCAACCGGCAGGCCCTGAAACAGGTCGAGGTCCGGGTCACCATCACCGATTCGAGCTCCGGCCATCAGTCGTGGCGCGGAGAATTCATGTCCCGGACCGCGGACGGCTTCCTGCCAAGCGAGCGAATCTGGCTGACGCTCGACAACGGCCAGAAAGGCATGGCCAACATCAGCGAAACCCACTTCAATAGCCGTACCCCTGATGCAACTCTGATTCAGTTCATGGGTAAGGGGCCGCTGGCCTAGGGCTCTTCGCGGTGGGCATCACCGAGGCTGATCGATCACGTAGATTCCGGGCGGATGACGTTTGCTCCTAGCCCGGAGATTCCTGGTGCCGCCACGCCCGCTGACCCGATTGCGAAGGCTCTGCCTCGCTTTGCCCGAAGCGCACGAAGTTGAAGCCTGGGGCGAACCCACCTTTCGAGTACGGAACAAGCTGTTTGCCATGTATGCCAGTTCGGGAAATCACCACGGTGCCGGCCGCGCTGCAGTCTGGTGTAAGGCCGCTCGAACGAATCAGGCACTGATGGTCGAGGCCGAGCCACAGCGTTTCTTCGTGCCGCCGTACGTGGGACCGAGTGGCTGGGTCGGGGTCTGGCTGGATGGTGCGGTGGCCTGGGATGATCTGGAGGATCTGCTCCGTGATGCGTACCTGCTGGTGGCACCCAAGCGCCTCGGCGCGTTGGTCCGGCCCCGCTGAGGGTGGCCATCCGGGTCGTCCGTCTCGGCACGCCCCGTCAGGCCGGCGAAGGTCTCCGCCTCGGCACCGTAAGGCGTCCTCCACGGGGGATCCGGAAGCAAGACCTCGCCCGGCGCGATTACTACGACATCTGGCTTCCTGAGCTGGCCCCCAGCGCCCCACTGGTCTCGTGGGCACTCTCGAAACCGCTCAGCCCACGGCGGTGGGCGACGTTCGCGCGTCGCTACCGGGCCGAGATGCGAAAGCCACCGGTGCAACGGCTGATTGGGTTGCTGGCGGCGCTCTCGGCCCGGCAGGAGCTGTCGGTGGGCTGCTACTGTGAGGACGAATCCCGTTGTCACCGGTCGGTGCTGAGAGAGCTGCTCCGTAACGCCGGGGCGGCTGTAGCTGAGACTCCTGACTCCCGATTCCTGACTCCCGACTCCTGACTCTGACGAGGCCGCCATGGTCGAGCTGGACAGCTTCCTCGGATGAATCACCGACTCTTCAGTCTGCTGCTTGCAGGGTCAATCGCCTGCGCGACGACCGAAGCTCCCTATGCAAACGGTGCGAGGTCCTCAGATTCGGTGGTCGTATTCAACTATCCGCAGTCCGCGGACTTCTCAGCTCTGGTGGCCGAATACTCCGAGCGGCTGGGGCCACCGGTTCAGCACGAGAAGCCGTCCGATGCTGAGGCGGCGGAGCGGGTCGTCTGGCAAGGCACGGAGACCCGCTTCGAGCTGACTCGCGATCCGAAGCGCAGCGTGTCCACGATCTACAGCCGCCGCAGCGATCTGCCATGAGCCCGGCGCGGGAGCCACGCTTCACGCTGGACCACGTCGAGCTGTATGTCCCCGACCGCGTCAGCGCGGCGGCGTGGTATGCCAAGGTGCTCGGGTGTGAGCCGGTGGCGGGAACCGAGTCCTGGGCCTCGAACCCTGAAGGTCCAATGATGATCTCGCCCGACGGCGGCCGAACCAAACTGGCCCTGTTCACCGGCGAGGCGCAGGGGAGCCGTCCGACCGCGGGATTTCACCGGGTGGCGTTCCGGGTGAGCGCCACCGAGTTTCTGGCGTTTACCGCGAGGATGGCCGGTCTCGGGTTGAATCAGGCACGGGTGGTAGATCATGGTGGTGCCTGGTCGGTGTACTTCTCTGACCCGTCAGGCCATCGGCTGGAGGTCACTACCTACGAGGCCGAGCCGGTTCGAGCCGCCAGAGGTGCGAGCCAGGCTGACTCTTAGCTTACCGGAAATCTTCTTCTTTGGCCGGGCGAAAGATCAAGTCGAACGCCAGGAAGAGGGTCTTGGAAAAGGGATAGAAGAGAAACGGGGCGACGACCATCAGGACCGCGCCGCCATAGAGGAGCAGGTCCCACGGAGGCGATGGCCAGGTAGCGATGAGGATGCCGAGGAAGATCAGGGCGAAGGCCAGCTCGGACGCGACGATGTTGAACATGTAGGCCCCGACCTGGTATCCCTGCTCGCCCCGCTCCAGCCGCAGTCCGCACACGGGACAGCGGGGACGCATGCGCAGCCACGATTCGAAGATCGGCCCCCCGCCGGAGTTGGGACAGCGTAAGCGGAGAGCCCGCCAGAGTAGAATGGCCGCCTGCTTCCAGGAGGTCGTCATACGTCACAGTATACGGGGTACCCCTGGGGGAACAACGGATGTCCACCGGCACGATAGTCCAGATTGCCCGGTATCTCGCGGTGCTGTTCGGAGGGTTCGTTGTAGGTGGGCGGATCGTGAGCGCCATCAATGCGTGGGGCGAGTGGCACACGTGGGCCGGGCGCGACCCGTCGGGAGCGGACGCCTATCGGACCTTTTTCATGGTGGATCTCGGCGTGATAGCCTTGACAGTCGCTCTCGCCGGGCTGATCTGGTGGCTGCTGCGCCCCCGCCCGCTACCGTGAGGCCGGCCTTCCGTTGCCGCCATCGGTCAGGAACCGTACCAAGCCGTCACCGCTGCGAGTCCGGATGGTGAGGTACTTGGACTGCGACGTGCCGTCTTTGCCGGCGATAGTCGCTTCCCCCACGGTCCAGCCGAGATCACCGCTGCGGGCGGCGCCAGCGGCGACCGGATGCCACTGCCACGCTGCCGGGAAATCAACCGCGCGACCAATGGCCTCCGGCCCTCGGGTCAGAAGCCCTCGGTCACCGAACGTCACCGCCTCGGGAGCGGCCCACCGTTCGAAGGCCACCGCGGCGCCGCTGTCGGCCGCGAGCCGCGCGAAGGCGATATCGGCGGCGATGAAAGGGGCGCTGGCTCCTCGCGCCTGGATGGCCTTTCTGCTCACCGGTATCTTGCCGCTCAACGCCGGCTTCGGTAGCCGGCGCAGTCCGGCGAATACCAGTGCGGCAATACTCCAGCGCCCCCCGTCTCTTCGCCATGCCGCGATGTAACTGCCGATCTCGGGGGTGGGCGCGCTTCCGCCGGCGCTGGCCACGGCAACTCCCCAAGTGACACTCAGGCTCGAGTCGCGGGAGAGCTCGATACCCAGCGGCTGCCAGGTCAGCTGCAGTGAGTCGCTGGGCAGTTCCGTCAGGAGCCGCTTCAGGTCGGATGTCCCGGCCATGACCGGCGCTCCGGGCCAGAGAAGTATGCCATCGCGATGAAAGCTGCCGAGGACCGCACCAGCAAAGCCTGAGTCCCGGCTCAGCTCCGAGGTGGCCCGCTCTGCATCCAACACTCCGGTCCTTTGGTCCTGGGCCGCCAAGCCTTGCCCTGATATGAGCAACAAGGCAGTGACAGCCGCGGCTATCCACCTGGGCGTTATCACAGACCCTCTGTGTCTGGGTGGTGAATCGACTGCTTGTCCCCGTACGCGTGCGGATGGTAAAGGATTCACTAAATTGTTCTCCATGCATCCCAGAATTGCGGAGCTGCTCGACTACGACCAGCGGCAGCGGGTTGCGCTGCTGGACGCGCTCTCGCTCATCCCCGAGCCGTTGCGGGATCAGCGTTGCGATCCGGCGATCTGGTCGCCCGCCGAGGTGCTGGAGCACTTGCACCGGGTGGAGAGCGGCATCGCCCGGTTGATTGCCCATTCAGTGGCGCGCGCGAAGGTAGACGGCCTGGAGCCCGAGCGGGAGGTGGGCTCGATGCTGGGCTCGCTCGACTCGCTCCGCGTCATGGACCGGACCCGCCGGATCAGCGCGCCTGACCCCGTCACGCCGCGCGGCGAGATGACCGCGTCGCAGGCCGAGGCGGCGCTCAGGGATTCACGCCAGGCTCTGGTCTCCGCGCTTCACGAGGCGGACGGCCTGGCCCTGGGCCAGATCACGCGGACCCATCCGACGCTCGGAACCCTCAACCTGTACCAGTGGGTGCTCTTCGTGGGACAGCACGAGGCGCGGCATGCGTGTCAGCTTCAGGACCTTGCCCGCCAGCTCATTTCGTAGCCGTTCCGCCCGACCGGGATCAGGGGGAAAGTATGCTGATCTGCCAGTGGCATCTCGACATCGTCTATGGCAAGCAGGGAGAGGCGGTGAGAGCCATGCGAGCCTGGGGAGCTGAAAAGTTCGCCAGCTCCGAGTTCCGGCGGGCCCGGGGGGCGCGTCTGCTAGCCGGCCTGGTTGGTCCCTCGGCTTCTCACATTGTGGATGAGTATTCGTTCGAGTCCCTCGCCGATTTCGAGGCGGCGCTCGCGAGCATGGCGGGGCCCCAGTTCCGCGCGCATTCGGATGCGCTGGCTCCGTTCATCGTACCTGGCTCCCAGCACTGGGTCGTCTATCGGGTGTTGGAGTAGGCCAACGCTGTTCCGTCGTTTCGACCTTCTCGAGGAGGCTTCATGCTAGGGGGAAAGAGTTGGGACGAATGGATCGTGCAGTACGGACGGAGTCACCAGCATCCGATCAACCGGCTCTGTCATACCCTCGGCATTCCACTGATCGCGCTCTCGATTCCATTGTTCGTCGCGGCTATCTGGGTGGACAGGTTGTGGATGGTTGCGCTGGCGCTCTTCGTGGTCGGCTGGATCTTTCAGTTCGTCGGCCACGCAGTGGAGGGGAAGCCGCCCGAGTTCCTGCACGACTGGCGCTTCCTCTTCGTGGGTCTCAGGTGGTGGGTGGCGAAGATTCGCGGGCGCGCATAGGGTGTCGGTCTACGGTCGCTGGGAGCTGCTGCCCGCGGCTGACTCCGTGCCGAGATAAGGCGCCACCACGTAGGCCTCCATCGCGAAGTACTCCGCCAGCCCAAGGCGGTCGAGTTCCGCGGCCGTCCCCTTGTTCCGCGCCTCCACCCGCTGCCAGAACTCCCGCTCGTCCGGTCCTGGGAACGGAGCCGTGTCTTTCTGTGATTGATGCTTGAAGATCGCCTGGATCTTGAGGCGAAGCTCCTCCTGTGACAGCGGCACCAGCCAGGTGGCCTCGGTGACGGGCCACTCCTGCCAGGCTCCGCGGTAGAGCCAGACTTCGGGCCGGGCCAGCCCGCCGAAGACGGCCTGCTCCAGTGCCCGCTCTACCGCTTCCTTGCAGAGCCGGTGGGTCCCGTGCGGGTCGGAGAGGTCGCCGGCGACGAACACGAGATCGGGACGAATCTGGTCCAGCATCGCCCGCACGATGGCGACATCGTCCTCGCCTATTGGATCCTTCCGGACTTTGCCGGTCCGGTAGAAGGGGAGGTCGAGAAAGCGTGCGGCCCGCTCATCGAGCCCCAGCGTCCGGATGCCGGCCACCGCTTCGGACTCCCGGATGATCCGTTTGGTGTCCTGCACCTCCGGAATGTCCACGTCTCCTGCCTGCTTGCCCGCCAGAAACTGGTCGATCCGCGCGCTCAGATCCCGGGCGGCATCCTTCGAGAGGGGCTGCTGCAGGGCCAGGCGCCGCAAGAAATCGACATGTCGGCGCACGTCGTGGTCGAACACGGCCAGGTTGCCGCTGGTCATGTATGCGACGGTGATGTCGTTGCCGTTCACCGCCAGCTTGTGCAGGATGCCACCCATGGAGATCACGTCGTCGTCCGGGTGCGGCGAGAAGCAGATGATGCGTTTCCCTCGCGGCAGCTTCGAGCGGCCCCGGATCTTGGCGCCGAGCGCATTGAACACCTCCCCATTGAGCGCGCCGGGCGAGCCGTAGCGGGCCACCAGAGACGAGAGTTGGTGCTCGGCGTAATCCTTCTGAGTCAGCTTGAGGATGGCTTTGCCGCTCTGGTGCGATAGCCAAACTACGGCCCGCACTACGAGGCCGCTGGTCCACTCCACCGGCCCGAGTAGCCATGGGGTGGCCACGCGGGTGAGCGCTGCGGCCGCAGGGCCGTCGAGATAGAAGGTGGTGTTCGGGTGCTGCTGCAGGAAGGTGGCGGCGACCTCGTGATCGACCTCGCCCTCGACCGCCCGGTGCACAATGTCCGCCTTGTGCTCTCCGGTGGCGAGCATCAGGATCTCGCGGGCGTCGAAGATGGTTGCGACCCCCATGGTGATCGCTTCCCGCGGCACGTTCTCCTCCCCGAAGAAGTCCGCGGCGGTGTCCTTGCGAGTCACCAGATCGAGGGTCACGACCCGGCTGCGGCTCTCGGCGCCAGACCCGGGCTCGTTGAACCCGATATGGCCGGTACGGCCAATGCCCAGCAGCTGCAGATCGATGCCTCCGGCCTCGCGAATCTCGTCTTCGTAGCGCCGGCACTCGGCCTCCACCTCATCTCGCCGCACGTCTCCCCGGGGGATGTGGACATTGGCCGGCGGAATATCGAGCCGGGAGAACAGGTTCTCCCACATGAAGCGATGGTAAGAGTGAATGCTGCCCGGGTCCATCGGGTAGTATTCGTCGAGATTGAAGGTGATGACGTCGGTGAAGCTGAGCCCTTCGTCCCGGTGCATCCGAATCAGCTCGCGGTACACCCCGATGGGCGTCGAGCCGGTGGCCAGGCCGAGGACCGGGCGCTTCCCGGCGGCGCGGCGCTCCCGGATCACCTGGGCGATCCGGCGGGCAACCAGGCAGCCGATCTGGTCGTGGTCCTCCACGATGACCGTGCGGATGCGTTCCTGGCCCAGGCTGGTCCTGGTGGGGGGTGGTTTCATCTGTCAAAAGTATCGGATGCCGGGCCCGGGCCCTAAACGGCCCACGCGAGGTCCTTCCGTCCTTACCGTCTCCAAGGCTACCTCCGGCCTGCTGTTGAGGGCAGCTTTCAGCGCGGGGGCGTTTCGCAAGTGAGCGCACGAACGTAGTATGGAGCGGCCCCCGGCACTCGCAGACCTCGGGCGACCACGACCAGCGAGGAAAAGTGGACAAGGAACCGGTCCTCCATACTGCCGAAGATGCCTCAACCCGCGAGCTGTGGGGGGCCAGCTGGAAGCTACTCCTGACGCTTGCGGCCCTGGGGCTTCTCGTGGTGCCGCTTATCCGGGAGTTTCCGCTGGGGCAGAGCACCCGGACCGCCCTTCTGGCCTGGCTGCTGGTCGGGCTCGCCTTGTACTGGCTCTACGCCGGCATGGGATATCGCCCATTGCTTCTGCTTCAGCTGATGTTGTTCTCGACTGCCGCGGCCTTACTCAGCGCCAAGCTGCTGCTGGTGGTGATCGACATCAACCGGCTCACTGTGCTCCGGTACATGGCCCGTGGATTGATCCTGGTCGGCGCGGGCTGTGCCATCGCGAATCTTGGAGCCATGCTGATTACGCTCTGGCGCCGGTCGCGAGACCCCGCGCTCCCCGGGAGCCAAGGCCGACTTTGATAGACTGCGGCTGATGACACGGCTATTTCTGGCGGGCCTTCACCTGCTCGGGCTTGGGGTCGGGCTGGGTGCCGTCTGGGCCCGGGGACGGGCGCTCACGTCCCGTCTCGATCCCGCCGGTCTTCGCTCCGTCTTCCTGGCCGACAACTTCTGGGCACTAGCCGCCGCGCTGTGGCTCGGCACCGGCCTCTGGCGGCTCCTTGCGGGGCTGGAAAAAGACACCACCTACTACTTCCACAACCACATGTTCCTGGGCAAGATGGCGTTCTTCGCCATCATCCTGGCCCTGGAAATCATGCCCATGATCACGCTGATCGGGTGGCGCAGGCAAATGGCACGAGGCGAGCAGCCCGACACCAGCGGGGCTCGGCGGTTGGCCCGCATCAGTTTTGCGCAGGCCGGGATCGTCATCGTCATGGTCTTCCTCGCCGCGGCCATGGCCCGCGGATACGGTGCTTCCTTGCAGTCCCACTAGACGGACTCTGGAGGGCAGCATGGCGCAACTGAACTCGTCCCGTGTCATCGTTGGAGGTCTCGCCGCCGGTCTGGTCATGAATGTCATCGATGCAACCACCAACGGCTTCTTGCTCGGTGATCGTTGGATGGTCGAGACCGAGGCGCTCAACCCTGGACTCCTCGCCAAGGCCTCGTCGGGCACAATGGGGTGGGTCGCCGTGGATTTCATTCTGGGGATCCTGACGGTATGGGTCTACGCGGCCATCCGCCCCCGTCTCGGCCCCGGCCCTCGCACCGCCCTTACCGCCGCGTTTGTCATCTGGCTCGCGTCCCACGCGGCCTACGCATCCTATGCATTCATGGGGTACTACTCCTGGTCGCTGGTGGGGGCGAGCAGCATCGGCGGGCTGGTGGCCTCACTCGCCGGAGGCTATCTGGGGGCCCGGCTCTACCGAGAGGCTGCATGACGGTAAACGGCTCATTGGTAGACACTTAGATCCCTATACCTGAAGTAGTAGTAGAGGATTCCTGGGGAGATAGCTTGCTGCCCCGGGCCTTGCCCCGGTGCAACCACAAGGATTCTTTACGCCCACGGCAGCGAGATCCACCACGGCGACGGAGGGCTGATGGCGGAGCCAAGCTTTCTCGAGCAGATAGCCACCCTCAATACCACGCTGAGCGACGTCGAGGGGCAGCTGGCACGAGGCCAGACCGCGGTGCAGGAGCTGGAGGATTTCAAGAGCGCCCTCGACGATGTGCGGCTCCGCCTCTGGGGCCTCTTGAGCGCTGCGGGCGGGGACGACTACAAGGGCTTTCAGGAGCGATTTCGCATTCGAAGGGCGACGGAGATGAGCCGCGGGCTGGGTGGAGACCTGCGGACTGGTGCCATGAGTGGGAGACACCGGGAGCTGGCCGGCCTCAAGGAAGCGGCCAACGAGCTCGCTCAAAGCATCGAGCAGGCGCAGCGGCCGGCTTTCTAGCCCCGGGCAAATTTTTGGAGGTGTTGATGTCCAAGCGTGAAGATCAGCGGATAGCCGCGCTGGCCAAGAAGAACGCCGAGAAAGTGGTTCCCCCCAAGGCCGATCGCGCGGCAAAGTTCGACTCCACCCTGCGGCAGAA
>Ga0190265_10000999_pt1 | contig 18428 bp, 12 predicted proteins | sample Popmic124T_FD_133135 | JGI IMG/M metagenome (GOLD analysis project Ga0190265, IMG submission 133135) | Populus adjacent soil microbial communities from riparian zone of Indian Creek, Utah, USA - 124 T | ecosystem: Environmental > Terrestrial > Soil > Riparian zone | place: USA: Utah | collected...
CAAGAGCTCGTTGGGGATCAGATATTCCTTGCCGTCGCGGGTGACGATCGAGACCGCGCGCACGCCGATCTTGTTGACCGAGCCGAAGCTCTCGCCGACCGAGATCACGTCGCCCGGTTTGATCGAGCGGTCCATCAAAAGGATGATTCCGGCGAACAAATTCCCGAACGTCTTCTGCAGGCCGAAGCCGACTGCAAGCCCGACCGCCCCAGAGAACACCGCCAGCGCCGTCAGGTCGATGCCGGCAAGGTCGATGCCGATGAAGAAGGCGGCGGCAATGATCGCGATCGCGGCGAGCTTTTGGGCGAGCAGCTGCTGGGTCGGATCGAGCGCCTTGTTCCGTCTGATCGATTGGCCGGCGATGCGGATGGCGAAGCGCACCAGCGCGTAGAGCGCGAGCAGGCCGATCACGATCTGGACCAGAGCGAGCAGGGTGAAGCGTCGGCTGCCGAGCGTGAAGCCTGCCGAATCGAGCACCGCGGTCAGCGGCGCCAGCCCGCCGACCGCCTTGGCGAGCAAGGCGGCGAAGGTCGCCGCCGCCAACAGCCAGGCGATCCAGCGGGACAGGCCGAGGCCGCGGACGATCGCCTTGACCAGCAACGAAGCGGCGCCCGCGCCGACGACGCCGAGCAGCCAGACCGCCAGCGGCGGCCAGGAATAGACGCCGAGCGCGATCGCCATCCCCGACGCCAGCACCAGATAGCGGAGCATCGCGCAGATTCGCGCCTGGATGCCTTCGCCGCGCGTGCCCACCTTTCCTTCCAGAAGATCGGCCAGGATCGGGCCGAGAGAACGCCCGCCGAGCCAGGCCAGCGCGCCGGCGCCGAGGATCGCGGCCAGCGCCGCCAGGATGACCGGCGTGTCGGGCACGGCCGGGAGCGCGATGCCGAGGTCGGTGGCGAGCCGGCTCACAGCCGCGCCAGCCCCGCTTCGAGATCGGCGATCAGATCGTCGGGGTCTTCCAGCCCGACATGGAGCCGGACCAGCGGCCCGCCATGATCCGCTTTGGTGGCCGTTCGCACCGGATCGGCGGGGACGACGAGGCTCTCATAGCCGCCCCAGCTATAGCCGATGCCGAACAGTTCGAGCCCGTCGATCAGCCGAGTCCGCGCCGCGTCGTCGCCGTCGAGCACGAACGAGAACAGCCCCGTCGCCCCGGCGAAGTCGCGCTGCCAAAATTCGTGGCCGGGGCAATCCGGGAAAGCGGGATGGAGCAGGCGCGCGACCCGGGGCTGACCCTTCAGCCAATGCGCGACCTTGAGCCCGTTCTCCTGATGCCGCCTGAGCCGCACGTCGAGCGTGCGCAGGCCCCTGAGCGCGAGCCAGGCATCGTCGGGCGCGGCGGTCTGGCCGAGCACGCGGCGCGTCTTCTCCAGCCGGTCCGCCACCGCCTGGGTCGCGGTCACCGAGCCCAGCATCAGATCGGCATGGCCGCCGATATATTTGGTGCAGGCGAGGATCGACAGGTCGACCCCGGCCGCCGCGCCCTTGAAGAAGAGCGGCGTCGCCCAGGTGTTGTCGAGCAGCGTGACGAGTCCCCGCGCCTTCGCCGCCGCGCAGATTGCGGGCACGTCCTGCACCTCGAAGCTGTGCGTGCCCGGGCTTTCCATGAAGACCGCGCGGGTCTTGTCGCCGATCAGCTCGGCGATGCCGCTCCCGACCAGCGGGTCGTAGTAACGCGTGGTGACGCCGAAGCGCTTGAGCACGCTCTCGCACAGCGCTCGGGTCGGGCCATAAACGGTGTCGACCATCAGCAGCTCGTCGCCGGCTTCGAGCACGGCGAGCAGCGCGCCGGCCACCGCTCCCGATCCGGACGGATAGAGCCGGGTCATCGCCGCGCCCGGCTCCAATTCGGTCAGCGCCTCGCACAGCGCCCAGATTGTCGGCGTGCCGTTGCGGCCGTAATGGAGCGTGCCCTGCTCGGGCGGATTGGCCGCCGCCATGTCGGCGACGCTGTCGAACAATATGGTCGAGGCGCGCCAGACCGCCGGGTTGACGATCCCCTGAGTCCATTCCCGGCGGCGCCCGGCCTCGACGAGCTGGGTCTCGGGCTTGCGGCGCCTGCTCACGCGGCCGCGCCCCGCGCCTTCGGCGTCGCGGGATCGGCGCCCCATTCGGACCAACTGCCGTCATAGACGCGCACATCCTCCTTGCCGAGCAGATGCGCGGCGAACAGCGGGACGCAGGCGGTCACGCCCGAACCGCAGGTCGTCACCATGGGCTTCGCAAGATCCGCCCCCGCCGCGTCGAACACCGCGCGCAGCGCCTCGCCGCGCTTCCAGCTGTTGTCGGGGTTGAAGAAATCGCCCTGCGGCGCGTTGCGCGAGCCCGGGATATGGCCCGCCGCCAGCCCGGCGCGCGGCTCGGCCTCGGCGCCGGCGAAGCGCGCGGCGGCGCGCGCGTCGACGATCTCGTGGCTCTCGGAGCCGACCAGCGCCAGCACCTCCGCCTTGCCCGCCACCGCCTTGCCGTCGCGGAAGGCGGTGAAATGGCCGTGGCGGTGGCCCCCGCGCCCGCCCGCCAGCGGCCGCCCTTCCGCCTTCCATTTTTGCAGCCCGCCGTCGAGCAAAGCGACATAATGGGCGCCGTAAATCTTGAGCATCCACCAGGCCCGGGCGGCGGTGTGCAGCGGGCTGTTGTCGTAGACGACGAAGCGGTTGCCGTCGCCGAGCCCCAATGACTGCATCCGGCTGGCGAATTTGTGCTCGGGCGGCAGCATGTGCGGCCGCGGATCGTCGAGATCGGCGATCTCTTTTATGTCGAAGAAGACCGCGCCCGGAATATGCTCGGCCTCATATTCGGCGGCGGCGTCGCGGCCCATATTGGGCAGGAACAAGGTCGCGTCGATCACGCGCAGGTCGGGCGCGCCGAGCTCGGCCTCCAGCCATTCGGTCGAAACCAGCGAGTCCATCGCGGCCTTCCTACCCCGCCCTCAGCCGAAGGTGAAGGCGAAGGCCTCGACACCCGGATCGAGGAACTCGATCTCGAACAGCCGCTCGGCCACGGCGCCGCGCTGCCGGACCAGCTGGTAGAGCCGCTGGTTGGCGACCCGGCCCTCGCCGCGCGCGTCGACGTCGAGCCCGCCCGCCTCGCCCGGCGGCCGGCCGTCGATGGTGACCCGGAAGCGCAACGGCCGGCCGGTGCCGCTGCCCATGACGAGGTGGAGGTCGCGGGCGTGGAAGCGGAAGCCGATCCTGCCGCCCGCGCGGTTGAGCCGGCTATGCTGCCGCCGCGCCGTCCAGTTTCCGGTCAGCGACCATTGGTTCAAGGCCATCCGCCCGGCGAGATAGTCGTTGGCCCGGTCGCGGACCATGCCGCCCGGCGAGGCGAAATTCGCCGCCCGCCCATAGCCGAGATAGGTTTCCGGCGAGCGCAAGGTCTCGCGCGCCGCCTGCGCGCCGACGCCCTCCATCGCAACCCGCGCGCCGGCTCCGGACGGCGTCCGGCCCGCTTCCGCGAGCAGCTGCCGGATCACCCGTTCCGATTGCTCGTAATTGCCCTCGCCGAAATGGTGGTAGCGGACCCGGCCGAGGTGATCGATGAAGTAATGGGCGGGCCAGAAGCGGTTGTCGAACGCCCGCCACAGCGCATAACCATTGTCGACCGCGACCGGATAGAGGATGCCGAGATCGGCGACCGCGCCGCGCACGTTGCCGAGGTCGCGCTCGAACGCGAATTCGGGCGCGTGGACGCCGATCACCACCAGCCCGTCGCCCCGATAGCGTTCGTGCCAGGCGCGGACATAGGGGATGGCGCGCAGGCAGTTGATGCAGGAATAGGTCCAGAAATCGATCAGCACGACCTTGCCGCGGAGGGATTCGCGGGTCAGCGGCGGCGAGTTGAGCCAGTCGGTGATGCCGTCGAGCGGCGGCAACCGGCCCTCGACCGGCAGGTTGAGCCGCCCGCCCGGCCCCTCGGACGTTTCGGTGGTCCCGGGCATGTCCATGCCGAGCCGGCTGGCGAGGCCGTGCTCGATCGCCTCGGTCTGCGCCGAGGACAGCCGCGCCAGATAGGTGGTGTCGAGCCCGAGCGCGATCGCGCCGACCCCGGCCAGCACCAAGAGGCCGAGCCCGCGCCTGACCCATTCGCCGGCGCCGAGCGAGCGCTTCATCGCCGCGAACAGCCGGCCGCCGACGAGCAGCGCCAGCGCCAGCGAGGTCGCCGCGCCGAGCGCGTAGGCGAGCAGCAGCACCGAGGTCGCGACGCTCGCGCCGTTGAGCGCGGCGCCGGTCAGGATCAGGCCGAGGATCGGCCCGGCGCAGGGCGCCCATAGAAGGCCGGTGGCGACGCCGAGCAGCAGCGAAGAGCCGATCCGCTCCTGGCCCTGGTCGGCCTTGCTCGACAGCCGCGCGCCCAATCGCACCAGAGGCTGCATCGCCCGGTCGGCGAGCCTGGGCAGGAGCAAAGTCAGGCCGAAGAAGGCGAGCAGGACCATCGCCGCCCAGCGCCCGGCCTGGTTGGCCTGGACCGCCCAGCCGCCGCCGACCGCCGCCAAAGTCGCGACGCCGGCGAAGGTCGCCGCCATGCCGATCAGCAAGGGCAGCGAGCTCCTCAAAAATGAGCGGTTCGCGCGCGCGAACACGAACGGCAGGACCGGCAATATGCAGGGGCTGAGGATGGTCAGCACCCCGCCGAGATAGGCGACGAGGAAGAGCAGCATGGGCGACGCCTATAGCCGCGGGAAAGAGTGACAGTCACCAATTTCCCCGCGAGGAAAAATAGCGGCTGTCGCTCTTTTTGAATGAGCGGTGGGGTTCAGCTCGGCCGAAACGGGTTCAGCGCCCGCGGATGAACGCCCGAACGTCCCTGCTCAGCTTGGTCCGGTCGTCGTCGCGCACGTACATCATGTGGCCGGACCCATAATATTCGTAATGGATGCGCTCGCGCGGGATGCCGGTCCGGGACAGCGCATATTCGGCGGCGAAGAAGGGCGTGGCGAAATCGTAATAGCCCTGGCCGACGAAGATCCGAAGGCCGCTATTCTCGCGGAGCGCCCGGCCGATATAGGGCGCGACGTTCATATAGACGTCGTTGTCCCGCCCGCCGCCCAGCCGCCAGTCCCACGGGCCGACCTGGCCGATGGTGACGTAGGAGCGGTCGCTGCGGAAGCCGAGATTTTCGCGCAGGTGCTGGTTGATCGCGGCGGTGTAGCCGGCGTCGATGCCGAAGAAGCTCGGATCGTTGTCCGGCTCCTCTCCGGCATTGTCATAATCGCGGCCGGTGTAGCGCGCGTCGAGCCGGCCGATCGTCAGGCCGCGGTCGCGCAGCAATTCCTTGTAGAAGCGCGACGGCGTGACGCGCAGATCGGCCTGCTCGAGATAGGCTTCGGAGAGGCCCGTGAAGCGGGCCAGCTCGCGCCGCACCGACGCCCGCTCGTCCGCGCCGAGCGCGCTCCCCTGCAGCAGCGCATGCGCGTAGGGGCCCGTCGCCCAGCGCCGCGCCTCCTCGACGAACGCCTCGACCGAGGGCGCCTGCGCCTTGCCATGGTAGAGCGCGGTCGCCGCCATAGACGGCAGGTTGAGGATATGGGTCATCTCGTTGCCCGGCGTGTCCGCGCCGGCGCCGAAATCGAGCACGGTCGAGATCAGGATCACGCCATTCAGCGCGACGTCGTTATAAGCGCCTTCGAGCTGGTTGAGCACGGCGGCGCTGCGCGTCGTGCCGTAGCTCTCGCCGCCGAGATATTTGGGCGAGTTCCAGCGGCCGTTTTCATTGAGCCACATCCGGATGAACTGGGCGATCGACTGCGCGTCCTTGGTGACGCCGTAGAAATCGGCCGGCGGCGTCGTGCCGAGCGCATGGCTGAAGCCGGTGCCGACCGGATCGATGAAGACGATGTCGGTGACGTCGAGCAGCGAATCGGGATTGTCGACGATCGGGAAGGGCGGCGCCCCGTCGTCGGTGCCGTCGGACGGGATGGCGACCCGGCGCGGCCCGAACGCGCCCATGTGCAGCCAGACCGATCCCGAGCCCGGGCCGCCGTTGAACAGGAAGGTGACCGGCCGGTTCGGGTCGCGCGGCTCACGCACATAGGCAGTCGAGAAGATCGCCGCCCGAGCCGTGCCGTCCTCGGCGCGCAGGAAGGTCTCGCCAGCGGTGGCGGTATAGGAAATGCGCTGGCCGCCGAACGTGCCGGTGTGGCGAGTCACCGAAACCACCGGGTCGCGGTCCGCCGGCGCCCCCGCGGCGGGAGCGGCGTTCGGCGCCGGCTGGCCCTGCGCGGCGACGGGGCCGCAGGCAAGCGCCGCGGCAAGCAGAAGATGCTTATGCCTGATCATGGATTTTCCCTTTGCACGATCCCGATCACGCCGAGTCTCGCCAGCGTGTCAAGATATTCGCCCACCTCTTCGATCGGCGCCGGCCCAACGCTCGCCGCCAGCTCGTCCCTGATCTCGCCGACGGTGCGCCGTCCGTCGACCAGGTTCAGCGCCTCGTAGCCGAAGCTCGGCCCCGGGCCCGCCTCGCGCGCCAGCAGGCGCGGCCGCGCCAGTCCGGCGCGGGCGAGCCGGTCGTCATACCAGCTGTAGCCGAAGCCGTTCATCGGCCCCTCGCGGCGGATGCGGCGGTAGACAGGGCCGGACGGGACGATACGATCCGCGACGGCGATTATCGGTTCCGCCGCGGCCTCGAACGAGGCCGCCGACGCCAGATGCCAGCCCGCCCCGGCGGCGATGAAGATGGCGCGGCGCATCTTGGTCGGATCGAGATTGCCGGGCAGGTCGCGCTGGGTGTGGATGTAGCGGTCGGGCCAGTCGGCGATATAAATCACCGGGATCCGCCAGCTCCCCTCGGCCCACACCTCATGGTCGCTGCCCTGGTTGAAGCCGCCGATCTCGGCCTGCAGCGCGCGCCGGTCGCCGTCCGGCTCGACGAGCGCGAAATCGGCGGCGCCGGTATCGGCGTAGAGCAGGGATTGCGCGTTGACGAAGCGGGCGAAGGCGAAGCCGATCTCGGAGACGAAGCTCGGCAGACTGGGCGGCGAGCCGTGGACTCGCAGCACCGACTTGGTGATTTCGCTATTGCCGCCGATCATGTCGAGATGGATCGTCGCCAGCGTCCTTCGCGCATATTCGGGCCGGGCGTTGAGCAGGGCGATCGTGCCCTCGATCTCGGGCGGCCAGATGAATCGGATCGTCCGCTCAGGGACCGGCAAGGCGCCGTTGCGGATCAGGCTGCTCAGCGTGCGCGCCACTTCGAGGATGCCGGCGCAGCCCGATGCATTGTCGTTGGCGCCCGGATTGGGATGGTCGAGATGGCAGGAGAAGACGATCTCACGGTCGCGCCGCCGGCCGGGGATGATCGCGGTCGGGATCAGATAGGCGCTCGGGCTCCGCCCGGCGTCGACCTCGGCGCGCAGGCGGATGCTCTCGCCGCGCCGCAGCCGCTCCTGCCACCCGCGCGCCCGCGCCGGCGAGACCATGAAGGCGAAGGTTGGATGATCGGAAAAGGTCTCGAGATGGCCCCAGCGGATCAGGCTCTCGTCGTCGCCCCACCAGGCGGTGCGCTGGTTCTGCGCCCAGGAGACGATGCCGGCGGCGCCGTGGCGGCCGACCGCGAGGTCCTGGACCGCGCCCGGCTGTGACGAGGTGAGGACGAGCCGGCCGCGCGCCTCCTTGCCCTGATAATCGGCCTCGCTCGTCCCTGCGCCGATATCGACCAGCCCGGCCTCGGCGCGTCCCGAGACGCTGTCCTGGGCGAGGCTGATCGGCTGATCGGCCCAGGAGGCGATGCGCTCGCCGCCCTCCCACAATTCCGCCGAGCGCGCGTTCCAGCCCGGCCGCGAGCGCTGGGTGCCGTAGAAGATGCGCCCGTCCGCGGGCAGGGAAATGATTCCGGCTTCCTCCAGGCCGTATTCGCGCAGCCGATCCCGGATCGCTTCTGCGGCGGCGCGATAGCCGTCGGAGCCGCGCATGCGATGATGGCCGGAAAGGGCGCGCACCGTCGCCATCGCCCGGGCTCCGGAAACCTCGGCGGCGATCGCCCGGCCCTGCGCCGGCGGGAGCAGGGGCGGCGCGGCCGGCTGGCCGAGCGCCGCGGTCGCCGCCAGTAACGGAAGAACGATCAGCCGGCCTATTCCCATCGGAACCCCCTCAATTGCGCGCGAAGCGCCGAAAGACGCTGTCGTCGTTCCAGCGCGGCCGCGCCTCGGCGTCGGCGATCCGGAGCGCCAAGGCGGCGATGAAGTCGTGCAGCCGGATCTCGTCGGCGCGGAATACCGGCTGGCTGCCGTCGTCGGAGGGCGCGTGATAATGCGTCGCCCGCCAGGCGCGCTCGGTCCCGGCCTGGGGCGTCCCCGCCGCGAAGCCGAACTTGAAGGCGACCGCCGGAATGCCGGCCTCGATAAATGCATATTGGTCGGAACGGATGAAGCTATTGCGGTCCGGGAACGGGTCCGGGACCAAAGGCAGGCCCATCGCCGCCCCGACCGCGCGCGCGTCGGCGCCGAGGCTGCTCTCCTCCGCGCCGAGCACGGTCACTCCGGTCAGCGGGTAGAGCGGCAGCGCCATGTCGTAATTCAAATCGGCGACGATCGAGGTGCGCGGCACGGTCGGCCGCTGGGCGAACCAGCGCGCGCCGAGCAGGCCGCGCTCCTCGGCGGTGACGAAGACGAAAAGGAGCGAGCGCCGCGGCCGCGTCCGGCGGCGCTGGAGCTGCTCGGCGATGTCGAGCAAAGCGGCGACGCCGGCCGCATTGTCGAGCGCGCCGTTGTAGATCGGATCGCTGTTGATCCGCTGGCCGACACCGAGCCCGTCGAGATGGGCGGTCAGCACGACATGCTCGGCGGCAAGGCGGGGGTCGCTGCCGGGCAGCCGGCCTACGACATTGCGTGTCGCCACCGGCCGCGTCTGGCTCGCCACCGTAGCGGTCAGCCGCGGGCGGAGCGCGAAGCCGGGCACGGGCCGCGAGACATCGGCCAAAGCGGCAAGCGCGGCGAAGCTGTGCCCCGATCCCGCGAACAGCCGCTCGGCGGCCGCAGGGTTGAAAAAGGCGTTGAGGAAGGGCGCGCGCACCGGGCGCAGCGCCGGATCGGCCGGATACATTCCGGGCGTCCCGGCGGCGCGCGACTGACTGGCCCAGGGCTGCTCGCTCTGCCGCGGCGTGCCGAGCTGGATCAGGCCAACCGCGCCGCGCGCCGCGAGCTGCCGCGGCCGCTCGGCCCGCGCGTGCGACTTGAGCGATCCCGGCAGCGCCGCCGGCCCGCCCGCGATCACGACCGCGATCTTGCCTTCGAGGTCGACGCCGGCGAAATCGTCATGCCCCGCGTCGGGCAAATGCAGGCCGTAGCCGATGAAGACGAGCGGGGCGTCGACGGTCTCGGGCGGCGGTCCGCCGGAAACGCGGAAATAGATGTCGCCGGGGATCGAAAGCGGCGCGCCGTCCAGGGCGGCGCGCGTTCCCCTGGTCAGGATCCCGCGCTCCTCGAGCCGCACCGCCTGGAAATAGGTGCCGTTCTCGCCCGCCGGCGCGAGCCCATATTCGGCGAGCCGCGCCGCCACATAGTCGGACGCTCGCCGATAGCCTGTCGTTCCGGCCGCGCGCCCCTCCATATTATCCGCGGCAAGCGTCTCGACGTGACGCCACCAGGTCGAGGCGCGATCGGCGGCCGGCGCGGCGGCGAGGAGAAAGGGGGCAAGCAGCAACAGGAGAGGACGCATGGACTAGGCTCGCTCGTCGCGGCGCAGCGGCCGCTTGAGATAGAATTCGCTGTAGAAGGCCGAGAAAAAGGCCGCCGCGGGAGTGGCCACGATCGCACCGAGCAGGCCGAAAGCGAGCGCGAAGGCGAGGGTGAAGAAGATCAGCAGCACCGGATGGAGCTGCATCGTCGCCCCCCTGATCTTGGGGGCGACGACGCTGCCCAATATCTCGGTGCTGGCGAGGTAGAAGAGCGCCACCCAAAGCGCCGTCATCGGCCCGAGGCTCAGCGACAGCACGACCGGCGGAAAGGCCATGATATAGCCGCCGATGCGCGGGATGAAGTCGGCGAAGAAGGCGAGCGCCGCCCAGACCAGGGCGCCGGGCACCTCCATGATGCTGAGGAAGGTGAACGCCGCCACCGCCTGGATCGCGCCGATGACGAGGCTCGCCTTGGTCCAGCCGATCACCGCCCGGGCGGCGCGGCGATAGGCGCGCATGCCGGCGGGGACGTAGTGGCGCGGCAGGCTGCCGAGATAGGCTTTGAGGATCGGCCGGGGATCGAGCACGACATAGGCGACGGTCGAGAAGAAGATGATGGTGAGCGCGAGCCCGCCGAGCAGCGACAGCGAGAAGCCGCTGAGGCCCCGCAGCAGCACCTCCGTGTCCGGCACCACCGCGGCGCTGGTCCCGCCGTCGCCCGTGAAGAAGCGCTGCAGGTCCGGATAGCGTTCGAGCAGATAGACGAACTGGCGGTCGATGCGGGCGAGGAAGTCGGGGAGCTGGTTGATCAGCAGCACGATCTGCCCGGCGAGCTGCGGGATGACCAGCCAGCCGACCAGGCCGATCGCGGCGAAGAACAGGACCAAGGTGAGCAAAGCCGCCCAGCGCCGCGGCAGGCCGCGGCGGACGAACCAGGCGACCGGCGCCGACAGGGCGATCGCCACCACCAAAGCGAAGAAGAGCAAAAGGATCGCGCCGACGATCTTCTGCAGGAACCAGAGCGCGACCACCGCCGCCGCGGCGGCGAGCACAAAGCCCATCCACGAGCCGAAAATGCCCGGCCCCTGCGTGCGCGGCGGATCCATCACCATGGCGCCTCCTAGCGCCAAGTCGGACGAGCGGCTAGAGAGCGGCGATGGACCTGACCCATCTCGGCCGTTCCAGCCCGCTTCCGGCCTCGCCCGAGGAAGCGACGCTCGATTATGTGCCGAACCCGAGGCCGGGCCGGGCCTATCTGGTCCGCTTCGCCGCGCCCGAATTCACCTCGCTCTGCCCGGTCACCGGCCAGCCCGATTTCGCCCATCTCGTCATCGATTACGCGCCCGCCGGGACGATCGTCGAATCGAAGTCGCTCAAGCTCTTCCTCTCCTCCTTCCGCGATCATCGCGGCTTCCACGAGGACGTCACCGTCGGCATCGCCGAGCGCCTCGCCGCCGAGATGGAGCCGCTCTGGCTCAGGATCGGCGGCTATTGGTATCCGCGCGGCGGCATGCCGATCGACGTCTTCTGGCAATCGGGCGCGCCGCCCGCCGACCTGTGGATCCCGGATCAGGGCGTGCCGCCCTATAGAGGGCGCGGCTGACCCGCATCCTCGTCCACGGCGCCGGCTCGGTCGGCTGCTACGTCGGCGGCGCCTGGCTCGCCGCCGGGCTCGACGTCGCCTTCCTCGGCCGCGAGCGGATGAGGGAGGAGATCGCCGCGCACGGCCTCGGCCTCAGCGACACGGACGGATGGAACGTACAGTTCGAGCCGGACCGCATCGCCTTCGACACCCGCCAGACCGCGTTGCGCGAGGCGGACGTCGTCGCGCTCTGCGTCAAGAGCACCGGCACCGAAGCCGCGGCCAGGGAGATCGGGCGCCACCTCAAGAAGGGCGGCGCGGTGATCAGCTTCCAGAACGGCGTCAGCAATGCCGAGACGCTGCGCCGGCTGCTGCCGAAGCACCGGGTGATCCAGGGGATGGTGCCCTACAACGTCATCCATCGCGGCCCCGGCCGCTGGCACCGCGCCACCTGGGGGGACCTCACCGCCGAGGACGACCCGGTCAGCCGCGACCTCACCGACCGCATCGGCGACCGGCCGGGTCGCCTGCGCATTTCCACCCACATCGAGGCGGTCGCCTGGGGGAAGTTGTTCTTCAACCTGAACAATGCGATCAACGCTTTGTCCGGCCTCACCATCCTCGAGGAATTGAAGCAGCGCGATTATCGGCGCGTGTTCGCGGCGGCGATCGTCGAGGCGCTCGAGCTGCTCGACCTGGTCGGAATCGAGCCCGCCAAGATCGGCCTGATCGGCCCCCGCCAGCTCCCGCACGTGCTCGGCGCGCCCGATCTCATCTTCCGCAACCTGTTCCTCAAGGTGCAGAAGATCGACCCGGCCGGGCGCGGCTCGATGGCCGACGATTTCGCCGCCGGCCGGCCGACCGAGATCGACTATCTCAACGGCGAGGTGGTCAGGCTCGCCCAATCGCTCGGCCGCGAGGCGCCGGTCAACGCCGCGATCGTCGAGCTGGTCAAGCTGGCCGAAGCCGGCGTCGAGCGGCTATGGAGCGCCGCCGAGCTTCGCGCCCACGTCCTCGACCGCCACCGCGGCGCCCGCGGCTTCGGATATTGAAGGCCATGCTCATGCGCACATTCCCGTTCGTCTCCGCCCTCGCCCTTGCCCTTGCCGGTTGCGCGGCCACGCAAAGCGAGCCGCAAGCGGCCGCATCGGCGAGCGAGGTTCCGAGCCAGCTGCCGCGCAACGTCCGCCCGCTTCATTATTCGATCTCGGCCGTCCCCGACGCCGCCAATTTGCGCTTCGCCGCGACGGTGCTGATCGACATCGAGGTGATCGAGGCGACCGACTCGATCATTCTCAACGCCGCCGAGCTCGGTTTCCAGCGCGCCGCGATCGTCGGCGGCGCCGAGGCGCGAGTCTCGCTCGACGCCGAAGCGCAAACCGCCACGCTGCGCTTCCCCAATCGTCTCGCCCCCGGCCGCCACCGCCTCTCGATCGACTATTCGGGCCGGATCAACACCCAGGCCGCCGGCCTGTTCGCGCTCGACTACACCACCGAGGCGGGGCCGAAGCGCGCCCTCTTCACCCAGTTCGAGGCGCCCGACGCGCGCCGCTTCTTCCCGGGCTGGGACGAGCCCGCTTTCCGCACCCCCTACGACCTTCGAGTCACCGTCCCGGCCGGCCAGCAGGCGGTGAGCAACATGCCCGAGGCCGGCCGCGAGGCGCGTCCGGACGGGTCGAGCATCGTCACCTTCCGAACCAGCCCCGCCATGTCGAGCTACCTGCTCTTCCTCGCCGTCGGCGAGCTCGACCGGATCACGACCAGCGCGGCCGGAGTCGAAATCGGAGTCGTCATGCGCCGCGGCGCCGGCGAGCAGGGCCGCTGGGCGCTCGACAGCTCGGCGCGGATCCTGCCCTGGTACAACGATTATTTCGGCACCCCCTATCCGCTTCCCAAGCTCGACAACGTCGCCGGCCCGGGCTCGAGCCAGTTCTTCGGCGCGATGGAGAATTGGGGCGCGATCTTCTCGTTCGAATCGATCCTCCTCGTCGACCCCGCGATCACCACCGAGGCGAGGCGCCAGTCGATCTTCGAGGTCGCCGCTCACGAGATCGCCCACCAATGGTTCGGCAATCTCGTCACCATGTCGTGGTGGGACGATCTCTGGCTCAACGAAGGCTTCGCCTCGTGGATGGGGACCAAGGCGACCGCCGCTCTCCACCCGGAATGGGAGCCTTTGCTCGGCCGGGTCGACGGCCGCGAATCCGCGATCCAGCTCGATTCTCTAGCCACCACCCATCCGGTCGTCCAGCACCTGACCACGGTCGAGCAGATCAGCCAGGCCTTCGACGCGATCACCTACGAAAAGGGCGAGGCGGTGATCACCATGCTCGAAGACTATGTCGGCGAGGAGGCGTGGCGGCGCGGCGTCCGGGGCTATATCCGGCGCCACCGTCTCGGCAACACGAGGAGCGACGACCTCTGGCGCGCGATCGAGGAGGCTGCCCCAGTCCCGGTCACCGCGATCGCCCACGATTTCACGCTTCAGCCGGGCGTGCCGCTGATCCGGGTCGAGGGCGCCCAGTGCGTCGGCGGCCGCACCCGAGTCTCGCTTCGCCAGGGCCAGTTCAGCCGCGACAATCCCGACGCGCAGCCGCTCGCGTGGCGCGTGCCCGTCATCGCTTATGCCGGCGGCCGCGAGCTCCGCACCCTCGTCGAGGGCGGCGCGGCGCAGGCGGCCGTGCCCGGCTGCGGCCCGCTGATCGTCAATTACGGCCAGGCCGGCTATTACCGGACGCTCTACGCGCCGCCCCTTCTCGCTCGGCTCACCGAACATTATGCCAGGCTCCGGCCGCTCGACCAGATCGGCCTGCTCGCCGACAATTGGCAGCTGGGCCTCGCCGGCTATCAGTCGCCGGCCGCGGCGCTCGACCTCGTCGAGGCGGTGCCGGCCGACGCCAACAGCCGCCTCATGCTCCGGGTCGCGTCCATCCTCATCGACATCTACCGCATGCACGAGGGCGACGCGCCGCGTCAGGCGATGATCCTGCGCCTGGCCGAAGACAAGCTCGGCCCGGCGGTCCGGCGGCTCGGCTGGAGCGCTCGGCCGGGCGAGACCCCCAACGACGCCGTGCTTCGGGCGGCGCTGATCCAGCGGCTCGGCGACATGGGCGATCCGGCGGTGGTCGGCGAGGCGAGGCGCCGCTTCGCCGCCAACGACCCGTCGGTCGCCGCCGGGCCGTTGCGCGAGACCATCCTCGGCGCCGTCGCCTACAATGCCGACGCCGCGACCTGGCAGCGGCTTCGGATCATGGCGCGCGACGAGCGCAACCCTTTGGTCAAGGGCCAGCTCTATCAATTGCTCGGCTTCGTCCGCGACGAGGCGCTGGCCAGGGCCGCGCTCGACCTCGCTTTGACCGACGAGCCCGGCGCGACCAATGCCAGCCAGCTCATCTCCGCGGTGGCCGAGGCCCATCCCGACCTCGCCTTCGATTTCGCGCTGCGCAACCGCGAGCGGGTCGAGGCTCTGGTCGACGTCTCCTCACGCTCGCGCTACCTCGCCGGCCTCGCCGCCGGCTCGTCCGATCCGGCGATGATCGCCAGGCTCGGCGCCTATGCCGAGCGCCATATGACGCCGCAGTCGCGCGCGCCGGCCGACCGCGCCATCGCCGCGATCCGCGACCGGGTCCGGGTGCGCGAGCAGCGCCGGCCGGAGATCAGCCGCTGGCTGGAGGCGCGGCGAGGCGTTCCGGCGGTCGGATAGACTTGGTGGTCGCACCATTCGCAAGGGTAGGACGGGGACAGTCCCCTTTTTCGCCCCTTCGCACCGCGCGCCTCATCCGAAAAAGCGGGACTGTCCCCTATTTCGAGGCTGAACCAACCCGTCATACCGGCGAAGGCCGGCATCCCGGAACAAGAAGTCTCGGCGCGGCACCACCAGACCCCGGCCTTCGCCGGGGTGACGATTGAGGGCCGGCTCTTCCCGAATTTGTTTCGTCGGCGGCCCCTCGGTAACCGAGGCGCTGTCCGGCAGGGCACTCAATATATTCGGCTCAGGAACCCGCGTAGCGGCCTGACGCCCATCCGATCAGCAGTCCGCCGATGAGGCCGCTTGCCAGGATCGGCGCGTAGGCCCTGGTGATGATCGCGTCGGGGATGCTGATCAGCATGCCGACAATAGCCCCCACCGCCCATGACGGGATCGGCATCCTGACGAGCGGGATCAGGAAGCCGATTGCGAACCGGCTGAAGAAGGCCGCGAGCAGCGCCGTCTTCTTGTCCGGGAACTCCATCGGCAGCATCAGAGCCACATCGACGGCGCCGAAGACAAGGCCGGCGATCAAGCCGAAGATCACAGGCTTCATGGGACTCCCTCCTGCCGCGATGTCGGCCCGCGGCGCTCCCGGAGTCAATTGGCGGCATCGCGCCGCCCCGCCTTCGCCGAAGAGGGGACTGCCCGTCTTCACGCTATGAAGCACCTGTTCCCCGGCGAAGGCCGGGGTCCAGGCCGGCCCTCGCCGGGCTCGGGCGCATGAGCTGGCGAAAGCCTTCGGCTCCTGGACCCCGGCCTTCGCCGGGGAACGCTAGGCCGGGTCGAGGCTGGCGGCGGAGCGGGCGGTGTAGCGGTAGAGCCAGGCGACCAGGGCGACGAAGATGACGAGGCCGGCGACGAGCGCGAAGGGCGCGAAATCGGGGCCCGCCAAAGCGATCGCCGCGGGGCTGCCGGTCGCCGCGACGACGCCGGCGAAGGCGACGTTGAGCAGGCTGTCGCCGACGATCAGACCGGTCGCGAGAAGCACGCCCATGCGCTTGGTGAACTTGGGGTAGACGGCGCGTTCGGCGCGGCGGTCGTAGAGCTTGCCGAGCACCGCGCCGACGATCACCGGCAAAGTCACCGCCATCGGCAGATAGATGCCGATGCCGACCGCGAGCGGCGGCAGGCGAAGCAATTTCGCGCGCCCGAGCAGCTCGTCGACGATGATGACCAGCACGCCCACTCCGGCGCCGATGCCGATCATCCGCCAGTTGAGGTCGCCGCCGAGCACGCCGGTGGCGAGCGCCGAGATCAGGGCCGCCTGCGGCGCCGGCAGCGCATCGGGCCCGGCGCCGGGCGCGCCGGCGAAGCCGTAGGCGGTGTTGAGCATGTCCATGACCGGCGGGATCACGATCGCGCCGAAGATGACGCCGTAGACGAGCGCCAGCTGCTGCCGCCACGGCGTCGCGCCGACCAATTGCCCGGTCTTGAGGTCCTGGAGGTTGTCGTTCGAGATGGTCGCGATTCCGAACACGATCCCGGTGGTGAACAAGGCGTAGGCGACCAGAGCCGCGATCTCGGTCTCGCTGCCGGCGCCGCCATACCAGAAAGCGAGCAGCAGCGAGGCGGACAGGATGGCGAGGATGCCGATGCCGGAGATCGGGCTGTTCGAGGCGCCGATCAGGCCGGCCATATAGCCGCAGACCGCGGCGATCACGACTCCGGCGATCAGCACGAAGACGAGCGTGCCGGCGATCAGCGGCACCGCGTCCGCCGCCAGCGGCCCGCCGGCGATGAACAGCCAGAGCAGCACCGCGATCGGCACCAGCGAGCCGAGGATGACGAGCGCGACGATGCCGATCGGGATGTCGCGCTCGACCAGCGGCAGGGCTTCGGCGCCGACCGCGCGCAGCCTCGAGGCGGCTAGTGCCGAGCGAATGCCGCCGATGATCGGGCCGAGGATCCTGAGCAGGGTCCAGATCGCCGCGACTCCGATCACCCCGGCGCCGAAGAAGCGGACGTCGGTGCGGAACACGTTGTTGGCGACCTCTTCGGCCGCGCCGGGGACTCCGGCGGTGAGGATCGGCAGCAATATGTACCAGCCGGTAACGAGGCCGACGAGCATCGCCATGCCGACCGAAATGCCGACCAGGTGGCCGGCGCCGATCAGCGCGAAGGAGAGGCCGCCCGAGACCCCGGTCGAGGACGAGCCGATGTTGAAATAATGGGCCGCCTCCTCGGCGAGCAGGCGCGTCTTGGCGACGAGGGTGAAGGCCGAAGCGGCGAGCGCGCTGACGATGATCAGCCGCAGCCCCTTCTGATTCTCGTCATCCCCTTCCGCCGCCGCGCCGCATTTCAGCACTTCGGCCGCGGCCACCCCTTCGGGATAAGGAAGCGGCGTATCGACGACGAGCGCGCGCCGCAGCGGCACCGAGAACATCACCCCCAATATGCCGCCGACCGCCGTCGCCGAAGCGGTCATCCAATAGGGAAAGCCGGTCCACCAGCCGATCATCACCAGCCCGGGCAGCACGAAGATGATCGCCGCCAGCGTGCCCGCCGCCGAGGCGACGGTCTGGACGATATTGTTTTCGAGGATATTGCCGGTGGCGAACATCCTCAAGACCGCCATCGAGATCACCGCGGCCGGGATCGAGGTGGCGAAGGTGAGCCCGACGCGAAGGCCGAGATAGACGTTGGCGGCGGTGAAGACGAGGGTGATCAGGCCGCCCAGGATGACGGCGCGCAGCGTCAGCTCGCGCATCGCCCCGCCCCCGGCGGCGGCATCGGCCGGAATCGCCGCCACCGCCTCAGCGCCTGGCCAGCTCGACCCCCACATAAGCGGGCGGAGTGTTGCCGCGGCGGACCTGGAGCAGCACCGTGTTGCGGTTCGCCCGCCGCGCCGCCTCGACCGCCGCGGCCGCCGCCTCCGGGGTCGGCGTCTCCGCCTGGTTGATCGAGAGGATCACGTCGCCGGGCTGGATGCCCTTCTGGCCGGCGTCGCTGTTCGGATCGACGCTGGCGACGACGAGGCCGCGGGCGGCGCCGGCGATCTGCATCTGCCGGGCGAGCGCCGGGGTCAGCGCCTGGACCGAAAGGCCGAGGCTCTGCCGGGTCGAGCGCTGGCCGGCCGACTGCTCGTCGGTCGGCTTGCCGGTCGGATCCGTCGCCGCGGGCGCCTGCTCGTCGCCGCCGCCGAGGCGCGCCAGCTCCTCCTCGCTCGGCCGCTCGGCGACCGCGACGCTGACGTTGCGGCGCTGGCCCTGGCGGATGATCTCGAGCGGGATGCGCGCGCCGACCGGCTGTTGCGCCACCAGGTAAGCGAGCGACTGATCGGGCGTGACCGGCTGGCCGGCGACGCTGATCACCACGTCGCCCTGGCGGACGCCGCCGCGGTCGGCCGGGCCGCCCGGGGTCACCGAGCGGATCAGCACGCCGCGGTTGCGGTCGATGCCGAGCGCCGCCGCGACGCCCTCGTCGACGTCCTGCATGGCGACGCCGATATAGCCGCGCTGCACCCGCTGGCCGCGGCGCAGC
>Ga0190265_10001000_pt1 | contig 18426 bp, 16 predicted proteins | sample Popmic124T_FD_133135 | JGI IMG/M metagenome (GOLD analysis project Ga0190265, IMG submission 133135) | Populus adjacent soil microbial communities from riparian zone of Indian Creek, Utah, USA - 124 T | ecosystem: Environmental > Terrestrial > Soil > Riparian zone | place: USA: Utah | collected...
CGCGCAGTCGGGATTTCCCCGGTGATCCGTTCCGCTGAAACACCGTTGAAACGAGGCGAAGTCAATCAGGTCGACATCGGTTTCGAAATCGAAATCAAAGAACTCCTGACAGGCGGGAATGGCTGGTATGTGAGGTCCGGCCTCACAGACGGAGAACAACGCGAAGTCATCAAAGTCCACATCGCCGTCGCCGTCCACATCGCCCGGAACTTCAGCCAACGCATTCGAACAAAGCGCCAGCCAGGCGCACGTGCAACAGAAAAACCTGCTGAACCGCTTCATTCTCCGACTCCTGGACTGGAACTGATCCCCGAACCTCACGACATGGCGCATGTTATGGCCTACTGGCCTCGCATTATACCGAAAGGCATGCCTCGATTCCATCCGGTCAAGCGCTCAGGCGTTGTCCTTGTTCAGCTTCCAGGGCGGAGGCATAAGGGCCAAGGGCAAACGCGGTTGACTTCCCCATATTATCTATCCGGATTAACCTTACGGAGTCCCGACAGCAATCAAAGTCGTCCTCAATTTCGAAGGAGGTATTCCCATGGCCACGCTCACTGCCCCCTCCGCCGCCGCCCGAAAAGACGCTAACGTCAAGCACACCCAGTGCCTCATCGACGGCCAATGGGTCGCCGCCGCCGGTGGCAAGACCTTTGAGACGATCAACCCCGCTACCGGCGACGTCATTGCGCACATTGCCGAGGGCGACGACGCCGATGTTGAAAAAGCGGTAAGGGCCGCGCGAAAGGCGTTCGAGACCGGGCCCTGGCCGAAGATGAACGCCAGCGAACGCGGCCGCCTGATGTATCGCCTGGCGGATTTGATCGAGAAGCACGCCGACGAGCTCGCGATGCTGGAGACGCTGGACAACGGCAAGCCATACGGCGATTCACGGAAGATCGATCTGCCACTGACGGTGGCCTGCTATCGCTACTACGCGGGCTGGGCGGACAAGATTCACGGCAAGACCATCCCGATCAACGGGCCGTACTTTTGCTACACCCGGCATGAGCCGATCGGCGTGTGCGGCCAGATCATCCCGTGGAACTTCCCGATGTTGATGCAGGCGTGGAAGTGGGGACCAGCCCTGGCGGCGGGAAACACGGTGGTCCTGAAGCCGGCCGAGCAGACGCCGATCACTGCGCTCTACGTCGCGAACCTCGCGATGGAGGCGGGCTATCCCGCGGGCGTGATCAACGTCGTGCCCGGAATGGGACCGACGGCCGGCGGCGCCATCGCCCGGCACATGGATGTCGATAAGGTGGCATTCACCGGCTCGACCGAGGTCGGGCATCTCATCATGGAGTCGGCGGCGAAGAGCAACCTGAAGCGGGTGAGCCTGGAACTGGGCGGCAAGAGCCCCAACGTCGTGTTCGCCGATGCCGACATGGATCAGGCCATCGAAGGCGCCTACTTCGGGCTGTTCTTTAATCAGGGCCAGTGCTGCTGCGCCGGCTCGCGCCTGTACGTCGAGGAATAGGTCCACGAGGAGTTCGTCTCCCGCCTGGTGCAGAAGGCAAAGAGCCGCCGAGTAGGCGACCCGTTCGACGCCAAGACCGAGCAGGGGCCGCAGGTCAGCCAGGAGCAGTTTGACCGAGTCATGGGCTACATCGGCAAGGGCCGCGACGAGGGCGCGAAAATGCTTTGTGGCGGCAGCCGCGTCGGCGACCGCGGCTTCTTCATCGAGCCGACCGTCTTCGACGCGGTCAAGGATGACATGACCATTGCACGCGAGGAAATCTTCGGCCCCGTCCTGAGCGTCATGAAGTTCAAGGACCTCGACGACGTCGTCCAGCGGGCCAATCACAGCGTGTACGGCCTCGCGGCCGCGGTCTGGACGAAGGACATTCAGAAGGCACTGGCGATTTCCAACGCGGTTCGCGCCGGCACGGTCTGGGTGAACTGCTACGACGTCTTCGACGCGGCCGCCCCCTTCGGCGGCTTCAAGCAAAGCGGCATGGGCCGCGAGCTTGGCGAGTATGCGCTGGATCACTATACCGAGGTGAAGACGGTCACGGTGAAAATATGATTCCGTCGCATTATACGCCTCTTGATGAAGCCCCGCTTAAACCTCGCTAATCAGGGCGAGCAGGATCGGAAGCGTCAAGAAACGTGAACGACCGTGCCCGGCGTGCAGGTCTTGATTGCCCCTTGAATTCCCGGGAGCAGAGTTCTTATGTCTTCGAGCCGATTCGAAGTTGCGTGAAGCACCACCAGACAAAGACGATGCTTGCTGATGTTCTGCTGAAGAGATGCTCTGATCAATCGTCAGGATTGCATCGAATTCTGCTTCCGCCTGACGCAACAAGTCGCCATTCCGTTGGCCCGCCCATCCCATCTGTGGCATGGTCTTAACGTCGTGACCGTGGAGTAGTGCGCCAAGGCGGCGCGGAAGGCACTCATCAAGCAGGATGCGCACGAACGTATTCCCCGACAAGAATCAGGTAAGAGTTGCAACGAGATTTCGGGTCGCCGCTTCCAGAAATTCCACGACCTGCTCGCGGGAAACCGTTGGAAAGTCCTCGAGGAAGTCGTTCAGCGAATCGCCGGCCTCAATGTGGTCAATCAATGCCTGCACTGGCACCCGCGTGCCACGGAAAATCGGCGTGCCATCGAGGATGTCGGGGTTGGTTTCAACGATGTTCATGACATGATTCTAGTGAAACCCGATCGAAATTGTCCATCCGTGACCAGTCCTTTGCCTCCGACCCTCTCTCGCACTCGAAGACCTGTCGGCCGCCGACATAAACTGCTGAAGGCTTGATTGTTGTTTCCTGCCTGAAATCGTGCGTAAACGGGTCTTCGTCAAGAATCACGAAGTCTGCCAGCATGCCTTCGCGAATCATGCCCAGCGACGCCTCATCCCTGGCGGCGCGGGCCGCGTTGCGGGTGTAGCAGGTCAGGGCCTCTTCCACTGTGATGTTCTGCTCGGGGACGAACACCTTGCCTTCTAGCGACAGGCCCGTGACAGCGGCGCGCACACCGAGGAACGGATCGAGCGAGACCACCGGCCAGTCGCTGCCGAAAGCGACGATCGTGCCGTAATGAAGGAGTGTGCGGAAAGCGTAACTCGATTCGCAACGCTCGCGCCCGATGGCGTTTTCGGCGTAACGGGCATCATCGGCCTTGTGGAGGGGTTGCATGGAGGCGACCATGCCAAGCTTGGCGAAACGGGGAATATCATCAAGCAGCAAGTGCTGAGCGTGTTCGATCCGGGCAGGCGGGTCGGTGAACTCGTAAAAACTAATCTTTCTACGCGGTTTTCCAGCGCGAATATGCCGGTCAAAGTCCAGAAGCTGACTTGTCTTAAAGTTTTCATATGAGTTCAACACCAGGTGATTCGCCTGATCGCCGATGGCATGAACGGCCAGGGCAAAACGGTGAACTCCCGCAACCATATAAAATGAAATCAGCAATCCATCAGTCTGTAGATTCTCCCGGAGCAAACCACGCCACTCCGAATTTTCCAGCGGATTATCTTTGTATGGACCGGCCATGAATGCCGTTCGCGATCCTAGCGAACCATCGGCGTACTCTTTGCATCCCACCACTCGAAGCCACTGATCGTCCTGGTGTGCCGCAGCCTCCAAAATTGACTTTTCCCAATTATCACTGACATATTGCCGGATCCGAAGCGTCAGCTTCTTTTTCTCACGCGCACGGTCGAATGCCGCCAAGTGCCGAAACTCCGACATCGTATGCACGCAGGTGACGCCGTGCGCGTTCGCGTGGCGCATTGCCCGCTCCAGCGCCGCATCCAGTTCCGCGTCCGACGGCTGGGGAATCTGCTTGCTCACCAGATCAATGGCCGCATCCTTCAGAATGCCCGTCGGCTCATTCGTCGCCGGATCGCGCTCGATCTGGCCGCCCGGCGGGTCCTGCGGGCCATGGCGGTCGATGCCCGCCTTGTCCAGTGCCACGCTGTTGGCCAGGGCCGCGTGGCCGTCCATCCTCGAGAGCAACATCGGGTGGTTCGGCGTGACCGCGTCGATCCACTCGCGCCGCGGCTGGGCCGGGTCGGGCCAGCTCTCCGTCGACCACCGCCCGCCCTGCACCCACTGGCCCGGCGGCAGATCGGCCACATGCTTCGCAATCGCATCGACGAACGCCGCGCGGTCCGGCACATCGCGCAGGTTCAACCGTGAGAGTTGAAGCCCGCCGTCGATCAGATGCAGGTGAGAATCAATCAGCCCCGGCAGGATACGCCGGCCGCCGGCGTCCACGACGTGAGCGCCGCGTCGGGCTCGCTTGCGAGCGCCAAGCTCATCGCCGACATATGCGAAACGACCATCGCGAACCAGGAAAGCCGCAGCTTCGGCGCGCTGAGGATCGGCGGTCCACACCTTTGCATTCACGACGAGCAACTCATCGCGACCATGCCGGGATTGCGCGCACCCCGAAATTGCGACTATGATTGCCAGAAGTAATGGATATGAGCGGATTAGCATGAATCACCTGTCTTCTAAGTTGCCGTTTCAGACTCCGCACGGAAGTGCGGGACCTGCAGTCCCACCATCCCCGTCAATGGTAACTACACAAGCCCCTGGTCTCATGCTTCTTAGTCCCTCCGCCTGGCAGAGGCTTCGTCCGCCCTGCCGGGCGGGAAAAATAAATGAACCTTCTTCCAGGGGCTTGCTTCGCCGCGCCCCTGGCAACATTCGTGCGCCCTTACGGGCGAGGAGTGGACTTCATTCAATCGCCAAATCACCAGATCGCCAAATCGCCAAATGAATCCCGTCATCGAAATCGAAAAACTCACCAAGCAGTATGGCCGGCATCGGGCGCTCGACCAGCTTTCGATGACGGTACCGCAAGGCTCGATTTTCGGCTTTCTCGGCCCGAACGGCGCGGGCAAGACGACAGCCCTGCGCATTCTTGTCGGCCTGCTGCGGCGCACAAAGGGAGCCGCTCGGGTGCTGGGCCTGGATGCGTGGAAAAACTCGACCGAGATTTGCTCGCGCGTAGGCTATCTGCCCGGCGACGTGCGCTTTCCCCAGCACATGAAGGGCGGCGCATTCCTCGCCATGGGCAACGAGCTGCGCGGTGGAAGATCCGATTTGGAGATTGAGCGCCTGCGCGAGCGGCTCGATCTGGACTTGAAGCGCCGCATCCGCAACTACTCCCGCGGCATGAAGCAGAAGCTCGGGCTGATCTACGCGATGATGCACCGGCCCGAGCTGCTCATCCTCGACGAACCGACCACGGCGCTCGACCCTCTCGTCCAGCAACTGCTCTACGCGGAGCTGCGCGCGGTCGTGGCCGACGGCCGCACCGTGCTTTTCTCCAGCCATACCCTGGGCGAAGTGGAGGAACTGTGCAACAGCGTGGCCATCATACGGGCCGGAAAACTCATCGAATCCAGCACCATCGACCAGCTAAAAGCCCGGGCATTGCGGCGCGTGGAGTTTCGCCTCAAGCCCGGAAAGTCCATCGACGGCCAAACCCCGCCGCCCGGCATGGGCGGGCTCGCCTGGCGCGAAAGCCGCGCAACGGCCACCTGGCGGGGCGATGCGGAGCAACTGGTGTCCTGGCTGTCGCGCATCGGGGTGGCCGACGTGACCATCGGCGCGCCTGATCTCGAAGACCTGTTTTCCGATTATTATCGCGCGAACGACGCCGTCGCTCTGGATAGTGCCGCAATGGAGTCATTCCGAAGTTAATTCTGAGGACCTCGCTGCGACGGTTGATTGCATGAACCCCACCATCCTTAAACGCACGCTTCGCGATTACTGGCTGCTCGCCGGCGGCGCGACCATCCTGCTCTTCGCCTTCGTGATCCTGTTCATGTTCGCGACGCACTCCGTCCCCCTCGAAGAAGGCCGCCGCTGGCTGCAGCTCGAATGGGTGCGAAAACTTATGCAGGCCATGCTGGGAGCCGACCTGGGCGAAGCGCTGACCACCACCGGCCTGGCTAGCTTCGTCTTCACCCACCCGCTGACGTGGGTGCTGGTGGTTTCGTTCATCCTCGCGGTGTCGAGCGGAGCGCTCTCGGGCGAAATGGATCGCGGGACGATCGAGATGATCGCGACGCTGCCGGTCTCCCGCGCGCGCATTTATACGTCGGTCAGCATCGTGCTTTTCCTTATGGGGCTGCCGATTCTCTTCGGCGCTTGGGCCGGTGTCTGGGTCGGGGCGAAATTGAACACAATTGGCGACGTGGGGATGATGGCGAAGCTTGCCATCGTCGCCGTGAATTTTTACGCCGCCTATCTACTGCTGGCCGCACTGTCGCTGTGCATCTCCGCCTCGTGCGAGCGCCGCGGCGTGACGCTGATCATCTGCTTTCTGCTGATCTTCTATTCGTTCATTCTGAACTTGCTGGCCGCCTTCTGGCCGCGAGCGCAGGAGGTCGCCTTCACCGGATTTCTGCACTATTACCAGCCGCTGCCGATCGTGATCCACACCGAGTGGCCGTGGAGGAACATGGGAATTCTGGTCGGGGCCGGCGCCTCACTCTGGATTGCCGGCTTGATCCGCTTCTGCCGTCGGGACATTCATGTGACGTGACTAAGGCATCAGAAACCGGTCTGCCAAGGATGGGGGCCTTGGTGAGTGGAACCGACTTCGTTCTGTTGGGGAGAATTTCTCTGCTCGTATCAAAAAGGCCCCTCACTTGCGTGAGGCGTTCTGATAGTGCGAAACGTCATAGATGATGGTGATCGGAATCCAGCGTATCCTTCCACTCGGAAAGATTCTCCAGATAGACCGCCGTGCCGCGCGCCACGCAGGAAAGCGGATCGTCGACCACCTTGCACTGCAACCCCGTGCCGTCGCTGATGATCCGGTCCAGCCCGCGCAACAGCGCCCCGCCCCCGCACAAATGAATTCCTGAATCGACGAGGTCCGCCGCCAGCTCCGGCTCGCAAGCCTCCAGCGTATGCGTCACCGAATCCAGTATCTGGCTGATCGGCTCGCGCAGCGCCTCGCGAATCTCCTGGCTGGTCACCACCGTCTTGCGCGGCAGGCCCGAGATCATGTCGCGCCCGCGCACCTCGACCGCCACTTCCTGCTCCATCGGCGCGGCCGATCCGATCTCGATCTTCAACCACTCCGCCGTCTGCGGGCCGATCTGCAGGTTGTACGTTCGCTTCATGTGGGCCTGAACCGCCTCATCCATGTCGTCCCCCGCCACGCGCAACGACGTGCTCACCGAAATGTCCGCGAGTGACATGATGGCGACTTCCGTCGTGCCGCCGCCGATGTCGACGATCATGCTGGCGCGGGCCTCGGCAATCGGCAAACCCGATCCGATCCCTGCCGCCATTGGTTCTTCCACCAAGTATACACGCCGCGCTCCGGCGCGCTCGGCCGATCCGTACACGGCGCGCTTCTCAACCGCGGTAATGCCCGAGGGCACGGCGATCACCACGCGCGGGCGAATGAACCGGCTGCGTCCTCCGTGGACTTTGCGAATGAAATAGCCCAGCATCGCCTCGGTGATGTCGAAATCGGCGATGACCCCGTCCTTCATCGGGCGGATCGCGGTGATCGATCCTGGCGTCTTGCCGAGCATCTCCTTCGCGACCAGACCCACGGCGTTGCCGTTTTGAAGGACCTGATTGGTCCCCTTGCGCACGGCCACGACACTCGGCTCGTTGAGGACGATGCCTTCGCCGCGGACGCAGACCAGAGTATTGCAAGTGCCCAGGTCGATTCCCATATCGACGCTGAACATTCCCAGTAATGAATCGAAGAGCACTAAAGACCCTCTAACTCGCCGGCGGAGAATAGCAAGGACACGCGCCGACGTCCGCATCCTGCGAACGCTCGCGCGCTCGATGGCATTCTACCCATGTACGTCGCGACATGATAGAGACGTTCGCGCGACGATTCGGAATTGTTGCAAAGGGTGTGAATTGATTCGGGCGGCGGTAAGCCGGCGGCGCTTTCCGAGGCCGAAGCGCTAGCGAGGCGAGGAAAGTAATCCGATGACGGCGATATAAACCGCTGTGAAGAACGCGGGGCGAAACTCAGTTTGAAGTGCAACGGCCGGCGCTCGACTCACCTCGCTGGCGCTTCGGCCTCGGAAAGGGGACGCGCCAAAACAAAAACGCGGCCCAAAATGGACCGCGTCGCCGGAAGCCTGAACGGTCGGCCTCGACCGCGAAGTCGCGATCGAAGCCGTCCGTCTTATGATCGAATCAGGAAAAACTCGGAAACGGAACCCCCAATAGGGCCACGCTCTGATAAATGACGAACCCCAGCGTGCCGGCCACGACGGCCACCGCAGCGCCGAGCAAAACCGTGTAAATGTCATTGCCCGCAGGTCGTGATGAATATCCGGGAGCAGCCATGACTCTTCCCTCATTGTCCGGGGGGCGATGGCCCGCTGGACCAAAAATGACGCGCCGACTAGCCGCGAAGCGCGAAACTCGCCTCATCCCGGGCGAGGTCGCCTACCTGAATGCGGCCTTCGGACGTTTCGACGTTGCCGGCACAGGCATTGGCTTCGACGCGCGTGACGCGAAGGGTGCCAAGATACATCGGCTTCGATCCGCCGTTGCCGGGCCGATAGAGCAGGAACGTCATCCCCTCGACCACGCCATCGGCGCTGCCGACCGAAATACTGGCCAGGCCGTCCTTGACCTCGGTCACTTCGCCGCGAATCGGCGATGTCACGGTCGGGGTGCCCGCCGGCGTCACGCTGGGGACGCCCGCCTGAACAATGCCCGCACCGCCGGGAATCTGCGTGACGCCCGCGACCTGATCGCGGGAAACACTCTCGATCTGCTCCCGAAGCGCCCGAATCTGTGATTGGGCCATCGCCACGCCCGAAGTCAACTCCTTCACGCGGTCGTTCAGATCGACGTTGAGCCGCTCCAGCTCGCTATTGCGGCGGCTGAGCTTGGCCAGGAATTCGCTGTCCCGCGTCCGGGCGGTTTCGAGCAGCTTCATGTGATCCGACAGGCTCGAGACCGAACCCTGGGCCACGATCAACAGATTTTTCTCTGCTGCATAGTCGGTTTCCAATTTGGCCAGTTCCCGCTCTTTCTCGCCGATCTGGGCCCGAAGATCGTTCACCTCTTCGAGATCACTCAGATGCCGGGCGAGGGCGTTCTGCGCCTCGAGCGCCGCATTCGCGGCCACGCTTCGAGACTTGGCCTGCTCGGACACCGCCGCCGACCGCCAGTCCTCCGCCGACTGCCGCCAGTTCTCCTGCTGGGAGAATGCGGCGACCGTAAACATGGCCATCGCGATCGAAAGGACCGCTAGCAAAACGATGAAAACCTTGGTGAGGACGCTCACAACGTTACCTCCTGGGGTGGGTCAACTGATTTTAGGAGTCGAACCGGCGGCAAAGCCCTGCGTCGGCTTCAATTTAGCTCGCCCCCCAACGTGGGCGGATCGCGGTTCGGTCTCGTCAAGCCTGTCTAAATCAACCGTGCGTTCTGGCGTGGTTCCGTCCATTTCGCGAAGCCGGGTCGTACGCGGCCATCACAAACGGAATCGATCAATTATCCCCCGAAAGCCATCGATTTGCAAGGGGTTGGCCGGGCATCGCAATCTTCGGAATAAACACGGACGTTACGCCGTCCGAAATATCCGTCGGGTCCGAGGCCCCCCTCCAAAACATGGCCGCCCGGGCTTGGTCGCGTCGAGCATCCATGATGCTGGGACAGCACCAATTCCGCATGAAACTTTCCCCGATTTCTTGACCTCGCAACGCATCAACCATTACAGTTATCATTGAGGACGCGATCTGTCAGCCTGCCTGGCGTCCATAAGGGTTGCACCCAGGTCCCGCACGATTTGAACCCGCTGTGCGGCCCGTGTTCCACCTGCGCACCTTCCATCCAGGGAGAATCTCAATGAAGTCCTATGTCAAAATCGGCGCATGGTTTACCTGCCTGACCGTGACGTTGGCCGGCCCGTTTGCCGCAACCTCGCAGGCCGCCGATTTGCTTTCCGCGCACGCCATCGACCAACTGGCCGCCCGACGCTTCTGGCAGACATCCGTGCCTGTGCCCGCCGACGACCGGGTCGTTCGGACGGTTTTGGTCGACGACAACCTCTACGTCCTCACCGAAAAGAACCTGGCCTTCGCGGTCCACGCCACGACCGGCGTTATTCGCTGGACCGCCCGCGCCGCGGAACCGGGCCAAACGCTCCGAGGGCCCTCGCACTCCGCCCAGTTCGTCTTCTTCACCGGACCGGCGTCGGTCAGGGCGCTGGATCGCGCGACCGGCGATGTCATCACCGAACCCCGCGCCCTCCGCGGCGTCATCTTCAACATCAGCCACGACATCGCGACCGTCTCGATCGGCCGCGCCAACGGCATTCGTCAGAATGACGTTCTCAATATCTATCGCGCCGAGGAAGATGTCGGCGTTCCGGCCAAGGTGGTGGCGCAGGTGCGCGTCACCATCGTCGACGATCGTCATTCCAAGGGAGAGATCGTCCGCTCGGCTCGAACGATCAAGATTGAGCCGGGCATGCGCGTCGCCGGCGACGTGAAGCTCCCGATTCAGTCCGTGACGCTCCCCTTCGCCGCGACCTGCCCGGCCGTGGCCGACTCGCACAACCTCTACATCGGAGCGGCCAACCAGCGGTTTTATTCGCTCGAAATCGTCAGCGGTTTGCGAAATTGGGAAACCTCCGTCCCGCACAACGTCACCGCCCCGCCGCTGCTGCTGGGCGACAGTCTGTACTTCGCCTCCGAAGCCGGCCGCGTCACCGCATGTGCCATCGTATCGACACCCCGCAGCGAGGCCCGCCAAAGGTGGGAATTCGAGACCGAAGGCCCCGTGTTTCATGGGATCGCGATCGCCGGCGAGTATCTCTACGTCGCCTCGAACGATCGCCAGCTCTACGCGCTCAATCGCCAGGACGGGCGCCGGGTCTGGTCTCGCCATTTCGACAATCCGCCCGAGGCCGCCCCCAGATGCGCCGGCAATCGGCTTTATCATGCTGTGAAAAACGACGGCCTGCACGCCTTCGACGCCGTGACCGGCGACGAGCTTTGGAAGACGAGCGGCGAGGCGGCGTTCCTGGCGCACTTCGGTCCGGATGCCTACCTTTACGACTCCAGATCGGCGGCGATTCTTCGCGTCAATTCCCTGACCGGCAGGGTGAAGGTGCGGGAGGATGCGCCGCTGGCCGACTATGCCCAGGCCAGCACCGAGCACCAGCTCATTCTGCTCGCCAATTCGGGCGGGACGATCCTTTGCATCCGGCCGAAAAGCGCCCCGCCGCTTCGCCCCGCGGAACTGGCGGCCGTCCTTCGCAACGATGAGCGTGCCCGCGAATTGGCACGCCTGACCGCGGTGGAGCGTGCCAAGGCCGAGGCCACCGCCACGGCGGAAGAGCCGAAGCGGCCGGATCTCGGTTTCCTCGATGAGGACGACCTTCTCGGCAGCCGCAGCACGGCCAAGCCCGCCGGCGGCCGCGGATTGGTCGAGGTTGAGACAACCGAACGCGATTCGGAAAAGTCGCCCCGTCGTGCCAGACCGAGCGAAGAAGAGGCGGATGCCGCGGATTCCGAGGAAGGCGAAGCCGAGGAAGAAGGCGCTGAAGAGCCCGAGTCGGATGAGGATGCAGACGGCGAAGTGGAGGGTGCCGACGAAGAAGACGCCGAAGGAGAAGACTCGGAGGATTCCGAGCCAGACGAAGGCGAGGAAGACTCGGACGAAGCTTCCGAAGATGAAGAGTCAGCCGATGAGGAAGATTCCTCGGAAGACGAGGACGGTGACGACGCCGAGGACGAAGAAGATTCTGAAGACGACGACGAGCGTCGTTGAAGAGGGTCCACGGCATTCGTACGCGCGGCGGTCTGATCTCAATTTCACGCTGGTGATCCACTCCACATCGATGGTTTTCTCACCCCAACGGGGTGTCGGGCTGTAGTCACGGGTGGAGCGCAGCGCAACCCGTGGATTGCCCGCGCCCTAGATTCAGTCCGCTCCCAAGGAGCGGCGGAACGGGCCTGCGGCGCAATTACCGCCCCGCCTAGTGACGACAAAATTCGCCGCGAGTGTAAGTTTCCCCCCGACATTTCCGCGGTTATTCTCTTTCGTTTTCATCATCCCATCGCCGAATCGAGTAGACTGACATGTCCGACCGCAAAATCAAACGAGCCCTCATCGCCGTCTATGACAAGACCGGCATCGCCGACTTCGCCCGCGCCCTCGTCGACGAATTCGGCATCGAAATCATCTCCACCGGCGGCACCGCCAAGCACCGCAAGGACGCCGGCATCCCCGTCACCCTCGTCGAGCAGGTCACCGGCTTCCCCGAACTGCTCGACGGCCGCGTAAAGACCCTCCACCCCAAGATCCACGCCGCCATCCTGGCCGACCGCGACAACCCCGACCACATGCGCCAGCTCCAGGAGCAGGGCATCGAGCCGATCGACATGGTGGTGGTGAATCTGTACCATTTCGAGAGAACGGTGGCCGACCCGAACTGCACCTTCGAGCAGGCCATCGAAATGATCGACATCGGCGGGCCATGCCTCCTGCGTGCGGCGGCGAAGAATCACAAGAGTGTGTTACTTGTGACGAAACCTTCCGGCTATGCCGGAGTGTTGCATTATCTCCGTGAATCAGCGTCCTATGACTTGACCGCATGGGCTCAGTCGCGGCGTGAAAAAGCCTCGAGTACCTTTTGGGAAATAAGCCATTACGACTCAAAAGTAGCTGCGTGGCTGGGTCGTCAGGAAGGGCAATATTCCCAGGAACTATTGGCTATCTATCTTGAGCGCTGCGATGTAACTCGTTATGGGGAAAATCCCCACCAATCTGGACGGCTTTTTGAAATTGGTCCTTTCAAAACGATCCATTATACCAACTGTCGACTACGAGATGCCGCACTGCGCGATGGAGAAATGTCTTTTAATAACTATCTCGATGCGGATGCGGCATTAGGCGTCTGCTCCGAATTGGCCAGGGTGCGCCAGCACCTGTGGCACCGGTTTTCAACCGGTGAGGGGTGCGACCGGTTTCCAACCGGTCGTGGGATGAAGCAGCGAATCACGCGCGAGCATATCACTCGTCGCAACCTCCCTCATCTCCAAAAACCCGCCAGCACCTATTTCGTCACCTTTCGCGTTCTACATGGGCAACTCTCGGCACAGGAACGTGACATCGCCCTTGCCGCATGCCGATTCTGGCATGGAAAAAAGATGACGCTTCACAACGCCGTTATCATGCCCGACCACGTTCACCTGTTGCTGACCCCGCACGAAATCGAACCGAACCATTGGGTGAACCTGGGTGAACTGCTGCACAGCATCAAGCGGCATTCATCATATGAAATAAACAAATTGAGGAACATACAGGGCCCACTCTGGCAGGACGAAACGTTTGATCGGTTGCTCCGTGACGAAAGAGAATTCATAGAGAAATGGGAGTACACTGAAGCCAACCCTGTTACAGCCGGAATCGCCAAACGCGAAGAGAAATACCCCTGGTTCTGGCGCTCCGATACAGGTTTTCAGGAAACCGTACATCTCACCACGGAACAGCCGTCGATTGGGCCAAGCCAGGAATCCGACAGGTTGGAAACCTGTCGCACCCCTCACCGGTTGGAAACCGGTGCCACAGATTCAGCCACCAAGACTGCCGCGGTGTGCCTCTTCATCAAGCACACCAACGCCTGCGGCGTCGGCATCGCGACTGATCCGATCGAAGCATATCGTGATGCCTATCTCGGTGATCCGAATGCAGCGATGGGCGGTATTCTGGCATGCAGCTTCGATATCGATCCCGACTCCGCCGCCGCGGTGATGGAAACCTATGACCGCTTCGGCAAGGCGGCCGGGGCGGGCGGATTTTTTGTGGAAGTCTGGATTGCTCCATCCTTCGATGAAAAAGCCGTCGAAATCATCCGCACCAAAAAGAAATGGGGGACAAATGTCCGCCTGCTGGCTGTGGGCGACATGACTGTTGCACCTGATGCCGAAGAACTCGACTACAAGCGCATCACCGGCGGTATGCTCGTCCAGACCCGCGACCTCGTCGGTCTCAACGAAGACCAGTGGAAAGTCGCTACCAGGCGACAACCGACTGAACCGGAAATGTCAGACCTGCGGCTGGCTTGGCTCGTCGCCAAACACACCAAGAGCAACGCCATCTCCATCTGCAAGGACGGCATGCTCATCGGCAACGGCGCCGGCCAGATGAGCCGCGTCATGAGCTGCCGCATCGCCACCTGGCTGGCGAAGGAAAATGGGCACGAAGAAAAACTGAAAGGCGCGGCCGCCGCCAGCGACGCCTTTTTCCCTTTCAAGGACGGCCCCGAAATTCTCATGGACGCCGGCGTCACCGCCATCATCCAGCCCGGCGGATCGAAGCGCGACGAAGAAGTGATCGCGGCCTGCGACGAGCGCGGCGCGGCGATGGTCTTCACCGGCACGCGGCACTTCAAACACTGACTCGGAAATAGCGAATGATGAATAGCGAATAGCGAAAAGACTCACTGAATCCGAATCTCCCCATTTCGCAATTCATCATTCGCTATTCGCTATTCTCCCAGAACCGCCGTCGGCCACGTGCTCGGATCAATAAACCAGTTCAGATCGTCCCCCACGGTCAGCGACTGCCGGCCCAATTCCGAATCCTCCACCATCACCATAATCCCGATCCGCGGGTGCTCGCCCGGATCAAACCCGTGCAGCACCGCTCCTGGCACGTGGGCCGTGAGCGAATAGCCCCCGCGCGACACGTTTGACGCCACCGGTATGACACCCGCCGCCGGTAGCGGCGCGTTTGCCGTCGCCCGCTGAACCTTGTCCGCCCCCGCCACCGCGGCACGGCCGTCACGCCCGCCGCCGCACGGCAGAAAATAGAAGTGCTGGCAGAATCGCGTCGCCCGGCGGATGTTACGCGTGTCGCGCATGTCGGTCATCAGCCGGACATTGTCGCTCTTCCAGAACTGCTGCGGCTCGCAGCGCGGCGGCTTTTTCTTCCCGCGAACCGCCACGCCCAGGAAAAGCCCCTCCTCATTCCATGTCGCATAGAGGTCTGCGAATCCCTTCTCGCCGTCCAACCCGTGAAGCGCCGGCAGCCGCCAGTTCTCATCCCAATCCTCAACCCGCCCGTCGATCCGCGGCGCGGCCTTGCAGCGATGCAACGGAAATTCAAACTTGAACAGGAATCGGTTGGGAATTGTCGGCGCCATCGTCGAATTGTATCGCCAACGTGCAGAATAATCAGCGCGGCCCCGGCTTGTTACGCGAGCGCCAACCGTTTAGCCGCGGCCCGACAGGGCCCCGGCGAAGGTGGACAATGCTTTGCCGTCCCCGTGCATCGTACGACGTAAAAGCGCCAACACGACATCGCCCCGACCTTTCAGGTTTGGGCCAAACGACCTACCATGCCTTCAACTCCCCAACGATCTCCTCCACCAGGTCTTTCACCGTCACCAGCCCCAGGCATCGCCCGTCCGGCCCTACCACGATCGCCATCCGCCGCGCCTCGCGCTGCAGCACCGCCAGCGCGTCCACCACACGGGTGCCGGGCATGATCTCCACCGGCGGCCGCATCACCTCACTCGCCGCCCGCCCCTCGCCGGACGTCAGCAGATCGAGCACGTGAACGACCCCGACGATGCGGCGGCGATCCCCCTGATAGACCGGCAGCCGCGACACGCGGGCGATCCGCAGCACCGTTTCGGCGGCCGCGCGGGTGGTATCCGCCGCGATCGTCACCATCTGGGGAAGCGGCACCATGACGCTCGCGACGCGCAGCGACCTCAATCGATCGATGCGCTCGAGGATGGATGCCTGTGTCAAAGTCAGCGCGCCCTCGGCTGCGCCCTCGCGCAGCATCTGGTAAACATCGAGCCGGGCTTGAAACGCGCCCGAGCCGGCCCGTGGGCTCAAACTTCGCGAAACGATCTCCGTCACTTTTCGCTGCAGCCAGATGATTCCCAGACACTCGAAAAGCCGGTGGCCCCATTTCAGGATCAGCGAGAACCGCATCAACACCGCGTTGGCGTTCCGGTGAAACACGTTCTTGGGCACCGCGTCGCCGAAGATGAAGAACACGGGCGTCAGGATGAGCATCGTGTACAGCTCCGCCAGCCGCTCGGCCTCATGCAGCGAGCGGTCCCCCAACGCTCTGATGAATAGCAAGGTCAGACAGACCGGGGCCAGATAGTGACAGATGTTCGTCCCGAGGATGGACGTGAAAAGAAACGCCGCCCGATCGCGCAGGATGTCCTGCACGCGCATCGCGGCCGGATTCTCCTGGTGCGCGGCCAACCGCAGGCGCGTCATGTTGATGCAGTACATTCCCGTCTCGGCCCCGCTGAAAATCGCGGAAAAGAAAACGAAGGTCACGCAGAGACCAATCCAGATTAAAGCCTGCGAAGTCGCAATCTGAGCGATCATGAAGCACGCCCCGCCGAATTGCTTTCCGGCAGAATCAATGGCGACCCTTCCGATTGTTTGAGCAGAATCTTGAGATCGGGATTGTCGACGATCGGCTGATCCAGCGTGACGCGCACCCGCACGATCCGGCGGCGCCGCATCACCAACACCATCAGCCGCGCGTGGCCGATCACGACTTCATCTCGCATTTCCGGCAGGCGGTCGAGTTTCTCGGCGATCAAACCCCCCACCGTGTGAATCCGGGTTTCCTCCTCGGGCAATTCGAATGCCTGGCAAAAATCCCCCACGTCCATCCCCGCATCGACGACGTAGGTGCGGTCATCAATGCGCTCGATCAGCGGCAGATCGGCCTTCTCCTCCGGGCCGCGCAATTCCCCAACGATCGCCTCCACCACGTCCTCCAGGGCAACGACCCCGGCGATCCCTCCGTACTCGTCCACCACCACCGCGAATTGCGAGTGTGTGTCGCGAAAGTGCTTCAACAGCGCTTCGCTGCCCGCCTGCTCGGGAATGAACTGGACCGGCCTGATCAGCTGTCGAATCGGCGTTCCCGGACTCAGCAGCGCCTCGCGGGCCGTAACAATTCCCTGAATGTTGTCGATGTCTTCCTCATAGACCGGCAAGCGTAGTAGGCGGTGGGCCTTGAACAGCCGGATCAGTTGCTCCCGCGGCTGGGCCAGGTCGAACGCGATCATGTCCACGCGCGGCGTCATCAGCCCGCTCACCCGCAGGTGCTTCAGGTCCAGCAACTGGTGCAGCAGCACGTTCTCCGCATCATCCAGTATCCCCTCATTGCGGCTGATGTTAATGAGCCGCTGCAACTCGTCCTCGTCGATCGTCTCCGCCGGCGCCGGCGTCAGGATTCGCGTCAGCGGCTCGACCAGCAGGGCGTTCAGCACGCGCCGAACCGGCAGCGTCACGATTTCGAGCACCCGCAACGGCCTCGCCACGAGCGGCGCCAGCCGATCGCCGATCGCCAGCGCGACCAGCTTGGGCAGAATATCCGCGCCGAAGAGCACGAGCATGAATCCGAAAAACCCCAGAATCGTGGTCCACAACGCCGATCCCGCGCCGATGTGCGCGACCGTCAATCCGAGAATCGAGTAGAGCAGGATGTTGACCGCGATGTTCGAAAGCAGAACCGTCGCCAGCAAGTCAGCGGGACTCTCGCGCAGCCGAATGATCGCGGCCGCCGCCGGCGACTTCATGGCGCGGAATCGGTTGAGCTGCTGACGGGTCAGGGAAAACATCGCCGTTTCGCTCGCGGAAATCGTGGCGCTGAGCGCCGTGAGCAACAGCATGGCGACCAGCTCGGGAACGTGCTCGACGACGACGGCGAAGGTCATGGATGTGCTACTCAAATGGCGAATCGTATCAAATGTAGACCGGATGTGTCAGCCCTCTTGAGCATTCAAGGCCCGCCTAAACTCGCAGCCATCGAAGAATCGCGATAGAATACTCGTGTGAGACCTGCAATCTATATAGAAACTACCATTCCGTCGTACTATTATGACGATCGCGAGAGCATCGCTTCCGACGTCCGTCGCACGCGCGAATGGTGGGACTCCGAACGTGATCTCTACGAGTGCTTCATTTCCGCCTCTGTGCTGGAGGAGATTTCTGCGGGCGATTATCCGCACAAGGCAGAGTGCGTTCAGCTTGTTGAACACATTCCCATTCTTGAAATCAACGCCCGAGTTGTCGAAATTGCGGAAAGCCTATCAGGCACGAGGACTGATGGCGAAACCGCCCATCCGTGACGCGCTTCACCTTGCCTTTGCTTCGTACTATAGGATGGATTACTTGCTCACATGGAACTGCCATCACATCGCGAACGCGAACAAAGTCCGGCATTTTGAGGTCTTAAATCAGATGATGGGTTTGAGTGTGCCTTTGCTTATGACTCCCGATATGCTGTTTCCGTTGGAGGAGCGGTGATGAGCCGAGAAAGTCCAATCGTCGAGGAAATTCGTGAACGATGCCTTCGAATCAGCGAAGAATTTGGACACGATCTCCGCAAATATGCAGAACACCTGAAAGAAGTCGAGTCAAAGTACCCCGAGCGACTTGTAAATCAGATCACGGTCGTTAAGGCC
>Ga0190265_10001001_pt1 | contig 18418 bp, 11 predicted proteins | sample Popmic124T_FD_133135 | JGI IMG/M metagenome (GOLD analysis project Ga0190265, IMG submission 133135) | Populus adjacent soil microbial communities from riparian zone of Indian Creek, Utah, USA - 124 T | ecosystem: Environmental > Terrestrial > Soil > Riparian zone | place: USA: Utah | collected...
GAAGCTCCGTGCGACACTACGGAAGCTCGGTGCGTCACTACGGAAGCTTCCGTAGTGTCTCCCGGAGCCTCGGTTGTGAGGCATCGAGCTTCCGTAATGTCGCATCGAGGCTTGGTTGCGAGGCATCGAGCTTCCGTAGTGTCTCATGGAGGTTCGGTTGTAAGGCATCGAGCCTCCGTAGCGTCTCATGGAGGTTCGGTTGTGAGGCACGAGCTTCCGTAGCGTCTCATGGAGGCTCGGTTGTGAGGCACCGAGCTCCCGTAGTGTGTCCCGCAGGTTCCGTAGCGAGGCAACGAGCTTCGGGAGTGACTCCCGGAGGCTCGGTTGTGAGGCGTCGAGCCGGGGGCCCACGAAACAGCCCGCTGGATCGGCAGGCGAACCGAGCGAAGCGGCTGGCACTTCGCTCGGGCTCTCCGATCTTTCTTCAGCTCACTTGCAGGTCTTCCCGCCGTTCGGTCCCTTGCAGCTATTCGAGCAGCACTGGCTGTTGGCGGTGCAGCTCGCGCCCGCAGGGCTGCAGGTGCCGCTGCCCGGGTTCAGGAAGGAGGCCAGGTTGGGGTAGCTGGCGGCGAAGGCGCCGTCGACGGTGGCGTTGCTCGCGGAGTCGCAGACGTCGTTGACGTTGCTGCCGCATCCACCGTAGAGCTGGCCGACGATCTGGCCGGCGCTGTTGACGACCGGCGAGCCGCTGCTGCCGCCTTCGGTGGCGCCGACGGTGTCGCGGCTATAGATGAAGTTGCCGCGCGCCAGGGAGCGGCAGGTCGGCTTGCCGGTGTCGACCACGCCCTCGGTGTAAGACTGCGGCGAGCCCTGGGGGTGGCTGATGCGGTAGAGGGCCAGGTTGTTGGTGTTGGCGACGGGCGTGCTCAGCCAGCCGAGGTAGGTGGCGACGCCGTCGCGCGTGGCCGGGGCGGACGCCAGTTGCAGCAGCGTGAAGTCGCTGGTCGAGCCGGTGGCCTTGATCGTGGCACCGACGGTGTCCCCGGTGTTGTTGTAGGGCTGCGTGCAGTTGGGGTTGCTGCAGGTGGTCTCGTAGTCGAAGTAGGTCTCGAGGCTCGCCGCCTCGCTGCTCCGGCTGATGCAATGGTTGGCGGTGAGGAAGTAGGGGATCACCGAGGTGGCGACGGTGTCCACGACCAGGCCGCCGGTGCAGATGTAGAAACCGCCGCCGGACTGGAACAACATGCCGGCCACCGCATCCTTGGCGAGGCTGACGACGGGGCTCGACTGGCACGCCGCGTTGACCACGCAGTCGTCGTTGATCGCGCAGAGATTGCTGGCCTTCGCGAGCGCATCGAGGTCGTTCGGGTCGAACACCCCCTCGGGCCGGTAGCGGGGAGCCACGAAGCGGGCGCCCAGGACGCCGACTTCCGCCAGGGTCAACCGCGGGGCGCGCTCGGCGTCGGCCGGCGAGTGCATCTGGAGCCTGAGCTGGTCGCCGAAGACCGTGTTGGTGTGGAGCTCGCCCTCGCCGAGGGGGCCGCGGCCGGTGTAGGGGCCGAAGGCCTGGCCCGCGAGGTTGTAGACGTAGAGCTTGGCGCCGGGCGGCAGGTCGAAGCCGGTGAGGTGGAGGCGCAGCGCCGTGGCGCCGGGGACCCGCACCGCGGCGGTCCAGACGAAGCCGTTGCTTCCGGTGCCGCGGGCAGCGCCCACGGCCAGGCCGGCGACGCCCTTGCCGAGCGAGAGGGCGGGCGAGAAGTTGAGGGTGGTGCCGACCGGCTTGGCCACTCCGACCATGTACTTGCCCTGGGCGCGGCTGGGGGTGTCGATCCAGTGGCGCTCGGCCGCGGTGAGTTGGACGACGATCGGACGGGTGAGCCCTTTCTCGACCTGGCCCGCGGCCAACCGCTCCTGCAAGCTCCGCATCTCGGCGGCTCGCGCGCCCAGATCCCGCGGGGTGCCGACGACTTCCGGGCTGGCCTGGGGTCCCAGGGATGCAAAGTCGAAGCTCTGGGCAGCGGCGAAGCTAGAAGTCGCCACCACTGTCAACGCGATCAGACCTGAACAGAGTGCATTTTTCAAGAAAACCTCCTTGTCTCCCCTATGATCGAGGAGATCCGTTGCATCCGTCCGAAAACCGGACGAGAGAGATAGGCTAAGGGCCCCCATTATTAGTGTGTGCCTGCCAGAGGCAAAAGGTGGACACGGCGGGGGGATCCAGCGAGGGACCGGGCGAAGCGATGATAGGCTTGGGGTATGGCCTACCAATTGACTCTCCGCATCGTCTACCCGCTGGCCGGCGGGAGGATCGTCTTGCGGGAGGACTCGGATTGGCAGGCGAACCTCGAGCCTACTGCGGTGAGCGAGGACCGCACCGTTTTCGAATTCCGCCTCACGTCGGATCGCTCTTTTCTCTACTACAAACCCTGTGTCATCGATCAAGACGGGCTGCACTGGGCGGTTGGGAACAACTACCTGGCGATTCTCAACGGCGGGCAGAAGGATATATACCCCTATTTTTTCAGCGGAGCGAGCGGCTGGGTGTCCGAACCGATCCGCGTCGCCTCCGAGGCGCTCCACCGGGAGTGTGTGATCCGTATCTATCACCCGCCAGGTTATGAGGAAAACACGCTGAAGCGCTATCCCACGCTCTACATGCACGACGGCGTCAACCTCTTCTTCCCCGAAGAGGCCTTCCTCGGGCGCGAGTGGCAGATCGACGAAACGATGACGGCGCTCGACGGGATGAGCATCATCGACAAAGTCCTGGTCATCGGCGTCTATGCCGAGGACAGGATGAACGACTACACAGCCCCGGGCTACTACGCCTACGGCCGCTTCCTGGCAGAGGAGCTGAAGCCGGCGGTCGACAGGAACCTCCGCACTCTTCCGGATGCAGGGAACACGGCCGTCATGGGCTCGTCTCTCGGCGGCGTGGTCTCTTTCCATCTCGCCTGGCAACGGCCGGCGCTCTTTGGCAAGGCCGCGTGCATGTCCAGCACCTTTACATACAAGGACGACCTGATGGCGCGCGTCGAGGGCGAGCCGAAGAAACCGATCGTCCTCTATCTCGATAGTGGATGGCCGGACGACAACTACGAGGTGACGCGGAGCCTGCGCGACCTGCTGGCGCGGCGCGGGTATCGCTTCGGCGAGGATCTACTCTATTTCGCGTTCCCGAACGCCCGTCACGACGAATCGTTCTGGTCGACGCGGAGTCATATTCCGTTTCAGTTCTTCTTCGGGAAGATCCCGCGTTTCCCGGAACCGGCGTGATCCACGAAAGAGGGCGGGGACAAGCCCCGCCCCTACGCTGGAAAATAATAGAAAGAATTACAGGCCGTCGACGTTGCCGATCAGCGGCCTTCCCGGGCCGGTGAGCGCGAGAGTGGCCTCGGGGGCGCCGCCGTTGTGGGCGGTGTCACAGCGGAAGGTGCTGCGGGCGAACGTGCAGGCGTCATCCCGGCCGTCGCCGTCGAAGTCGCCGAGGAGGGGCGACTCGCCGGCGGTGCCGAAGGTGATGGTGGTCTCGGGCGCGCCGCCGTTGTGGCCGGTGTCGCAGAGGAACTGGAGGTTGCGGTAGACGCAGGCCTCGGCCTGTCCGTCGCCGTCGACGTCCCCGAGGAGGGGCTGGTCGCCCGGGGCGCCGAAGGCGATCTCGGTCTCGGCGGCGCCGCCGTCGTGGGCAGTGTCGCAGAGGAAGCGGTCGAGCCGGAAGACGCAGGCTTCGGCGCGGCCGTCGCCGTCCACGTCTCCCAGGAGCGGCGTGTCTCCCGCCTGGCCGAAGACGATCGTGGTCTCGGCAGGACCGTTGTCGTGGCCGCTGTCACAGTCGAAGCGGTTGGCGCGGAAGAGGCAATAATCCTCCCGTCCGTCGCCGTCCACGTCCCCCAGCACGGGGAGGCCGCCGCGGACGGCGAAAACGTGATCGGTCTCGAGCTCGCCGCCGGTGCGGCCCGTGTCGCAGCGCAAGTGGCCGTTGCTGAAGAGGCAGGGTTCGTCAGCCCTCGAGGCGGCGAAGCGCTGGTAGCTGATGGTGTTGCCGATGTCCCCCTCGTCGTTGTAGTTCGTCCAGCCGTAGACGAACGTTCCGTTCCACCCGAAGGCCACCTTGCCGGAGCCGTAGTAGGGGGCGCCGCCCAGCCCGGGCTGCGAGATCACGGGCCCGGTCGGCGTGCCGTCCGAATGGAAGAGGCGGAACCACTGCGGCGAGGTGCCCTGGTCGTCCCAGGCGACCACGAAGTCCCCGGCCGGAGACATGGCGATCTGCGGGCGGCCGTCCGGGATGCCCGCATCCTCGGCAATCACCAGGTGACCTCCCACGGGGGCTCCGGCGTTGTCGTAGCGCTGGCCCAGGACGTCGAGCTCGAAGCTGCCGTCGACCGGTGTCTTCCAGATCACCACGAAGCTGCCGTCGGCGGCCCGCGCCACCTGAGGAGCGAAGGGCTGGATGGAGTTGGGGCGCTCGCTCGCCGGCGGAACGAAGATCGGGAACTCGCTCCCCTGCCGGCCAGTGAAGAAGCCGAAGCGCTGGCCGAAGACCCCCAGGCCTTCGCCGTCCTCGTTGCGCACCTCCCAGACCACCACGAACTCGCCGGTGTTCGAGTTCATGGCGACGCTCGGCAAGACGTGGTTCCCGGTCGTCGAGGTGGCCGCGTTGAACTCCGGCCCCCGGGTCGTGCCATTCGAGTTGTAGCGCTGGCCGAAGACGCGGAACCCGTTGGGAGAGGGAGCAACCCAGACGACGATGAAGTTGCCGTTGCGGTCCACCGCGACATCCCCTGCACCCTTGAGCCGCAAGGTCAGGGTACGCAGCACCGGGCTCGTGCGGCGCAGGACATGCTGCACGGGACCGGACGCGGGGAAGCGGCTCCACGTCATCAGGACGTCGCCGCGCTGGTTGGCCGCCAGTGACACACCGGTCGAATCGAAACGCGGATTCTCGAGACGGACGACCGGGCCCGGCACATCGGCCTTCGAGAAGCGCCGGAAGAAGACTTCGGAACCGAGGGTCGACCAGAAAGAGGTGAGGTTTCCCGCGCCGTCCAAGGCCACGTCACTCAGGAAGGAATTCTGCGACGAGCTCGGAGGCACGATGAACCGTGCCGGACGGACGGGCGTCTGGGCCTTGGCTCCCTGAGCGAGCAGAGTGACGGCGAGAAGGAGGACGGGAGGGATATGACGGTTAGCCATAACTAAAGTATAGCGTAGGGCTGGATTTTACAGTCCGTCGACGTTGCCGAGCAGCGGCCTTCCCGGGCCGGTGAGCGCGAGGGTAGCTTCGGCGCCGCCGCCGTTGTGGGCGGTGTCGCAGCGGAGGAGGCCGGCGGCGTAGAGGCAGGCGTCATCGCGGCCGTCGTCGTCGAAGTCGCCGAGGAGGGGCGTCTCCGCCGGGGTTCCGAAGGAGATCGTGGTCTCGGCGGCGCCGCCGTTGTGGCCGGTGTCGCACAGGAACTGGCGGTTGCGGTAGACGCAGGCCTCGTCCTGGCCGTCGCCGTCGACGTCCCCGAGGAGGGGCAGGTCGCCCGGGGCGCCGAAGGCGATCTCGGTCTCGGCGGCGCCGCCGTCGTGGGCCGTGTCGCAGAGGAAGCGGTCGAACCGGAAGACGCAGGCCTCGGCGCGGACGTCGCCGTGCACGTTTCCCAGGAGCGGCGTGTCTCCCGCCTGCCCGAAGACGATCGTGGTCTCGGCGGGGCCGTTGTTGTGGCCGCTGTCACAGTCGAAGCGGTTGGTGCGGAAGAGGCAATAATCTTCTCGTCCGTCGCCGTCCACGTCCCCCAGCACGGGGAGGCCGCCGCGGACGGCGAAAACGTGATCGGTCTCGGGCTCGCCGCCGGTGCGGCCCGTGTCGCAACGGAAGCGGCCGTTGCTGAAAAGGCAGGGCTCGTCGGCCCTCGAGGCGGCGAAGCGCTGATAGCTGATGGTGTTGCCGACATCCCCCTCGTCGTGGTAGTTCGTCCAGCCGTAGACGAAGGTTCCGTTCGATCCGTAAGAAACCTTGCCGGAGCCAAAGAAGCGGGCGCCGCCCAGCCCGGGCTGCGAGATCACCGGCCCGGCCGGAGACCCGTTGCGGCGGTAGAGGCGGAACCACTGCGGCGAGGTGCCCTGGTCGTCCCAGGCCACCACGAAGTCGCCGGCCGGAGACATGGAGACTTGCGGGCGGCCGTCCGGGATGCCTTCGTTCGCGGCGAACAAAATCTCAAAGGCAACGTTGTCTCCGGCGTTGTTCGAGCGCCGACCCACGAAGTCGAGAGTGAAGCTCCCCGGCTTCGGCTTCTTCCAGACCACCATGAACCCACCGAGAGCGGCCCGTGATACCTGGGGAGAGTAGCTCTGCAGGGCGGTGGGGTGCTCGCTCTCCCCCGGACCGAAGACCGCAAACTCCCTCCCCTGCCGGCCGGTGAGGAACCCGAAGCGCTGGCCGAAGATGCCCACCCCCGTGCCGTCCTCGCTTCGCACCTCCCAGACCACCACGAACTCGCCGGTGTTCGGGTTCATGGCAACGCTCGGCGAGATGTGGTTCCCGGTCGTCGAGGTGGCGGCGTTGAACTCCGGCCCCCGGGTCGTGCCGTTCGGGTTGTAGCGCTGGCCGAAGACGCGGGAGCCGCCGGGAGTCGGGGCGACCCAGACGGCGACGAAGTTGCCGTCATTGTCCACCGCGATGTCCCCGGCACCTTTGAGCCGTAAGGTCAGGGGGCGCAGCACCGGGCTCGTGCGGCGCAGGACGTACTGCGTGGGACCGGACGGTAGAGAGCGGCTCCAAGTCATCACGACGTCGCCGCGCTGGTTGGCCACCACCGTGCCGCCGTTGGCGCGGAAGCGCGGATTCTCCAGCCGGACCACAGCACTCACAGGCACGTCGGCCTTCGAGAAGCGCCGGGTGAAGACCTCCTCGCGCAATCCGCCAGAGGAGAAGAGGTTCGACCAGAGGAAGGTCACGTTTCCCGCGCCGTCCATGGCCACGTCGTCCAAGGAATAGCTCTGGGTGGTGCTGGGCGGGACGATGAACCGCGCCGTCCGGGCCGGGGTCTGGGCCGACGCTCCCTGAGCGAGCAGGGCCGTGGCGAGCAGAAGAACAGAGGATCTATGCAGGTTTGCCATTGCTAAAGTATAGCGTATGGCTGGGTTGGGGAGGGAGGTCGGAGGCCGTGACGGCCCCTCCTCTCCCCGGAGGGAGAGGAGGGGGGTCAGGGTGAGGTTGGGCTTTAAGCCCGCTGCCGGCGCTTCATCAGCGCGATGGCCAGACCCGCCAAGACCATGGCCAGGAGGATCAGGCCGTAGGTCGAGAGGGTCGGGATTTCGGCTTCACCACCCACACCGGGCACCACGATGCTGGTGGGGTTGGTGCCACCGGTCGCGGCCGGATCGTCGGTCTGCGTCGTCGACTCGTTGTCGCCGCTGGCGTCACCGTCGAAGTTGATCGTGCCCTGGTTCGTCACGGTCGTGCCGGCGGCGCTCGGGAGGATGGTGGCGGTGATGGTGATCGTCACCGTGCCCGCGGCCGGGATGGCGCCGTTCCAGGTGACGGTGTTGGTTCCCACGGTCGCCACGGCGGTGCCGCTGGTCGCCGAGGCGGAGACCAGCGCGAGCGTGGCCGGCAGGACGTCGATGAACTCGTTGCCCGGGTTGTCGCCCTGGGCACCGCCGCCGGTGTTGTTGAGGGTGATGGTGTAGGTCAGCGTGCCGCCCACCGTGTAGGGCCCGGCGCTCGCCGTCTTGGTGCCCGAAACGTTGGCGCCCAGGATCGCGTTCACCGTGTCGGTATCCGTCGCGCTGTTGTCGGCGGGGTTGGGGTCGGTGACTCCGGCCGGCTCCGTCACCGTCGCCGTGTTGACGATGGTGCCGGTGGCCGCGCCCGAGACCGTGCAGCTCGCCGTGTAGGTGACGCTGCCGCCGACCGGCAGGTTGACGGCGTCGTTGATGTTGCCGACGCCCGCCGCCGTGCAGGTGCCGCCGGCCGCGCCGACGCAGGTCCAGCTGCAGGTGAGGGACGCCGGGAAGGTGTCCGCAACCGTCGCGCCCGTCGCGACACTCGGGCCCGCGTTCGAAGCCACGATGGTGTAGGTCAGCGAGCCGCCGGGATTGACCGACGTGACGCCGTCCGTCTTGGTGATCGTGAGGTCGGCGACGGCGCCGAGGCCGTCGACGTCAGTCGCCGAGTTGTTGGCCGGGTTCGGGTCGGTGGCTCCGGCCGGTGCAGTGACCGTCGCGACGTTGGTGATCGAACCGGTGGCGGAGGGCGAGATGTTGCAGATCGCCGTGTAGGTCACGCTGCCGCCGGCGGGCAGGTTGACGGTGTCGTTGATGTTGCCGGAGCCGGCCGCCGTGCAGGTGCCGCCGCCGGCGCCCGTGCAGGTCCAGTTGCAGGTCAGGGCCGCCGGGAAGGTGTCCGCAACCGTCGCACCCGTTGCATTGCTCGGGCCGGCGTTCGAGGCCGTGATGGTGTAGGTGACCGAGCCGCCGGGGGTCGCCGCGGTGACGCCGTCCGTCTTGGTGATGGAGAGATCGGTGCTGACTCCGAGGGTGTCGGTGTCCGTCGCCGAGTTGTTGCCCGGGGCCGGATCGGTAACCCCGGCCGGGGCCGTCACCGTCGAGGTGTTCACGAGCGTGCCGGTGGCCGCGGCCGAGACGTTGCAGCTCGCCGTGTAGGTGACGCTACCGCCGGACGGCAGGTTGACGGTGTCGTTGATGTTGCCCGAGCCCGCCGCCGTGCAGGTACCGCCGCCGGCGCCCGTGCAGGTCCAGTTGCAGGTCAAGGACGCCGGGAAGGTGTCCGCAACCGTCGCGCCCGTCGCGTTGCTCGGGCCCGCGTTCGAGGCCGTGATGGTGTAGGTCACCGAGCCGCCGGGGGTCGCCGTGGTCACACCGTCGGTCTTGGTGATCCCAAGGTTGGCCTGCGGCGTCAGCTCGTCGGTGTCGGTCGCGCTGTCGTTCCCGGCGTTGGGATCGGTCGCGCTGGTGACGGTCGCCGTGTTGCTCAAGGTGCCCGTGGCCGAGGCGTTGATGGCACAGGAGGCCGTGTAGGTGACGCTGCCGCCCGCCGGCAGGTTGACGGAGTCGTTGATGTTGCCGGAGCCCGCGGCCGTGCAGGTGCCGCCGCCGGCGCCCGTGCAGGTCCAGGTGCAGGTCAGGACGGCGGGGAAGGTGTCGGCGACGGTGGCGCCGGTCACCGGATCGCCGCCCGCAGGGTTCGAGGCGGTGATGGTGTAGGTCACCGAGCCGCCCGGGGTCGCCGTCGCGACGCTGTCCGTCTTGGTGATCGAGAGGTCGGCGACCAGTGCGCGGCAGGCGGTGACCGAGACGTCGTCGATCGCCAGGCCGGCGAAGTTGACGGTGGTGTCGGAGTCCACATGGAAACGTAGCTCGCTGTTCAAGCCGGCCAAGCTGTCGGCGCGGCGTGAGAAGACTCCCCAGCCGGCGCTCGCCCCGATGTTGACCGCCGGGTTGCCCGGAGCGTCGGTCATCGTGGCGTCCAGCCACTCGAAGAGCCGCACCGGAGTCGCGCCGCCAACCTGCTGGGCGTCAACGAACATGTGATCGAAGTTGGCGTTCTCCATCTGGTACCGCTGCGCCCAGTTGACCACGATCGGCGCCGAGAGGCCGGCCAGGTTGATGGCCGGCGACAGCAGGTCCTGGATACTGGAGACGTTGTAGGTGTTGTCGAGGTCGGTCTTCCAGCAGCTCGTCCCGCTGTTGCAGTTGTTGAATGGCGCGATCGGGTTGGCGGTGGTGGTGGCGGCCGTGGCGGGCAGGCCGAGCTCCCACTCGTCCGCGGTGCCGGAATGCGTGAAGCCGGCGGCGCCCGCCTCGAAGTCGGTCGAGAACACCGTCGTCGGCGTGAAGCCCGCCGCGCAGGCCGGAGGCGGCGGCGCTTCGCAGATCCGCAGGCTCCAGGAGGTCAGGGTTCCTCCGTTGGCTCCCGCGGTGTCGTCCCGCAGGTCGAGGGTCCAGGTGCCGCCGGCGTTCTCGCCGTCGAACCAGGAGAGGCGATAGGCGAGCTCGGGCTTGATCTGCACGTTGCGGAGCACCGTGAAGCTCGGCGGGATTCCGGCCTCGTCGTCGAAGGTGATGTCCATCTGGGTCTGGCCGCCAACCGCCAAGGAACCGATGTCGGTGAAGAGGCCGTTGTCGTTGTTGGCCGGCGAGCGCAGGTGGGCGTCGATGTCCCCCATCAGCGCGTGGTTCAACACGAGGCTGACGTCCAGGTCAGCGATCCGCGGGTTGCCCGGCACGGTGATCGTCGAACTGACGAGCCCCGTCCCCGGCCCGATCGTCTGCGGGACGTTCGTGCTCGTATAAGTCGTGCAGCTCACCCCTTCGTCCGTCGCCGGGTGCACGCTGACGCTCAGGTGGTAGGTGGCCGTCGCCCCGCCGGTCGCGGCGGAGGCCGAATCGACGAAGGCGAAATAGGTGCCGGCCGTCTTCACCGTGAAGAAGAGGGACTCCGACGGGATGTTGGGATCGGGAGCTAGGTCTCCCGTTCCGGCGTCGTCCACCACCAGGATCTGGTTGGCGGCGTCGCCGAAGAGAGCGATCCCCAGCCGGCCGTTCCAGGTCGTGCCATCGCGCTCCGGATCCAGGTCGAGCGAGAGATACACGGTGTCGCCGGCGTTCAGCGTCAGGCTGAACCAGTCCTGCTCGGTGGCCGCGGCGGGGTTGCGCGCGCCGCTCACCCAGCCGTTGGCCGGCAGGGGGTTCGCGGTGGCCGGCGTGTCGTTGGCCTCGACCTCGGGCGTCGGCGCACCGCTCTGCAGCCGGAAATGAAGCTCGTAGGATTTCTCCGTGCCGGTGGCCGGCGTGAAGTCGTTGACCCGCAGGAAGTAGGTCCCCGTGGTGGGGATCGTGGCGCCCGCGATCGAGGAGGAGAGACCGGCCAGAGAGCCGTTGTCGTCGTCGAACTCGATTTCCGTCACGCCGTCCGACGCCAACAGCGTGAGCTGGCTGTCGGTGCTGTTGCCGGCGGAGAAGGCGGTCATCGTCGACGCGTAGACGCGATCCCCGGCGGTCGCGGTGAAGGAGTAGATGTCGATGTCGGTCGCGGGGAACAGGGGCGCACGGACCACCACGTTGGTGCCGACGATGGGGGTGGCGGTCGCCGAGGTGCCGTTAGGCTCCGCCTCGCCGAGATAGGCTTGGCCGCCCCAAGCGGCTCCCGGCCCGCTCAGCAAGCAAACAAGTATCGCGATCCATGAATAAAAGCTCGCTCGATTCCGCAGGAACCTCGGCCGCATGACGCTCGCCTCCCTAAATACCGAATTGGTGGAAAGGACGTTATCTGAACGTGGACTTATCACCTATGGTATTCGAAGAAGGCCTCGGGACGCAATCGTGCTCTTTTTTCTTTTTTAACCGCCCGCCCGCTTCGCCTTGTAGCCGGCCTGGAGCAGCTCGGCGACGAGGCGGTCGGCGTGGTCGCCCTGGACCTCCAGCTCGAAGCAGGGGGAGCCGTCCGCGGTCCTGGCGGCTTTGAGCGAGCCGCCGCCGCCGCACATCTTCTTCCAGGCGGCGAGGAGGGCGGCCGCCTCTTCGCGCAGCAGCACGAGGGGGCTCACCGTGGTCACCGTCTTGCCTCCCCGGCCGGCGACCTCCCGGCGCACCCTGGGGGATTGCTGCCAGGGCGGCAGGCTGGCCGCGGGCTCGGTGCGGCCCTTGTCCGCTCCGCCCTTGCCGCGGGGAACCGCGGACTCCGTCGAATAGACCGTGCGGCCGCCTTTGGACTTCACGTCATTCCCTCGAAGCCGGGGCTCGAAGCCGTTGTAGGATGTCCCGTCACGGCGTCAGGAGACGCCGCACAGAGGAAGGCTCGCTTGGACAACGTCCGTAATTTTTGCATCATCGCCCACATCGACCACGGGAAGTCTACCCTGGCAGACCGCCTGATCCAGCGCTGCGGGGGGGTCGACGTCCGCGAGTTCCGCGATCAGATCCTCGACTCGATGGATATCGAGCGCGAGCGCGGCATCACCATCAAAAGCAACACGGTCACCCTGAAATATACGGCCCAGGACGGCGAGACGTACGTCCTGAACCTCATCGACACGCCCGGGCACGTCGACTTCTCCCACGAGGTGCGCCGGTCGCTGATGTCGTGCGAGGGGGCTCTCCTCATCGTCGACGCCTCCCAGGGGGTCGAGGCGCAGACCGTGGCCAACCTCTATCTGGCCATGGAGTACGACCTGACGATCGTGCCGGTGATCAACAAGATCGACCTCCCCTCGGCGGAGGTCGAGCGGGTGCGCGAGGAGATCGACTCGGACCTCGGGCTCGACCCCTTCGAGGCCGTGCTCTGCTCGGCCAAGCAGGGCATCGGCATCGACGACGTGCTGGAGGCAGTGGTCCAGAAGCTGCCGCCGCCGGTGGGCGATCCGGAGGGCCCGCTGCGCGCCTTGATCTTCGACGCCCAATACGACATCTACCGCGGCGCCGTCCTCCTCTGCCGGGTCAAGGAGGGGACGATCCGCCCCGGTCAGAAGGTCCTCCTCATGTACACCAACAAGGAGTACCAGGTCGAAGAGGTCGGGCTGCTGCAGTTGAAGCGGGTGAAGACGAGCGAGCTGACCGCCGGCTCCGTGGGCTACCTCATCGCGGGGGTCAAGGCGGTCTCCGAGATCAACGTGGGCGACACCGTCACCGAGGCCAACCGCCGCGCCGCCGCGCCTCTCCCCGGTTACAAGGAGGCCAAGCCGGTCGTCTTCTCGTCGATCTACCCGATCGCGACCGACGACTACGAGGACCTCGCCAAGGCGCTCGACAAGCTGAAGCTCAACGACGCCTCGCTCACCTTCCAGAAGGACGCCTCGACCGCCCTGGGGTTCGGCTTCCGCTGTGGCTTCCTGGGCCTCCTGCACCTCGAAGTCGTTCAGGAGCGTCTGGAGCGCGAGCACGGCCTGTCGCTTCTCCTCTCAGCACCCTCCGTGCAGTACGAGGTGACGCTCAGCAACGAGACGATGGTGATGATCGACAACCCCTCGCTGTTCCCGGACCCGGGGAGCATCGACTTCTGCCGCGAGCCGTTCATCAAGGCCTCGATCATGCTCCCCGAGCGCTACCTCGGAGTGGTGATGGACCTCTGCCGCGACCGGCGCGGCGCCAACACCACCTTCGAGTTCCTCGCCCAGGGTCGCCTCCAGGTGACCTCCGAGCTGCCGCTGGCCGAGATCCTGTTCGACTTCTACGACCGGCTGAAGACGATCACCCAGGGGTACGGCTCGTTCGACTACGACCTCCTGGACTACCGCGAGACGGACCTCGTGAAGGTGGACATCCTGGTCAACGCCGAGAAGGTGGACGCCCTCTCGCAGCTCGTCCACCGCGAGAAGTCCCGCATGCGCGCGCTCCACTACTGCGAGCGGCTGGCCGACACCATCCCGCGGCAGAACTTCAAGATCGCCATCCAGGGGGCGATCGGCGGCAACATCATCGCCCGCTCGACGATCAACGCCTACAGGAAGGACGTCACCGCCAAGTGCTACGGCGGCGACATCAGCCGCAAGCGCAAGCTCCTCGAAAAGCAGAAGGAAGGCAAGAAGCGGATGAAGATGGTGGGCTCGGTCGAGATCCCCCAGGAGGCCTTCCTGGCGGTGCTGAAGACCGACCCGGACTCCTGATCCCCCGGTCCCGGCGAGGGACAGGAGTGGAATGCCGTTTGCGTCCATCCGGTTATGATGGAAGCAACGATGCCAGAGATTTCACAGCCTTTTCCGACCGTCATCCCCGTCTTCCCCTTGACCGGCTCGCTCCTGCTGCCGGGGAACCTGCTGCCGCTCAACATCTTCGAGCCGCGCTACCGCAACATGGTGGCGGACGCCCTCGAGGGCGAGCGCCACATCGGGCTGATCCAGCCGTTCACGCCCCGGCAGGACAACTGGGTCGAGGAGGCGCAGCAGTCGGACAGCCCCGAGCTGTACGAGGTGGGCTGCGTCGGGCGGATCGACGAGTGCGAGCCGCAGGACGACGGGCGGTACCTGGTCCTCCTCAAGGGGATCAGCCGCTTCCGCATCCGCGAGGAGCTGCCGCTGACGCGAGGCTACCGGCGGGCGGTGGTCGACTACTCCGAGTTCAAGAACGACCTCGGCGAGCTCGGCATCGTGCTGAACCCGGGGCCGATCCTCTCGGCGCTGCGCAGGTTCGGCGAGAAGAACAACCTGGAGTTCGACTTCGACCTGCTCGGCAGCGTGCCTGGCATCTCGCTGCTCAACGGCCTCTCCGTGGCCCTGCCCTTCCGGCCGGCGGAAAAGCAGGCGCTGCTCGAAGCGGGCGGCCCGCTGGAAAGAGAAGAGCTGCTCATGACGTTGATGGGTATGGGGGTCGAGCCGCTCTCGACCGACGAGTACTACTCGCCGCCGATCCTCAACTGACCGACCGCGAAGGGAGACGACACATTTCACAGATCGACGGCGACATCCGCGGCATCAAGGCCTCCGAAATCCGGGCCCTGGAGCGCACCTACCGGCGGCGGGTCGACCCCCGCCAGGTGGTTTCGCCCGAGCTGGCCCGGCACCTGACCGAAACCTCCCGGCGCCTCAACCGCCAGATCGGCGTGCTGCTGGGGCGCGAAGGCACGATCCGCAACGTCATCGTGGGCGACGCCCACAGCCTGACCCTGCCCGACATCGGCCGCCTGCGCGGCGGTATCGGCCGCTTCCGCGGGCTGCGGCTGGTCCACACCCATCTGAAGGGCGAGCCGCTCACCCGCGACGACCTCAACGACCTCGCCCTGCTCCGCCTGGACCTGGTCGCCATGGTCGAGGTGCTCGACACCGGCATGCCGGGCCGGCTGGAGCTCGCCCACCTGGCGCCCTTCGATCCGCGGGAAGACAGCCACGACGCCGAGCCCTTCGTGCGCATCCAGGCGGCGGACGTCTATCAGCTCCGTTTCGACGTCGAGGCCACGATGCGCGCCCTGGAGGCGGAGCTCGCCCGCGTTGCCAGCGATGCCGGGGAGACCGCCAAAGAGCGCGCCCTGGTCGTCGGCATCATGCCGGACGACGAGCACTTCGAGGAGATGCTGGAGCTGGTGGGCTCGGCGGGCGTCGCCGTCGCCGGCACCATCCGCCAGAAGCGCTCGCAGGTCCACCCCCGCACCGTGGTCGGCCGCGGCAAGCTCCAGGAAATCGTGCTCGAAGCCATGCGCCGCCGCGCCTCGGTGGCGATCTTCGACATCGACCTGAAGCCTGCCCAGGCCCGCGCCTTCGAAGACGCCACGGGCCTCAAGGCGATCGACCGCACACAGCTCATCCTCGACGTCTTCGCCCAGCGCGCGAGGAGCAGCGACGGCAAGCTGCAGGTCGAGCTGGCGCAGCTCAAGTACTCGCTCCCCCGCCTGACCGAGCGGGACGCGGGCCTCTCCCGCTTGGCCGGCGGCATCGGCGGCCGGGGACCGGGCGAGACGGTGATGGAGGTCGGCCGCCGGCGCATCAACGACCGCATCCGAGCCCTCGAGCGCCAGGTGGAGAGCTTGTCGCGCCAGCGCGACCTCCGCCGCAGGCGCCGCCGCGAGGAGGGGGTGCCCGTGCTCTCGATCATCGGCTACACCAACGCCGGCAAGAGCACGCTGCTCAACGCGATGACCGGCAGCGCGGTCGAGGCCGCCGACAAGCTGTTCATGACCCTCGACCCGACGAGCCGTCGCCTGCGCTTCCCGCGCGAAGGCGAGGTGGTCGTCACCGACACCGTGGGCTTCATCGCCGATCTCCCCAAGGACCTCGTCGCCGCCTTCCGAGCCACCCTGGAAGAGCTGGCCGACGCGGACCTCCTCCTCCACGTGGTGGACGCCGCCGACCCCCGCCTGGAGCAGAAGCTGGAGGCCGTCGAGCGCCTGCTGACCGAGCTGGACCTCGCGGAGATCCCGCGCATGGTCGTCCTCAACAAGACCGACCTCCTCCCCGCCCACGAAGCCGCCGGCCTCGCCCGCCGCTACCAGGGCATCGCCGTCAGCGCCGTCAGGCGCGAGGGCCTGGGGGACCTGATCCATGCCGCCGAGGAGCGGCTCGGGCGGGAGAAGCCGTTGATGAAGACGTACGGGCAGGAGAATCAGCAGGCTACCGGATCGGCAGTCTAGGGGGGCCGGTCTTGCCGGCCCCCGGCCTCTACATCCACGTCCCCTTCTGCTCGAAGATCTGCCCGTACTGCGATTTCGCCGTGCTGACCGGCGGACGGGAGGCGCGGGCGCGGTTCGTCGAACATCTGCTCGCCGAGATCGCCCTTTGGGCTCCCGAGCGGTCGGCCTTCGATCCCATCGACACGATCTACTTCGGCGGCGGGACGCCTTCCGCCCTGGAGCCGGAAGAAATCGCCCGCATCCTCGCGGCCGCCCGGGAGCACCTCTCGGTCGCCGGTGACGCCCGGGTCTTCTTCGAGGCCAATCCGGAGGACGTCACGCCGGGGAGCGTCCGAGCCTGGCGGGAGCTCGGGGTCCGCTTCCTGTCCCTCGGCATCCAGTCTTTCGACGAAGAGGCCCTGCGCTTCCTCGGCCGACGGCATACCGCCGAGGAGGCTCAGGGGAGCGTCGAGCTGGCCCGCGGGGCAGGGTTCGACACCGTCTCGATCGACCTCATCTATGGCCTGCCCGACCAGCCGTTCGATGTCTGGCAGCGGACCCTTGAGGCGGCCGCCGCCCTGAGGCCGGACCACCTCTCGTGCTATCAGCTCACCATCCACGAAGGCACGCCCTTCGGCTTCCGGCTCGAGCGGGGCAAGCTCGCCGAGCTGCCCGAGCATGCCCAGGCGGATCTTTTCACCTTCACCCATACCTTCCTGCGCGACGCCGGCTGGCCCGGCTACGAGGTGTCGAACTTCGCCCGCTCGCCGGAGCACCGCTCGCGGCACAACCGGAAGTACTGGGACCACACCCCCTATCTGGGCCTCGGCCCCTCCGCCCACTCCTTTTCCGGCAGCCGGCGCTGGTGGAACGAGAAGAGGCTCGGCGCCTGGGAAGGCAAGGTCGCCGCCGGGGATCGCGGGCTCGCGGGAAGCGAGGAGCTGACTGCGGCGGATCTCGCCCTGGAGGCGCTGATGCTCGGGCTGCGGACCGCCGAGGGGATCGATCTCTCGAGGTTCCGGGAGCGCTATGGCGTCGACCTGATGAAAAGGAACGAGCCGCTCGTCGAGCGGCTCGCGGTGGAGGGACTCCTGTCCGTGGAGGACGGGATACTGGTCCCCTCCCTTGCGGGGTTCGCCGTCACCGACTCGCTGGCGCGAGCTTTCGGCCTGGGCGACGGCTGAAGCTCCCTACTTCTTCTTCGCCGTCATCTCCATCATCGGCGTCTCGGTGCCCGAGGCGTCCTTGCCGTACATGTTGAGCACGAAGGTCTTGTCGTCCGGATAGGTGACCACAAAGCGGATGGTCATCTTCTGACCGCTCATGGGATCGATCATGTCCCCCGATGTCGTCAGGGTCTTGCAGCCCGCGTCGCAGGTGCCGGTCGAATACATGATGCCGGTTCCCATGTTGTCGATCCAGGTGCTGACGTACTGCTTGCTCATGTTGTCGTAGCCGTCGACCCCACGGCCCTCGAAGGGCATGCCCATCATGCTGCCCTTGTAGACGGACTGCACGTAGCGGCCATCCAGGATCCACTCCGAGTGCATGGTGCCGGTCGACTCCATCGGCGGCTGTCCCGGACCCGGGAAGACCTTCATCACGGTGGTCCAGTCACCCACCGACCGGTTCAGGTGCTTGTGGTTCTCGCCCGGGCTCATCGCCTTCATCATGGCTTCCATCTCGGCCTGGCTCGGCTGAGCGGGCGCCGCGTTCGGCTGGGCGGCCTGCTGCGCGGCGATGGGCATGGCGAGGGCGAGCGTCGTACACAGGGCAGTGGCAATCGTTCGAATCTTCATCCTTGACTCCTCCTTCAGGTTAACGGACACGTCGATGAGGCGGGGCGAGCTGACTAGGAGGCTCAGAGCCTTGAATTACGCCTAGTTACTGCGAGATTACCACGTGGTGGCCGGTTGCGTCAAGGCGCAATTCCACTAATTGCGCCAGAACCGATACTTGCTGCCGGTTTGCGCCCGCTCCTGTATCATGGGCCGCTCGACCGCGACCCTTGACCTGACCTCAGATCGGCAACGCCATGGCTTACGATTCCTCATCCATTGAAGTCCTGACCGGGCTCGAGCCGGTGCGCAAGCGCCCCGGCATGTACACGTTCACCGACCGGCCCGACCACCTTGCCCAGGAGGTCATCGACAACGCCGCGGACGAGGCGATCGCCGGCCACTGCAACGAGATCCTCCTCACGCTCCACGAGGACGGCTCGCTCTCGGTGTCCGACAACGGCCGCGGCATGCCGGTCGACAAGCACAAGGAGGAGGGGGTCTCGGGCGTCGAGGTGATCCTGACCCGCCTCCACTCGGGCGCCAAGTTCTCCGACAAGAGCTACCGCTTCTCCGGCGGCCTCCACGGCGTCGGCGTCTCGGTGGTCAACGCCCTCTCCTCGAAGCTCGAGGTGCGGGTGAGGCGCGACGGCAAGGAGTA
>Ga0190265_10001002_pt1 | contig 18418 bp, 17 predicted proteins | sample Popmic124T_FD_133135 | JGI IMG/M metagenome (GOLD analysis project Ga0190265, IMG submission 133135) | Populus adjacent soil microbial communities from riparian zone of Indian Creek, Utah, USA - 124 T | ecosystem: Environmental > Terrestrial > Soil > Riparian zone | place: USA: Utah | collected...
AGCCGGACTTGCCGCACGCTGTCAGGCACAACGACAGGCACAGGCACAGCGACAGGGCCCACGAACCGACCGCCGTACCGGCCAGGGAGATCCACCATCCAGCGTTGCCGCGCGCGCTCGCCATCTTCACCTCATCATCAGCCATCGAGATCAGCCATCGAGAATGCGGCCGCGAGCCTAACACGGAGCCACAACCGACATGACCAGCGAGATCTACGTCAGCACGGACATCGAAGCGGATGGCCCGATTCCAGGTCCGCACTCGATGCTTAGCTTCGCCTCCGCGGCGTACGCACCCGATAAGACCTTGGTCGGAACCTTCGAGCGCAACCTCGAGACCTTGCCCGGCGCGGCGGCTCATCCCAAGACGGCCGCTTGGTGGAAGACGCAACCCGCTGCTTGGGCCGCGTGCCGCAAGGACCTGCAGGCGCCGGAGCGCGCGCTGCCCGAATACGTCGCCTGGCTGCGCGCGTTGCCGGGCAAGCCGGTGTTCGTCGGGTATCCGGCCGCGTTCGACTTCATGTTCGTGTACTGGTACCTGATGCGCTTCGCGGGCGAGAGCCCGTTCTCGCACTCGGCGCTCGACATCAAGACCTTCGCGATGAGCGTCCTCGGCTGCGGTTACCGCGAGGCCACGAAGCGCAACATCCCGAGCCACTGGTTCGACGACATTCCGCATACGCACGTCGCGCTCGACGACGCGCTCGGACAGGGCGCGCTGTTCTGCAACATGCTGCTCGCCAGCAAAAAAGCGGTCATGTAGGCAATGACCGGGAGGGTGTTCCGCGAGCTGGCACCGCGGTTGCAGCGCGTCACCGCGGAGGTGACCCCATGGCGCTTGCAGCTCATCAATCTCAGACCCAAAACATCGTGCGCACGCGCGCGGATGACGAAGCCGAGATCCGCAGCGTGCTCGATGCGATCGTCGATGCGGTGCGCGCGCGGGACGTCGATGCGATGCTGGCGCATTGTGCCCCAGAGATCGCGACCTTCGATCTGATGCCGCCGCTCAAGCACGAGGGCTACGATGCCATCCGCCGCATCTGGGCCAACACCGCGGCGGAGTTCGATGGACCGCTCGAGTACGACCAGCACTACCTCGAGCTCATGGTCGGCGACGAGGTCGCGTTCTGTCGCAGTATCAACCGCTTCGGCGGGGACAAGAGCGACGGCGACAAGGCGATCAGCTGGATCTGCTCGACCATGGGATTTCGCAGGATCGGCGGTCGCTGGAAGCTGGTGCACCAGCACAGCTCGGTTCCGTTCGACATGGACAGCGGTCAGGCGTTGCTCGAGCTGCAGCCGTGATTGCGCGCGGGCCTTCCATCCTGCATGCACGGGCGTATCGTCGGGCGCTCACCATCCAAGGGAGCCCGCGCCATGCAAGAGATCATCAAGCTCGTGAGCCAGAAGACCGGCTTGCCGGAAGCTCAAGCCAAGCTGGCGGTGGAGACCGTGGTCACCTTCATCAAGGGCAAGCTGCCCGCTCCGCTGGCGTCGTCAGATCGACGGCGTGATCGCTGGCGGCGGCATGCCCGATCTCGGCAAGCTCGCAGGCGGCCTCGGCGGGATGTTCGGCAAAGAGTGATCGGCCTGAGCGCGACTGGCAGCGCGATCGGCGAAGCCTGATCGGCGGAGCGCGCGCGGCTCAGCGCTGCGTCGCCCACGCCAGCGCTTGCTCCAGCCGGTCGTTGCCCCAGAACAGCTCGTCCCCGGCGCAGAAGCTGGGCGCGCCGAAGATGCCGCGGCGCTGCGCGCTCTCGTTCTGCTCGCGCAGGCCGGCCTTGACCTCGTCGCTCGCGGCGAGCGCGAGCCGCGCGGCGGGATCCTGTCCGACCGCGCTCAGGATCGACGCCAGCACCTCGGGACTGCTGATCTCGCGGTCCTCTGCGAAGTTGGCGTCGTACACGCCGCGCACGAAGGCGGGGACCCAGGCTTGCTGTCCACCGGAGTACGCCACGCGCGCGGCGAGCAAGCCGTTGCGCGGGAACACGCTGGGGCGGCGCAGCGGAAGCCCCTCCGCAGCGCAGATGCGCGCGAGGTCGCGCCACATGTACTTGCCCTTGGCCTCGTAGATGTTGAAGGGCGAGTCCTTCCAGCCCTGACTCGCGAAGATCGGGCCGAGCAGGAACGGCCTGTATGCGAGCGCGACGCCGGCCTGCCGCGCTCGAGCCTCGACGCGCATCAGCGCCGGGTACGAGTAGGTGCTTGCGAATTCGAACCAGACCTCGAGCGTGGGCATGGACGGATTGGTAGCACAGCGTACTAGCGCGACCCCGGCGCGACGCGCGGGCTGGTTTGATCGCGCACGCAGTAGCCGCCGAGCACGTCGGGGGTGCCGAGGGTGAGCTCGGTCACGCAGCTGAAGCCATCGGGGCAGGCGCATTGCGCGTAGCCATCGGGCGCGTCGCAACGGCAGGTGCAGTGCACGCTGCGTTCGACTTCGTCGGCCGTCGAGCACGCGCGCGTCTCGTTCGGCACGCAGCCCTCCCGCGGGTCGCCTTCGAGGCCGTGCACGATGCACAGGCCGCCGCCGCAGTCGCTCGTGTTGGTCTCGATGTACGCCGAGCGCGGATCGAAGCCGACCTCGGGCACGGCGTGCGGCAAGCACGGGTCGCCGACGCGGGTCGCGTCCGCCGAGCGCTCGCCGGCGCTGCAGCTGGCGCTGCAATGCGCTCGCCCGCCGCTGGCAGTGAGCGTGGCGGGGCTGTCGTCACACGACCAGAGCGCGGGGCAGTCGCCGTCGCTCTCGCAGCTCGCCATGCACACGTTCAGCTGCGGGTGACAGAACAATCGGTCGTCGGTTTGGCCGCTCCGCAGGCGCACGACGCAGGCGGCGTCGCCGCTCTGAATCGTGCCGTTGATCATGACATTGCTGCAGGGGTCACCGGCCGCAGGCTGATTGTCGATCGCGTCGACCGGCTGCTGCGTCGGGGTCGCCTGCTCCAAGCACTCGAGCCTGACGCTGACCCCGGTCGGCGGCCTCGCGCTGGCGGTGAACGCGATGCGCTGCTGCGGCACGGTCTTGCAGCTCTTCGCGACGTCTTCGGAGAAGTCGTCGTAGTACCAGCCGTCGCTGAGCGTGAGCTGGCCGGACTCGCTCGCGGTCGGTATCGGCTGGGCGTCCAACACCGCGAGCTGTGCGACCTTGCAGCGCTTGCCGCCGCGCGCGGTCGTGGTCTCCTGGCCGTCGGCGACCGGGAGCAAGAAGGGAAAGCCGGGTTCCGCGCACTGCGTGGGTGTACCGGTCGGGGCCATGCCCGGGGCAGGGAGCTCCCAGACGACGTCGCAGCCGACCACGCCCGCGCTGTCTCGCACCAGCGGTCGCGGCAGACAGCTCGCCCCGAGCTGGGTCGCGATGCGATCGACGATCGCGTCGATCGCCGGGCTCAGGTCGCCCTCGCAGATCGACTGCACGATCCCGTTTTCCCCGAAGCCGCGCGCGACCTCGACGATGCGCGTGGGCGGGAAGGCCAGGCCCTGCGTGGTGTTGCACGACGGCCTCATCGCGTCGTCCGCCGGATCCGGCGTGTTGCGGGTGTCCACCACCGGCTGCATCAGCGTGTGGTTCAGGATGCCTTGATAGAACTGCTCGCGCGCCGCCAGATCTCGCGGGTCCAGGTTCGACAACACCTGCCCGCTCACGGTCTCGGGTGGCACGCCCACGATCGCGCCGAACACGACCAGGTTCTCGTTGCCTGGGCGCAGCGCCTTGAAGGCGTTGACGTAGCGCGCCGGGGGGAAGAGGTCTCCTTCATTGAAGTTGCAGCGCACGTTGAGGCCCTGCAGCAGCAGCTCCGCGTCGACGGGGTTGTTGGGATCGAGGAAAGCGGGAGGTCTGAGGAACGAGCTGCTCGTGTGGCTGCAGTCCTCTTCGTCGGTCACCAGCACGATCGCGATCACCGAGAGCCCCTGGACCGGATCGCTGCGCAGGAAGCCCTGGTTTTCGTTGTCGCCGTGGCCCAGCCTGCCGAAGCCGTTGCCGTCGCCGACGAACTGGACCCGGCTGTCCGCGCCGGGCCAGAGCGCCTTGAGCGCGCTCTCGAGCGGTTGCTCGAAGCCGCAACCGTCCGTCCCCAGCTCTGCGATGCACGCGAGATCGCTCGCCACCTCCGTGGGGGTGCCGAGCCCCGCCTCGAAGGTCAGGAAGCGCGGATACGTCGCCTTGCATCCCTGCAGCCGGGGCTCGTTCTGCATGATTCCGTCGTCGCCGAGGCCGCTGCACTTGTCGATCTCATCGACGCCGACCAGGCCGAGGTCGGTCGAGACCACGCCCAGGTGCAGGCTCTTCGCCGGAGGAAACGACTCTTGGCCGGCGCCGCGCTGGCCGCTGGCCAGGGTGGCGAGCAGCCGCGGGAACTGTGCGCGCAGGGCCGCCTGCTCCTCGCTCATCGAGCCCGAGTCGTCGACGACGAACAGCAGGTCGACCGTGTCGACGGCCGCGACGGAGATCTCGGCGCTGACCTGCGATAGCAGACAGCTCGGGCCGTCGGCTGGCAGCTTGCCCTGGCGGCCGCCCACCGGCTCTCCCCGCGCCCCGCCGTCCGCCCGGTCGTTGCCACCGGCGTCACGCTTCGCGCGCTCGTGGTGGTCCGAGCAGGCGGAGAGTGCCAGAGCCAGTGCGCAGAACGCTGTTCGCCACCGTGCGTGATCGGTCATCGAGGCCCCCTCCACCCGGCGGGATTCGTCGTGCCGAGAGACCAATGAATAGCAGACTGCGAGCGCAATGGCAGTTTTCCGAGTCACCGACTGATTACTCGCAGTCGGGGCCGGTGCACGGTCCGCCGTGCTGGCGAGGGCTGATCCGCGCGCGCATCACGTCCGCAGCGCGACGCGCCACCTGCAGCTGAATCGAAGCTTTGCTTCGCGCGCTGCTTGCGCCGCGCGAGGGGCCCGTGCAATAGCGTTCGTGCGCGCGATGGATATGAGGGATGGAGACTCCCGATCGCACGCATCAACTCACCGTCGCCATGACTCGTTCCGTCACCTATCTGGCTCTTGCAATGACTCGGTTGATCGGCGCGATCAGCGCATGCGGTTGCGCATTCGACACGACGCCTTTGCACCAGCAAGCGTCTGGAGTCGCAGCGCCGCAAGCGCCCGCAGCGAATCCGAGCGCGTCCAGCGATGCGCAGCGCGGGGTCGCTGACGATCCACCGCCGAGCGTCCCACCCGGGAATCCCCAGCCACAGGAGCCATTGCCGACCGATTCCGCGGCGACGGACGCGGCGGTGGTCTCCGATCCGCCCGATGTCGGTGTGACCGGCGTCCCGGCAGATGTGGCGCCCGATGCGGGCGCGATGCCCGCGGCTGACCCCGAGCCGAGCTCCTCGGGTTTGCTCGACGATCTCCGAAGCTGGATCGCGAACAGCCCACGCGTGGCCGAGGCCGAGGCGCTGCGCCGGATCATGGCCGCGATCGGAAACCAGGGCGGTGGTCCACCCGACGTGAAGAACGCCGTCGGCGCGCTCGGGGACGTCGACTGCGTGCGGAACGCACGGACTTGCATCGCGGTCTGCAGCTGGGCGGTCTTGAACTGCGCCTACTGCGCGGGCGACGCGACCTGCGTCGCGGACCTGTCGCAGAACTGCAACCGCACCTGCCCGTAGCGCGCTCCACGCGCTCTGCTCGCGCTACGCGTTTTGCTCGCGCTACGGCTCCGGCTCAGTCCAGCTCGGGCGGAACATGACCGCGATGCGCGGCTGGGCGCGGGCGAGCTTGGGGATCGCGTGCTGCCACGTTCGCTGGCAGCTGCCGCCCATCACCAGCAGGTCGCCCAGACCGAGCGACCAAGCGAGCGAAGCGCCGCCGCCATACGGCCGCAACAGGAAGCGCCGCGGACCACCGAGCGAGACCGTGGCGACGAGCGCCTCGGCCATGCGCCGTGCCACGCGATCGCCGTGCCACGCCACGCTGTCCTGGCCATCGCGGTAGAGCGCGAGCGTGGTGCGCGTGAGCTCCTCGCGGTAGCGCCGTGAAAGCGCGGCGCGCACCTCTTCGAGCAGCGGATGGCCGGGACCGTCTTGCGGCAAGAGCGCGAGCAGGCGCGGGACGGCGACCACGCGATCGTACATCTGCTCTTCGGCGCTGCGCCAAGCGGTGGTGCTCATCAAGTGCTCGAGCAACGCCGCGTGCCCGCTGATCCAGCCCGGCGCGTAGTCGACGAACGCGCCGCGCGCGAGCGGCGTACGCTCGATCTTCGCGAACGTGGGATCGAACGCCGGCTCCTCGTGCCCGAGCAGCGCAAGCTGTCGCGCCACCATCCCCACACCCTAGCGCCGCCCAGCTCCGATGCCAGCGCATCCCGACGCACTCGCCTTCGCCGGCGACGAGAGCGAGCGGAGCGAGCCCGGCGCGGAGCGCCGAACGGGGCGCACTCTGAGGACGCGCCAGCGTCCGAAGAGGCGAGCTCATGCGCTCCGCAAGAGCGCATGAGCGACGGAGGCTTTGCCCCCCGAATCAACGCGCGGGACGGCTCTGTTCGCGGAACGCTCTTGGGGCGAGGCCGGTCGAGCGCTTGAATGCGGTGCTGAACGCGAAGGGCGACGCGTAGCCGAAGCGCTCGGCCAGCTTCTGCACCGGTTCGTCGGTGAGCGCGAGCAGACGCTGGGCCTCTTCCATGCGCATGCGCAAGAGCAGCCCGCCGGGCGTCGTGCCGTAGCGGCGCTGGGTCATGCGGTGCAAGGTCGCGGGCGCGACGGCCATGCGCTTGGCCAGGGCGTCCACGGTCCATTCTTGCGCCAGGTGCTCCTGCACGTGAGCCCACAGCTGATCGAGACGAGCGCCGTCGCTCTCGACGCGCTCGACGTCGGGTACGCGCACCAGCGCGTGCACGTGGGCGCGCAGGATCCGAGCGTACATGTTCGCCGGCATGGCGCGCGCGCGCGCGGAGCCGTCCGGCCGCGGCGGATACGCCCAGCCGTAGGGATCGAACGCATTGGTCAGCAGCGCGCTCACGTCCGGAGCATGCTCGCCCGACCGGGCTGCGGCTCGGTGCAGCGCCTCGAGCGCGCTCTGCTCCGCAGTCGGAGGGTTCGCGGGGCTGGCAGGCTTCGCGGGTCCGAGCTCGGCCAACATGCCTTCCATCGCGATGCGCAGCCTCTCGCCGGCCGTGGTCGGCTCGCAGCGCACGCCGCCGCGCTTGATCGAAGCCCAGCGCGGGATGTCGGCGAGCGAGACCCACGCGCGCACCCACGGCGTCTCGCTGGTCGTGCCGTAGGCAGCGGCGACGCTCGCGGGCCAGACGAGCAGGGTCCCTTCCGGCAGCTCGAAGCGCTCGCGCCCGGTCTGGAAGAAGCCGCTGCCCGACAACGTGATCATCGCGCGATGGACGAGCGGCCCGAGCATGTTGCGCCGGTAGCCGGCCGGCGCCTCGGTGAAGCCGGCGCTGCCGATGCCGACTGTGGTCAGCGGGCGTGCCGCGACCTCGCGCAGCGGCAAGAGCCGCGCGCGGGTACCCCGTGGCACGTGCTCGGTCTGCATGGGAGCGCTGGCGGTTGGTCGTTCTGCAGCCACGTTGCTACCTCCGTCGTGAACTCACGCTCCGTGTCATGACGTCATGACCCGCTCGCGGACGAGCGCAGAGGGCCCGCCAGCTCGATCCAGTTCCCGTCTGGATCCGTGATGAACGCGATGCGCGCGAGGCCCGCGAAGTCCTGCGGTTCGCTCTTGATCGTCACGCCGCGCGCGCGCAGCTCGGCGCAGGCCGCATCGACGTCAGGTACGGCCGCGGTCATCAAACGGATCCCCGTCCGCCGCGCGGGGGCGCCGGTCTTCACCGGCAGCTCGCCGCGGCTCCAGAACTTGATCGTGGTCGCCCCGCAGACGAAGCCGTAGCGCGTGTTGCCGACCACGCCCATGCTCTTGGGCAGCTTCATCTCCGGCTCTTCGCGCAGCCCGAGCAGCTCGCCGTAGAAGTGTCGCGAGCGCGCGATGTCGCTCACGGTCAGGCCGATCTGCACGCGCGCGGTGAAACGATCGCCGGCGGGCTTGGCCAGCCCGACCAGCTCGAGCGCGTTGCCGTCCGCGTCGCTCGCGAACGCGACCTTGAGCGCGGTGCCTTCGGGCAGCGGCAAGCGCCGGTACGGCAGCTTGCGTTCGTCGAGGCGCGCGAGCACCGGCTCGAGGTCGTCGAACAGGAAGGCCAGGAGGCGCATGCCGATCGCCTTGTCCGTCCCGCCTTCGCACGCTTCCGGCGCGGCCTTGAAGTCGTACAGCTTCAGCACGTGGTTGCCGAAGCGCACGCGGTTCTGCGTGCCCAGCTCACCCATCGCCACCTGCGGCAGCGCGGTGAAGCCCATCACGTCGCGGTAGAACGCCAGCGCCGCTTCGCTGTCGCGCGTGGCGATTCCGACATCCAACTCAGGCTTGTTCAGCTCCACGTGCGCTCTCCTATCCGATCTTTGCGCTCTGCCCGCCGTCCACGGGCAGGATCACCGAGGTAATGAATTTGCTCTCGTCGCTGGCCAGGAACAGCGCCGCATACGCGACGTCCCAGGCATCGCCCATCTTGCCGCCCAGCGGCACCTGCCGGTCGCGCGCGGCGATCAGCTGCTGCTTGTCGACGTTGCGCGCCTTGGCGATGCTCTCGATCGCCATCGGCGTGTTCATCAAGCCGGGCATGATCGCGTTGACGCGGATGTTGTACTTGGCGTTGCCGGTCGCGAGGCAGTGCGTCATCGCGTTGAGCGCGGCCTTCGACACCTTGTACGCGAACAGCCCGGACGCGCAGACCGCGGCGATCGACGACACGTTGATGATCGAGCCCGCTTTCTGCTCGCGCATCGCGGGCAGCGCGTGCTTGACCATGAACCACGGGCCCTTGAAGTTCACGTCCATGATGTGATCGAAGGCTTCCTCGCTCAGCGTCGCGGGGCCGTTGTCGCCGTGACCGATGCCGACGTTGTTGTGCAGCACGTCGATCCGGCCGTGCTCGCGCAGCACGCCCTCGACCGCGGCCTTGCACTCGGCTTCGCGCGTGATGTCGGTGCACACCAAGCTGGCGATGCCGCCGGCGTTCTCGATCAGCGCGCGGGTCTCTGCTGCGGAGGTCTCGTCGCGGTCGAGCACGACCACGCGTGCGCCTTCCTTGGCGAAGAGCAGCGCCGTCGCGCGTCCGTTCCCCAGCGTGTCGCCGCGCGTCTGCCCCGCGCCCACGACCACTGCCACTTTGCCCAACAGTCGCATCGTTCCTCCGTCAGCTCGCGGCGCGGTGGCTGGAGACCGCGGGCTCCAAAGGCGGCGCCGAGACCGAGCGCGCGCATCCCAGATCGGGATTGACTGATAGCGCCAGTACTATTTGGGGTAGGCGGGCTGCCCCGAGCCGGTGCGAGGCCTCGCCCGTCGGCGCCAGAAGCCTCGATCTGCCCGTGACTTCGCCCATCTCGTGGCTTCTTCCCCAAGCCGAAAAGACAAAACCTTTTAAGGGTTTAGATCGCTTCTCGACTGACTTAGACCTACGTGAACTCTGGTTGTCGGTCTTTGGCTGCGCATGGTCTGTACATTGGTCTGCGGCGTCGTGTAAATAGCGCCCAATACGTCGGATTTGCGTCGCAACTGAGATGCAAAACGATCGGCGTTCACGCTCTGGTGCGAGGCCGATCCGGTCTCCTTCAACGCTGCAGGATGTGCACGATGCAAGTGCCGCCGAGGCCGACCATGTGCGCGAGCCCCGTGCGCGGGCGCGCGGGGATCTGGCGGGCGCCCGCTTCGCCGCGCAGCTGCCAGTAGATCTCTGCGATCTGTCCGAGCCCGGTCGGGCCGAACGGGTGGCCCATGGCGAGCAAGCCGCCGCTGCTGTTGATGGGAATACGCCCGGTGATCGCCGTCTCGCCGCGCTCGACCAGCTTGCCGCCTTCACCTTCGGCGCACATGCCGAGGCTCTCCGCATACTGGATCTCTTCGATCGTCGCCGCGTCGTGCAGCTCGACCATGCCGATGTCCTTGGCCCCGATGCCCGACCGCTCGTACGCGTCCTTGGCGGTCTGCGCGGTGAGGTCGGTGAGCTCGGGCGCGCTCGCGCTGGTGCTGCGCGAAACGGAGGTGGCGACCCAGACCGGGTCCTGCACGCCCAGGCGCTTGACCATGTCTTCGCTCGCGAGCACCGCCGCTGCCGCGCCGTCGCCGAGTGGACAGCAATGCAGCACGGTCAGCGGCGCGGCGACCTCGCGCGCGGCGTGCACCTGCGCGAGCGTGACTTCTTCCTGGTACTGTGCGTACGGGTTGCGCGCGGCGTTCCAGTGCTGCTTGACGCTCACTTGCGCCAGCTGGTCGAGGGTCGTGCCGTACTTCTCCATGTGGGCACGCGCGTCGGTCGCGAACTTGAGCATCGGCCCGGTCGGCGGGCGCGGCTTGTCTTCTTTCTTCTCTTCCTTCTTGGCCGCTGGCTTGGCTTCTGGAGGCGGCGCGCTCGGCTTCGCGCTCTCGTCGCGGCGCGGCAGCATGTCGATACCGAGCGCGAGCGCCAGATCGAACTCGCCCGAGGCCACTTCCAGGTACGCGCCCCGGAACGCATACGAGCCGGTGGCGGAAGCGTTCTCGACGTTGGTGATCGACAGCCCGGTCTGACCCAGGGGCGCGAACAGGCGCGCGCCCGCGGTCATGCCCAGGCTGGTGTGGCCGCACCACGCGCTCTGCAGCTGCTCCCAGCTCACGCCCGCTCCGGCGAGCGCGCCGTCGATCGCGGTGCGCGCGAGGTCCTTGGGCTTCTTGTCGCGCCACTTGCCGTAGGCGTGCATGCCGACGCCGATCACTGCGACTTTACGCATCGTGGGTTTCCTCAGCTGAAGCGGTTGGGTGCATGGGGAGATGAAGAAGGCGGGTTTGAACCTGCCCCTACGAGGAGCCGGGAGCGGGGTCCGTCGAAGAGGTCTTCTGGGAGGGTTTGCCGGGGTTGCGCGGCGTCTTCGGCAGCTCGTCGGTGAGCGGCCACCAGGCGACGGCGCTGTCGGTCCAGATGTGCATGGTCGGCACGAGCTTGCTCGAGTCGTCCATACTGCCGGCCTTGACGGCGAGGGTCTTGCGCCGAGCCTCGAGCCCGCTGAACAGCGGCGAGCCACAGCTCGGACAGAACTCGCGAAACACCCGACCGCCGTCCTCGCCGGTCACCGTGTGACTGCGCGTTTCACCCTGCACGATGGTCAGCGTCTCGGCGAGCACGACGGCCACTGGCGCGAACGGACCGCCGGTGCAGCGCTGGCAGTCGCGGCAATGACAGAGCACGAACGCGAGCGGGTCGGCGCTGCACCGATAACGAATCGCCCCGCACAGACAGCCGCCGGTGAAGCCACTCATGCTCGCTCCAAAGAGAGGGATTCACAGGAAGGCGGGAAGGCGGGAAGTACGAAATTCAAAACTCCGCCTTTCCGTCTTCCTGTGAAATCTCTTCATCCCTTGCGCTGGTTGACGACGACCTTTTGCATGAACGACGCGAGTGCCCAGCGGCCGCCGGCTTCGCCCAGGCCCGAGTGCTTGGCGCCGCCGAACGGCGCGTGCGCGGAGAGCGCGACGTGCTGGTTGATCCAGACCGTGCCGGCGTCGATCTCCGCGGCGACTTCCTTCGCGCGCTCGGGGTTGCTCGACCAGACCGAAGCGCCGAGCCCGTATTGGGTGTTGTTCGCCCGCGCGACCACGTCGTCGAGCTCGCGGTATTGCAGCACCGGCACCACGGGGCCGAACTGCTCCTCGGCCACCACGGGTGCGCTGTCGTCGAGCTCGCTCAGCACGGTCGGGCCGAAGAAGTAGCCCTTGCGCGCCAGCCGATCGCCGCCAGCGTGCACGCGCGCGCCGCGCTTCTTGGCGTCTGCGACCAGACCGCTCACGCGCTCGAGCTGCATCGCGTTGTTGATCGGGCCGAGCTGGGTCTTGGGATCGATGCCGTCGCCGACCTTGACTTCATTGGCCAACGCCGCGATCGCCGAAACGATCGGCTCGAACAGCTTCTCCGGTGTGTAGATGCGCTTGACCGCGACGCAGATCTGCCCGCAGTTCATGAACGACGACCAGAACAGCTGCGGCGCGATCTTCGCCGGGTCGGCGTCGTCGAGGATGATCGCCGGATCGTTACCGCCCAGCTCGAGCGTGACGCGCTTGAGATCGCTGGCGGCGCTCTCGGCGACCTTCTTGCCGGTCGGGACCGACCCCGTGAACGAGATCTTCTTCACGTCGGGATGCGAGGTGATCCAGCCGCCGAGCTCGTTGCCGCCGCTGACCACGTTGAGCACGCCGGGCGGGAGCGCCGCCTGCAGCACGGTGCCGAGCTGCAGGGTGGAGAGCGGCGTGAAGGGCGATGGCTTGAGCACCATCGTGTTGCCGGCGAGCAGCGCGGGCGCGATCTTGGACATGGCGATCATCACCGGGAAGTTCCACGGCGTGATGCCGGCGACGACGCCATAAGGCCGGTAGTAGATCTCGATCTTCTGCTTCTCGTCGTCGCGCGTGACCTCGTACGGCAGCGGCATGTTCGCGGCGTGCTTCAGCTGCGCAGCGGCGCCCATCACTTCGCCCGTGGCCTGTGCGATCGGCTTGCCCTGCTCGAGCGTGAGCGTGTTGGCGATCTCGCCGGCCTTGGCCAGCAGCAGCTCGGCGGCTTTCTTCAGCGCCTCGCGGCGCGCGTTCTCGTCTCGCTTCCAGCTGGTGAACGCGCGCTTGGCGGCGGCGACCGCGGCGTTCAACTGATCGCGGCTGCACTCGGGCGCTTGCCCGCACGGCTCCTCAGTCGCGGGATTGAGCACGTCGAAGCTGCTCGCTCCGCGCTGCTGCTCGCCATCGATCGACATCGTGTAGCTGGTGGTCATCGCTCCGCCCTCCAAGTCCATGCGCACGGTCGCGCCCGCGCATGGTACGTGACTGGAAGCTATAACTTACTTGTCAGGCGTTCAACAAGTTGTTATGCCTGCTGCGATGCCGGCCGAGACCGACGCCAAACCGGGCACCGGAGCGGTCCCGAGCCGATCCGGCAAGTCGTCGCCGCAAAAGGGGAATCCGGTGAGACCCGGGGCCCCGCGCGCGCGCCGCAAGCAGCACGAGCGGGTGGCCGAGTCGGACCGCCGGATGATGGAAGCTGCGCTGCGTTTGATCGGCGAGCGCGGCTATCGCGGCACCTCGCTCGCGGCGATCGGCGAAGAGGCCGGCTACAGCCGCGGGCTGGTGCACGAGCGCTTCGGCTCGAAGTCGGGCCTGCTCTGGGCGCTGGTCAAACAGATGCTGCGGGTGTGGAACCACGAGAGCCGGAGCCAGGCGCGCGACCGCGCCAAAGCGGAGAGCAGCGCGAGCGGGCTCGACGCGCTCTGCGAGCTGCTCGACAACCACCGCCGTGCGGTGCTCGAAGACCGCGGCATCCGCACGTTCTACGCGCTGATGTTCGAGGCGCTCGGGCCGACGCCCGATCTGCTGCCCGAGTTTCGCGAGCTGCACCGCGGGTTCCGCGCCGACATCGAGCGCATGGTGCGCGCGGGGGTTCAGGCCGGTACGATCCGCGCCGATGTCGACCCCAAGGCACAGGCCGCGCTCGTGCTCGCCGCGCAGCGCGGTCTCGCGTTCCAGTGGTTGCTCGATCCGGACGGCTTCTCGATCGACGCCGCCTACGACGAGCTCAAGCGCAACCTGCGCAGGACGCTCGCGCCATGAGTTATCGCCCGCCGCCCCCGATCAAGCCCAGCAGCGTCGAATACTGGGCGGAACAGCGGCCCGACGAGCGCGCTCTGTGCGAAGGCTCGCGCTCGCTGACCTGGCTGCAGTGGAATATCGCCGCCGATCGCGTGGCCGAGGTGCTGCACCAGCGCGCCGAGATCGGCCCGAGCGATCGCGTCGCGGTGTGCATGCAGAACCGGCTCGAGTGGTTCGTGCTGCAGGCCGCGATCAACAAGCTCGGTGCGTCGCTGGTGCCGGTGTCGTATCGGCTCACGACCGCGGAGGTGCACTACATCGTGGCCGACTGCGGCGCGCGCGCGTTCGCGTTCGATGCCGAGGACGTCGAGGCCATGGCGCGCGTGTGGACCGATCAGCCGCCGAGCGACGTGCCTTCGCAGGTCGCCTGTGTGTTGAGTGTCATGCGCAGCCCGCGACCCGAGGTGATCGCGCTCGCCGAGATCAGCGCCAAGGGCCCGGCGATCCCGCGCTACGCGCAGCACGCGCCGCGCTCGATCGTATACACGTCGGGCACGACCGGCCGGCCGCGCGGCGTGGTCACCGCGCGCACGGCCAGCGGCACCGCGCCGGCGCTTCGCGGCGGGGCTTCAGGTACCGCGCCGAGCGGGACGCCGCCGCCGCGCGCCGAGCGCCCGCCGCCCGGCGCCTTGCCTGTCGTGCGCAACCTGCTCGGCGCTCCGCTCAACCACGCCGCGGGACAGGCCAGCGCGCGCGGCACGCACGCGGTCGGCGGCTGCGTGTACATCATGCCGCGCTTCGATCCCGAGGAAGCGCTGCGCATCATCAGCCGCGAGCAGATCACCACCACGTTCCTGGTGCCGACCATGCTCAACCGGATCGTGAACCTGCCTGCGGAGACGCGCGCGCAATACGACGTGTCGTCGGTGAAGATGATCGCGACCGGTGCGTCGCCGTGCCCGCAGTCGGTCAAGGAGCAGGTGATCGCGTACTTCGGCGAGCACTGCCTGTACGAGAGCTACGGCTCGACCGAGGTCGGGCTGATCACGCGCATGTTGCCGGGCGATCACCTGAAGAAGCCCGGCTCGTGCGGGCAGCTGCTCGAGAACGTCACGGTGCGCGTGGTCGACGGCGAGGGCCTTGAGGTGGCGCCAGGCGGGATCGGGGAGATCCTCGTGCGCACGCCGGTGATGATCGAGCGCTACCTCAACAACCCCGCCGCGCCCGAGGAGCTGGTCGACGGCTTCTTCGCGAGCGGTGACGTGGGTCGCTTCGACGAGGACGGGTACCTGTTCATCCTCGATCGCAAGAAGGACATGATCATCGCCGGCGGGGTGAACATCTATCCCGCCGAGATCGAGGATGCGCTGCGCCGGCACCCCGCCGTGCTCGACGCCGCGGCGTTCGGGGTTCCGCACGCGGACCTCGGCGAAGAAGTGCGGGCGGTGGTCGAGCGCGTCGACGGTCAAGCGGTGAGCGAGAGCGATCTGCTCGCCTTCGTCGGCGACCAGCTGGCCGGGTACAAGCGGCCGCGGACGATCGCGTTCCTGAGCGAGATCCCGCGCAACGCCGCGGGCAAGGTGCTCAAGGCTCAGCTGCGCGCGCCCTACTGGCAGGGCAAAGACAAGCTGGTCTGAGTGGTTCCGAGCTAGCGTTACGACGGAGGACGGTATGGACCTGGGGCTCAAGGACAAAGTTGCGCTGGTGACCGGCGCGGGTCGCGGCGTCGGGCGCGGGGTCGCGATGCGGCTCGCGGCCGAAGGCGCGAAGGTCGTGGTGAACGACTTTCACGAACGGCGCGCCGAGCGCGTGGCGCAGGAGATCCGCGAGGCAGGCGGTCAAGCCGTGCCGGTGCAGGCGGACGTCACCAACCTCGCGCAGGTGCGCGCGATGGTGGCCAAGGCGGTCGAGACGTTCGGGCCGGTCGACATCCTGGTCAACAACGCGGGCATTCCGGCGCGCGACCCGAGCGAAGAGGTCAAGGGCAGCGGCTGGGAGGACTTCCATGCCAGCGACCCGAGCACCTGGTCGAAGATGATCGATCTGAACACGTACGGGACGATGAACTGCACGCACAGCGTGCTGCAGAGCATGGTCGAGCGGAAGTACGGCAAGATCATCAGCGTGATGTCGGAGGCCGGGCGCATGGGCGAGGCCAAGCTGGCGGTCTACTCCGGCGCCAAGGCGGGCATGCTCGGCTTCTCCAAGGCGATCGCGCGCGAGCTGGGCAAGCACAAGATCAACGTGAACGTGGTCGCGCTCGGCGCGGTCGACGCCAAGGAAGTCGACTTCGAGCAGCTCGACGAAAAGGCGCGCGAGCGGATGAGCGCCATGTTCAAGAGCTACCCGATCGGCCGCGGGCTGCAGCGGCTGTCGCGGGCGAGCGACGTGGCGGACGCGATCGCGTTTCTCGCTTCGGACCGCGCGCAGTACATTACGGGCCAGGTGCTGGGCGTGAGCGGCGGCTTCGCGATGATGTGAGGATCGGGAGGGTGATCGATGACTGAAGCGAACGAAGAGGTGTTGCGTGTCGATGTGCGCGAGCACGTGATGGTGCTCACGCTCAACCGGCCGTACGCGAAGAACGCGTTCAATGCCGCGCTGAGCCAGGCGCTCTCCGACGCGCTCGATCGGCTGGACGAGGATCCCGAGCTGCGGGTCGGTGTGCTGACCGGTGCGGGCGGGAGCTTCTCGGCCGGCATGGATCTCAAGGCGCTGCTGACCGGCGAGCAGTCGTTCACCAAGAAGCGCGGCGGCTTCGGGATCATGACCAAGCCACCGGACAAGCCGCTGATCGCGGCGGTCGAGGGCTACGCGGTGGCGGGCGGGCTCGAGCTCGCGCTGTGCTGCGATCTGATCGTGGCTGCGAGCGACGCCAAGGTGGGGCTGCCCGAGGTGAAGCGCGGCCTGGTCGCGACCGGAGGCGCGCTGTTCCGCCTGCCGCGCCGCATCCCGTACCACGTGGTGATGGAGCTGGCGCTCACCGGTGAGAACCAACCGGTCGATCGCTTCCTGCAGCTGGGGCTGATCAACAAGGTCGTCCCGCCCGGTGAAGCGGTCAACGCCGCGGTGGAGCTGGCGCAGAAGATCGCTGCCAACGCGCCGCTGGCCGTGGCCGCGACCAAGCAGATCATGCAGAAGGCCTACGACTGGACCGAAGAAGAAGCCTGGCCCGCGCACAGGAAGATGGCCGGCAAGGCGCTGAGCTCCAAGGACGCGCGCGAGGGCTCCAAGGCGTTCGCGGAGAAGCGTCCGCCGGTCTGGCGCGGCGAGTGACGATCACCGTGACGCGCTTGCCGTGGATGCCGTGGATGCTGAGCGCCGTGTTGCTCTCGGCGTGCCCTGGCGCCGGCGACCAGGGACCTAGCGCCGAGTGCAGCAAGGAGCACGAGAAGTGCCTGCTGTCCGCGGGCGTGCTTGGGGTCTGCAACGCGGTCGACTGCGCAGAAGGCCAGCCCGCGCCGTGCCTCGTCTGTAGATCCCAACACTGAGGGTTTAAGGTCGGGGGGCAAGCCCCCCCTTCGGCGCTACCGCGCCCGGCTCGCTCCGCTGGCGGTGCCTCGTTGCGGGGGCTCGTCCTGGCTCCCGGGTCGCGGCACGGTATCGGCTTATACGGTATTTGCGTTGTGGCAGATGAGGCGTTCGTTCTGGCTACATTTGTCAGCGCCGAGCGCTTGAACCCAATCGCGCGGGCGTTCCCATAATGCGGTCATGTCACGCGCTGCCCTATCATCGCTGATCGCCGCGCTCGCGCTGGTCGGCTGCAACTCTCGCGAGGTTGTGCCGCGGGATGGCGAGCCCGCGGGTTCGCCGCGCCCACCGGCGTCGAGCTCAGCGGCCGGAAGCGCTGGCAGCGGCGCGCGCATGCCGGCCGCCCCGAGCCGCGCGCCGGTGAGCGGAGCGACGGTCGGCGCACCGCAAGCTCCCAGCGGCGGCTCCACCCCGTGCCGGACCTGCGCCAGCGATCCCCCCGGCGTCGTGGCCGGCCAAGGCAGCGCCGCTGCCCCGGATCCCGACCAGCAACCGCAACCGACGGCAACCGCAAGCAACAGCCAGTGCGACCTCGCCGGCGCGTTCGATCCGCTGATCCCGAAGGACGGGGAGACGTGCTGGAGCTTTGCGGCACACGGCGCTTCCTCGCCGACGGATACCTCCAAGTTCGACGTCGCGACCGGCGAGAGCTACTCGCAGTTCTACTTCGACGTGCCGTGGCCCGCCGGAACGCTCGCGACGCGCTTCGGGGCGCAGCTCGACAATGCGCGAGTGCTGCGCCATGCGTTCGCGTTCGCGAGCAGCGGCCCGGCGCCGTCCGGCAGCGTGATGCGCAACGTGACCGGCACGACGCTGGGCGAGAACGCCGAGTTGGTCGCGGCCTGGACGGTCGGCGGCTGCATCACGAGCTATCCCGCCGACGTCGGCGGCAAGCTGCCGAACAGCGGCAGGATCATGGTGCAGTGGCACCACTACAACGACACGGCCAGCGTTCAACTGGACGGGAGCGAGCTCGTGATCTGCACCGTGCCCGCCGGCGCGCGCCCGAACGTAGGCGGGATCACCTTGCTCGGGACCGAGAATCTCGGCGCTGCCAACGGCGTGCGCGCGGGCGAGCAGCACGTCAGCGGCACTTGCTTCAACGACTCCGCAGCACCGATCACCCTGGTCGGCCTCATGCCGCACATGCGCATGATCGGCAGCCACATGCGATCGGTCGTGAACAAGGTCGCGGGTGGATCCGATCCGGTCTTCGACCAGCCGTTCGTCCCGGACCAGCAGGCCAACTACCGGCTGGACCCGCCTTACGTGATGCAGCCGG
>Ga0190265_10001003_pt1 | contig 18413 bp, 11 predicted proteins | sample Popmic124T_FD_133135 | JGI IMG/M metagenome (GOLD analysis project Ga0190265, IMG submission 133135) | Populus adjacent soil microbial communities from riparian zone of Indian Creek, Utah, USA - 124 T | ecosystem: Environmental > Terrestrial > Soil > Riparian zone | place: USA: Utah | collected...
CGGTCATGAACGTCATCGCCAAGAGCTCGCTTTCGACTTTTTGCCGGCGCCAGCTTCGCTGGAACATGATCCGATTGCGTCTGCAGCCGTTTCCCTTTCTGCTCGAGCCGTTGACGGTTCCCCTCTTCACCGCGGCGATCGCCATCGTGCTGGGAGCGCCGCCGTTTTGGACGTTGGGCTGGGCGCTCATCATCACCGCCGCGCGGGACGCCGTGCAATGGGTCATGATGCGGGGCGCTCGCGGCCTGTTGCCGGCGCTGCTCGTGATTCCGCTGCGCGAGATACTGGTGTTCGCGGTCTGGATGGCCACCTTTCCCAAGCGACACGTTACTTGGCGGGGCAACCGCGTACGGGTGAGCGCCGGCACGCGCTTGTACATGGAGACGCTGCCGACTCCGACGCGCGCGTTGTTCGTGGAGGACCGGCACGGCCGCGTCGTCGCGAGGGAGAAAGAAGCGCGGAGCGTTTGAGGGCGTCGGGACGCTAAGGGGAGGTGCCGGACAACGTGACCCAGTTGATGTCCCAGCCTGCACCCGACATCAGCGGGTCCACCGTCATACGAAACACGATGGAAACGGTGTCGTCTGCCCCGACGTTGAAAGGCGCAGCGGCGAGGTTGACTTCTGAAATGAACTCGGGCTGATTCCCAGACCATCCTGGGAATTGTCCTGCCGTGGTCCCCAACGTGCAGCTGTTGGGGTTGGTGATTCCGCCATTGACGTGGCCGCCGGTCGTAAATGTCGTGACGTGCATGACCGCGAGACCGTTGACGGAAACGAACAGCTGCGCGGCGTCGTACCCGAGCTCGGTGTTGAATCGATGGCTCATGCGAAGCCTTACGTTCGACACGTTCGTTGGGACGGTGATAGTGGGGCTGATGATGCGGCTCGCGCCGGTTCCGATCGGTTCGGATGCGTGTGCGAATCCAGAGGCGTTCGACCATACGGGGGGGGCCAGTCCGCAAACCGTCGCGTCCCGCGTAAACACGCCGATGTCGCTGTCGAAATTCTCCTGGAAAAGGACGACAACGCCGCCGTCCGCGGTATCGGACGCGCCATCCCTCGCGTCGGCGGCATCGAGCGGCGTGCCTGCGTCGTTCGTGTCACTGCCGTTCGATGCGTCGCTCGCGTCGTTGGCGCCACCCGCATCGTCGGCGTCGACCGACCCTCCCGAATCGCTCGCGTCGACGCTCGGACCGGAATCGTTGACGTCGGTCGTCGTCGCGTCCTCCGCGTCGGCGCCCGCATCCGCATCGCCGGTCGTCTGGTCGGGGACCGCGTCCGTCACACCGGGATCCGTCGTGACGTCGGGACCGCCGCCGTCGGCCGCATCCGCGACGTCGCTTACGCTCAGGTCTGCGGAAGCGTCGACCACCGGTCGCTCGGCGCCCGCGTCGGCAGTGTCCGCCGCACTGTCGGAATCGGCGGTGACCGTCGTGTCTTGCGCATCGGTCCGCGACGCATCGGCGCGCCGCGCATCGCCGGCATCTCCGTCTCGGGCGTCGGCACTGGCGTCGCGACGCGGCGCCGCACCGTCGTCGTCGTCGTCGTCGCGAGGCAACGCGTCGCTGACGCACGCCGATAGCCCGAACAAAGCAGTGAGCAACACCAGCCGTAAACGGCGGAGTAGTCCGTCGCCGCCGGCCGCCCCCAAAGCGCTTATTTCCGTCATCCGAACCATTATAAGGTAGAGCTCCGGCGAATGTGTGTGATTGCGCACAAGGCGACGCCTCGCCCAGCGACCGTGGTCTCCGCGCGGCGGCCATCTATGGACGCTGAGCACGGGTTCATCGATCGAAAGCGCGACCGTCGCTTCACTCCTGGCCATGGCGTGTTGCAAAGCTCGGCGAGTCAAGGCGCGCCGCGACTGTAAGGTCGGGAGCTGCGATCGGTCGACGTGACCGAGGAGGTCGTCGATCTGCAGGCTCGCCTCTCCGCGCATCGCGCGCTGGAGATGCAATTTCTGGAAATCCTCAAGCAAGCCAAATCGGTGAAGGACGCGCTCGAGGTGGTACGGAGCTCGGGGGCGTGCGGACGACGATCGAGAAGCTGAAGGGACGCATGCGCCGGGCTCCGGCAGGTTGACTATGCCAATTTCCCAGGCGGGGAGAGGTGTTGGGACGCTGCGTAATCCCGCGCCTTCCCCCAATGTGGGGCAAACGAAACCTGGACGAACTAGCCGCGTAGTCCTACCGTACCGACGCCCGTCCGCGTCCCTTGGAGGAGGACTAACCATGGATTTTCCGACGACCCGCTGGACCCAAATCGCCGACGAGTTGGGTCCGACCTTTGCAGAGCGCGCGGCGAAATACGACGAGTCGGACGCGTTCGTGGCCGAAAACTACGCCGAGCTGAAAGCGCGGAAATTGTTTGCAGCGGGCGTGCCGGAAGAGCTCGGCGGCGGCGGCGCGACGCCGGCCGATCTGGCGGGGATGCTCCGCACACTGGCGCACTACTGCAGCTCTACGGCGCTCGCCTTTTCCATGCATACGCACCTCGTGGGGATGCTGTCCTGGCGATGGCGCAACCAGAAGGCGCCCGTCGACGGTGTCCTCAAGCGAATCGCCAACGAAGACCTCATCCTCGTTTCGACGGGCGGCGCCGATTGGCTTCAGGGATCTGCCAAGGCCGTGAAAGTGGAGGGCGGCTATCGCGTCACCGGGCGAAAGATCTTCTGCAGCGGCGCACCGGCGGGATCCCTCATGATGACCACGGCCGTGTTCGACGACCCGACAGACGGTCCCTCCGTGCTCCAGATCGGCCTGCCCATCGCCTCCCCGGGGGTGAAAATTCAAGACAATTGGCGGACGCTGGGGATGCGCGCCACGGGATCGCACGACATCACGCTCGACGACGTATTCGTGCCGGATGCCGCGGTCTCGCTCAAGCGCCGAAGCGGGAAATGGCATCCCATCATCGACATCATCACGCTCGTCAACGTCCCCATTTTCAATTCCGTGTACGTCGGCGTAGCCGAGGCGGCGCGCGAAACCGCCCTCGAAATGGCCAAACGCAAGCGCGACGACCGCCACACGCAGTCGCTGGCCGGGGAAATGGACAATGAGCTTACGGCAGCCCAGCTCGCGCTCGCGCGCATGATCGAGCTGGCCATGACCGCGCAGCCGAGTGCCGCATCTTCCACCGAAAATATGCGCTGTCGCGCCCTTCTCGGACGTTCGACGCGCGCCTGCGTCGACAAGGCGATGGAGCTAGCGGGAGGAAACTCGTTCTATCGCGCCAACAAGCTCGAGCGCCTCTTCCGCGACATCCAAGGCGTGCGCTTTCACCCGCTTCAAGACAAACCGCAAGCCGTCATGGCAGGCAGGTACGCGCTCGGACTTTCCTTCGACGAGTAAACACACCCGAGAGCCCCCTTTCTCATGCTCAAGGATACCAAGCTCCTCCGCACACAATGTTACGTCGACGGCGTTTGGTGCAACGCCGACAACGGCAAGACGTTTCCCATCGTCAATCCAGCCACTGGCGCGACGCTCGCCGACGTCCCTGACATGGGAGCCGCCGAGACGCGCCGTGCCATCGATGCGGCCGCGGCTGCGCTCCCCGGTTGGCGCGCCAAGACGGCCAAAGAGCGAGCCATCATCTTGCGCCGCTGGTTCGACTCCATGATGAGCGCGCAGAACGACCTCGCCGTGCTTCTCACGTCCGAACAGGGTAAACCGCTCGCCGAGGCGAGCGGCGAAATCGCGTACGGTGCTTCGTTCATCGAGTGGTTTGCGGAAGAGGGCAAGCGCGCTTACGGCGACGTCATCCCGTCGACGCAAGCCGACAAGCGCATCGTCGTCCTCAAAGAGCCGATCGGCGTCTGCGCGGCCATCACGCCTTGGAATTTCCCCAACGCGATGATCACGCGCAAGGTGGCGCCCGCCCTCGCGGCAGGTTGCACGGTGGTGCTGAAACCCGCCGAGCAGACGCCGCTCTCCGCGCTCGCCATCGCCGAGCTGGCCGATCGTGCTGGTCTGCCGCGCGGCGTTCTCAATGTGTTGACTGGCAACGCGCCGGCCATCGGCGGCGAGCTCACGGCCAATCCGAAGGTGCGCAAGGTCTCCTTTACCGGTTCGACGGAAGTGGGAAAGCTCCTCATGAAGCAATGCTCGAGCACGGTGAAGAAACTGTCGCTCGAGCTCGGCGGCAATGCGCCGTTCATCGTCTTCGACGACGCCGACCTCGATGCCGCGGCCGATGGCGCGATCGCCTCCAAATATCGCAACGCCGGGCAGACATGCGTGTGCGCCAACCGTCTGCTCGTCGAGGACAGCGTCTACGACGCGTTTTGCGCCAAGCTGGTGGAGCGCGTGCGAAAGTTCAAGGTCGGCAACGGGATGGAAGAGGGCGTCACCATCGGTCCACTCATCGACGAACCCGCCGTCGCCAAGGTTCGAAGCCACATCGATGACGCCATCAAGAAAGGCGCCAAGCTCGCTCTCGGCGGCAATCCTCACCGCGCGGGCAAGCTGTTCTTCGAGCCCACCGTCCTCGGTGACGCCACGCCGGAAATGCTGCTCGCGCGAGAGGAAACGTTCGGCCCGGTGGCCCCGCTTTTCCGATTTCGAGGCGAAGCGGAAGCGGTGCGTTTGGCCAACGATACCGAATATGGCCTCGCCGCCTATTTCTATGGGCGCAACATCGCGCGCGTCTGGCGCGTCGCGGAGGCGCTCGAATACGGCATCATCGGCGTCAACACCGGGATCATCTCCATGGAGGTGGCGCCCTTCGGTGGGATGAAAGAGTCCGGCATCGGCCGTGAGGGCTCGAAATACGGCCTCGACGAATATCTCGAGGTCAAATACGTCTGCCTGGGCGGGATGTAGCGCCCCCCTCCGGACGTACCCTCAGTGCTCGGGGTCTTCGTCCTTGAGCGTCACGTTCGCGCGCCCAAAGTCGGCGTCGCTTCGCGCCAATTGGTAGGCGAACACCGCCGTCGCCGCCGTGGCCTGCTGCAGCTGATTGCGATCGAGTGCGGCCATCGTGTCGGTGGGTGCGTGATGAAAGTCGAAGTACCGCGTCAAGTCCTGTAGCAGCTCGGCGGTCGGAACCCCCTGCGATGCGATCGGTCCGAGATCGGCCCCCGCACCCCCGCCCGCGGTGGCGGTGGCGACGCCGAGAGGCGCGAGGGGAGCCAAGAGATCGCGAATAATCGTCGTGGCCGAAGAGCCCGCGCGGAAGGTGGCGCCGTACACACGGTCGCCGCCGAGATCGGCCTCGTATGCCATGACGTGATTGGCGAGCTCCGACGAATGAGCGCTCGCGTAGGCGTTGGCACCGCTCAAGCCGTTCTCTTCGTTCGCATACAGCACCACTCGGATGGTGCGCCGCGTATCGTTGGCGTAGACGTTGATGAGGCGCGCCGCCTCCGCCACCATGGCCACGCCCGCGCCGTCGTCGTGCGCGCCGGGCGTGATGTCCCACGAATCGAGGTGCGCCCCGAGCAGGAGGATTTGGTTCGGTGCCCCTTTGCCCACGAATTCGCCAATCACGTTGCTCGTCTGCACGTTGGCAAGTGTCTGGCAACCGAGCGTAATGCGCACGCGTGTCGCACCTGCCTGGATGGAGTTGGAAAGTCGGATCGCATCCTGGACTCCGATGGCGACCGCCGGAATCGAGGCGTTGCCCATGCCGCCCGTGTGCGGCGCGTTATCCATCGCGGGCGTGAGCGACCGCACGATATAAGCCACGGCGCCTTTCGATGCCGCGGTCGATGCCCCGCTCCGCCGTGCGCTGCTGACGGCGCTGTAGCCCGAAGCATCCATCGCGCGCGGCATGACGATGTTGACGAAGGCGATCTTGCCCTGCACCTGGCTGTTGGGAAGTGCGTTCAAGGCCGAGACGGACGCCGCCTCGATGACCTCGGCTTCGACGCCTCCCGCGGCAGTTCCGACCGAACCGCCGAGAGCGGCGATGGCAAGCGGCGTCTCCGTCGGGCCGAGAAGCTCGGCGTGTTCCATGCCGCGCTCCCAATGTGGAACCGTCACCGGCTCGGTGCGCACGTTCGTAAGACCGAGCGCCGTCAGCTTGGCCGTCGCCCAAGTTACGGCTTTTGCAAAACCGGTGGTTCCCGCCAAACGTGGTCCGACATTGATCACCAAGTCCTCGACGAGCTCGTAGGGCCTGCCGTACGTGAGCGCCTGGCATCGGAAGAGCTCGACGCCGGTGAGCGTCGAAGCGCAGCCCGCGTCGCCACTCGGACCTCCGGAGTCGGGCGCGGGGCTGTCGATGCGGACGCCCGTGTCGGCGACACCCATGTCAGAACCGCCCAGGTCAGGAGGAGGAGGCGTCGCATCAGTGACGGGCGGCGAGCCCATGTCGGCGGCCATATCGACCGAAGCGTCGACACGGTTCATGTCGACGCCGGCGTCCATCGGACGGCTCGTGTCGGGGACGACATCGTTCGGCCGGCTCGTGTCGACGGCAGCGTCGGTAGGCGGGCGCGATGTGTCGGCTGGCGCATCGGTAGCGGGTACGGCGTCGGATGTCGCGCCGTCTCTCGTGCTCGAATCGGGCTGACCACTCGGAGGCGGCGTGCCGCCCGTGGTCGTATTGTCGCCGGGTTGCGACTCGCTTGAACACCCGATCGCGAGGATCGAGATCGTCGTTGCGAGCCGAAGAAAATGGGAAAGCCGAAAGCAAATTCGCATAGCCACCGGTGCGCAGCATACCTTCGTGAATTTGTGAGTTCTACCGGTGTAAAGATCTACCGAAGGAATCGCTGAATCGCCGTCCCAGCGTCATTTTGAGTTGCTAAGTGGTGATTTGGCGCGCGATCAAGGGTGATGAAGGTGACGATTTCCAGTGTCATCGCGCGAGCCAGGACGCCCGGCGCATCGTCATGATCTGGCTCATCCCCTTTGTTGCGCGGGACGTGACGCCGATGAGCGCAAAGCCAGGGCGACCTTCGAAGCCTCCATCATCTCGACGTCGTTGCGTCGGCCACGAGCTACGCAAATGCGGCCCGCCTCGATATTGCCCTTGGCGAAAACCGACTCGAGTGTGGACTCAACCTGTCGAAACTCGGCAGGGTGCCGTCAACTGGAGTTTCGTCACCCGAGGCACGCCTGGCGCTGGCGAGTGAGAGGTATCGCAGCTGCCACCGCGACGACTCGAATCCTGTGATTCCTTCTCGGCTGGTGCGACGTTAGGGCACCGCGTGTGCTCACGGCCAACACTGCGCACCACTGGTCGCTTTTCCAAGCCATGGTGCTCAGAGAGATAGGGACGAATATTGAGGGAGGTGAGAATCGGTCGCTCGAGAGCCGGTTTGAAGTGGGGGTTTCACGAGTGAAATTGGCCGGGTCGCGCGTAACGCGTTGGAATCACGCGCTTGGATGCGCCACATTCGCAGTCGCGGCAAGTCCGAAAACTCCAGGCGAGCTCAACGCTTTCTGTGTAGCGGGACGCGCAAGCGCATGACGATCTCCACCCGACATGAGCCGGAGTCCGCCCACACCGGGCCCCCGAGCTCCCACCGGGCTCTTCTTGCTCGCACTGGTTTTCTCGACGCTCGCCGCCGGTTGGCGGGCATCCTCTGTTACCATAGCTATCTTGACCACACGGGTAGCACTTCTCAGCTTCCCGTCTGTCAAGCAAGGTCCCTCTCTGGTACGCTACGGAGCTGAATCGACGTGGGAGAAAGGTCACATCGCCCCGCTCTATCGGCACCGCCTGAGCGAACTTCGACGTCGACCACTAGTGGCGTCGGTCCCATGACCAATCAGACGGGCACGAGTACCGTTCGCCGCAGTGGTAACAAGATCATTTTCTCCGTCGAGGGCTGGCATACCACAAAGGCGGCCGAGGAATGTGCCGCCGCGCTGATCCATTACGTTACGGAGTTCGACGGTCCGGTCGAGTTCGTTGCCGATCTGCGCAGAATTACCGGGTTCACGGTGGAAGCCAGACACTTCTGGCAGGATAGTTTCAAACAGACCAAGCATCGCATCAAGCTCATTACTCTCGTGCAGGGTTCGGCTATCGCGCGGATGACCGCGAGCGCCGTCGGGCTCTATGCCGGAATCAAAGTGCGGTCGGTCGAGTCGATCGATGTCGCGTTGAAGACGGCCAAGTTAGGCTGAAAATCTCGGGCCTCCACCCCAACCTGTCGACCCATGCAACACTATCCGGCGTGGAAGCAGCACGAAGCTCTCTTCGCCACGGCTATCCCGGACGTACATCGTCACGAACTCAGCGCTCCCGAGTTGGCGCAGCTCATCGCCGATTCCCTGGCAGAAAAGGTTCTTTTCCCTCGCGAGGAGACGATACGAAAACGCGTGCCTCAGCTGGTGATCTTCACCTATCTCTGCGCGCCGCGGGTAGCTTCACGGCAGGGACTCGTGGCGGCGGCCGAGTTCCTTTACATCTTTTTCCTTTTTAATGATCACTGGGCAGCCACGGGCGCAGTGTTCGTCGAAGAAAGCACCAGCATGCCAGTCGATCATCGCGTCACCTTCGTGCGCGAATGGCTCGCGCTCGTCCGCCGGCGCTTTGGCCCGAAGGCGGATCGCTTTCTTTCGTCCTTCAGGCTCTATCACGCGAGCCTGTGCGTGGAAGCGACCTACGCCGATCGACCCGGCCATCCAACATGGGACGAATACGTGGACAAGCGCACGGGGAGGTATCAATGGGTCGCCACCTCTCCCTATATCGACCTTTGGGAACTCGTGGAGGGCATCGAGGTGCCGGACGCAGAGCGCGAAGCGACCGACCAACTCAAGGAGCTTGGCGTCGAACTGACCTATCTCGCCAATGACATCGGGTCCATTCAACGTGACTCCAACGAGAAAAACTACATTCGTCTCTTGTTGGCAAAGATGGGGTCCAGCCTACCAATCGAGCGCGGCCTCGAAGAAGCGCTACGCATCTACCGGGAAAAAGCCCGCGCCTTCATGCTGAGCTCGCGCGATCTGCAATCGCGCGAGCTTCTGTCGTCTTACGCCGACATGGTCGCAAATGTGACTGACGGAAACCTGCTGGCCACAACCCTGCTTGCGGAGAGTGCTCCGTCGGGGCGCTATTCGCCTGCGGTGAGTGGGTGCCTCGAGAGCCTTCCTCGAGTCTGCGCTTCTAGACCCGGCATCGAGGCCGAGGGCAACTGAACGAGGTTTGGTCAGGGCCGCAAGGCAAGGCCGCTCTCGACGTCAACTCGATGAGGCACCTCGAAGAAGCGCGTCACTCACGATCTGGGGCCAGCGGGGATCCTGATGCAACGTGCACTTGAAGGCCGAAGGCGTGGGCGCCAGCGCGCGAATCGCAAACGCCGTGGTCTGGGCGGTTGAGCCGAAATAGATGCGAGGACCCTTGTTGGAACCCAACGCATAGAGGGCGCCGAAATCGGACCAACCACCGTCTCGACCCTGCTGGTACAGCAGTTGCTCGATCTCACAAGAGCGATCCACGCCGAGATTCCCAGCGGCAATCGCTCTGAGGGATAGGTTAAGGCTGGAAGTGGGATCGGCGATGCCTTGTCCGTTCGAGCGTCGACGCTCGTCGATGGCATCGACCAACAACGCGGGGATACCGAACATCTTTGCGAGTTCTTCGAACTCCCTGATCAGCTCGGTGTAGAAACACAAAAACGCGTCGGGCGAGCCATAATAACGGCACCCCTGCTGCCAATCTCCGCTCAGGAAATAGCCAGTGACGTAGGCGACGTTCATCGCCACGATCTCGGCGACCGTGGCCCTCCCGGTACGTACGTTTTGGCCCTCACCTGGGTACTCCCGCAGCGGTATCACCTCGTCGAGCTGGCGGTTTCCCGTCGAAAGCTCGATCAAAACCGGAATGAGTGCGTTCGCCACCGCGACGGGATTGTTCTTGAGACCGCGATCCATTTCCGCGCCTTGAACTTGGTGGTCGTCGACATACACCTTGAAGACGTTGCGTCGCAGCGGACCGTTGTCCTTGCCATGGCTGCGATTGGCCTCACCCGGCAGGTCGCAGATGGCGGCGCTTCGCAGGATGCGATCCGTAATTCGACGCAACTCCTGCACTCCCCGCGGTGAAAGCAAGTCAATGTCTCCCATGACGAGCCGTGCTTTCGCTGCAACACCTGTGCAATCGATATCGCAGGCGAATCGTAAGGACGTGAAGAAATGATATAGCCCGCAGGCATGGCTGTGCCGGAAGGTCGACAAGAGAGCGCGGGCGATCGACCTGAGCCGCGGGTGGTCGACGACGCCCACGAGCGCCACGAACAACATGTTGGAGAAAAGCTCCGCTTCGAGGGGGAAACCGAACCTTGCCAAGACCTCGTCGGCAATGCACTGCCAAGTCTCACGCAGCGAATCTCGCACAGAAAACCCGGATTCGGCATTGTTCGCGCCGCTCACCACGCCATCGACGAACTCGTAGAGCGGAATGGCGGCTTCTCCGGTGTCCTTCAACGAGAGGGAGGATTGGATACCAACGATTCGGCCATCAGGCGAGCGGCGATGTTCGACCCTTTGGTCCACCAGATACGAGATCGCGCGTTCCCTGGCCTGCCTCACCCGCGCGCTCGGAATTGGGCCTTCGCGCCGCCTATCCGGCGCCGTCCTCTTGGGGACGACCATGCTCTTTCGAGGCGAATACGCAAGGACCCGTTCGACAGGCGCAAGAGAGTCGCAATCGATTTTCCTGGAGCGCTTTGCCATTTTTGCGTCGGTTGAATCCTCGGATAGAACGATGCAGTCCAGTCTTCTCGATTCAGAGAGAGCCTCTCTGGTGCCCATACGCACGCGATTGGGAGCATCTCTGTCGTCAGGATTCCCGCTCTTCCGACACGAATGCAGCGGCAGTAAAACCTTTTTCGATCGTACGGTCAATTAATTAATCGCAACTACTCGTGATCGATTTTCGATTTTGGTGCGGCGTCGGCCACGTTGCCCCGGAGCCGCGTGACTCATCGAAGAAACAATGCCCCCCGCATTTCAAAAATGAACTCATCGCGGGCATGCAGATTGCTCCAGGACGTTGGGAGGGGGCGAAGTCGCAATGCGACATCATCGTCGAGGCAAAGCGCAACACGTCATGCCATCAGTCGAGACTACGCAAGCTCTTGCACACGCACGCAGAACTGCCGAAACCGCTCCGGTGACATCCTTAAGTAGCGGTCCCAACGGATCATCCCAGACCGACCAGGCGATGCTTCGCTCGCCCGTATCGAAGAGTTGGTCGAGAGCGTCGGCTCGGACCACGAAAACGCGCGACGAGGCGTCAATCCCCCACACCTGTGCAGTGGTCGCAGGAGGATTCGCGAAATGGGAGCTCGTGGCTGCGCCGCCAAGCGTGTGCCAACGGCGCTCGGGCGCGAGGCGCTGCAATGCCGGATGGCGGGCGAGCAAAGCCAAAAGAAGTGCAGGGACGTCGTTAATGGAAATCGGTTGAGTTGATGCCATGACGCTCAATGAACGCAGCTCCGCGTCGAGCCGCGGCGGATCCTTCGAAGATGCAAGCAGCGCGGCTGGGAGGTAGAAAAACAGCGGCACGCGGGCCAAGCCGTCGTTTGTCGGAGTTCCCCATAGGAACGGGTCGGCCGTCGCATGATCCGCCGAAACGAGAAAGATCGATCGGGCCCCTTGGGGCGAGTTTTCGATCGCTCGCACAAAGGCTGCAAGTGCATCGTCCGTGTAAGCCATTGTCACCAGCCGCCGCCGATCCTCTGGAGCCGCGGACGCAAGGCGTGCCGCAATCGCATTTTTCGTGTTGTTTTGTGTCGTCTGGGTCACATCTTCGGGCAGATCGAACGGCGAGTGGCCGGATAGCGTAAGCACGAACCGATAGGCAAGTGGGCCGCGCTCTGCCGAATCGAGAAGGGCGGCCCGAAGCAGAGCAGCGTCCGTCACAGCCTGAAAAACGCCTCGGGGCAGGCCAGGGGGCAATGTCGAAACGTCAGTGACTGCCATGCCCCGCTGGCGAGCGAACTCACCGAGGTGCTCGAAGGTCGCGCTCGATCCGTAATAGAGACGGGTCTCGAGTCCGGCGTCGCGCAGCACGTCGGGGGCACACCTCAAGGGTAGGTCGAAGAGATCACGGGAAAGCGCAAGCTGGAATGGCAATGCCCCCAACCCACACCACAGACCCGAGACGGCTTGCGCCGTCCGGAGTCCCGATTGATAAGCATAGCGGAACGCTACGGTTCGCGGTCCGCCTGCAGCTGTTTCTTCGTAAGCTGTATTCGCGAAAGGCGCAATTTCCGGCGGCGCGGCCGGGTGCAGTGCGTGAACATCGTCGGCGCGGAAACTTTCCAATGCGACGTGCCAGACGACGATCGGTTCGTCGCGCTGCTCGAAGAGCGCGGAAGACAATGCGAGAAACGCGCGAACGAGCGGGGTTGGCTCCTCCGCGCGTTCCCTTGCGATGGGCGCCTCTGTTACATCCCCCGGCAGTGGGCGCGCTAAGGGATGAGGTCGGCACACAACGTCCGCGCCAGTACCGATTAGACATCGCGCCTGCGTATCTCCAAAGCCGAGCCAATGAAGCCCACGGCGCACGAGTGTTTCGTCAACATCAATTGACTCGAGCACCGCCCGCACGCCTGCTTGGCGTGAAGCCAATCGAGGTACACCGACGTCGGCACCGAGCCGGACGAGCGGGGGGACAAGCCCACTGGAGATCGGTGTCGGTGCAAGTGCACGAATGAAGAAAAAGATTGCCGCTGCGGCGCCCGCCCATCCCACGCTCCCCAAGGGCGGGCCGATCACCGCGAACAGGTGGGATCGTGGCTTGCTGTAGGGGAGAGTTCGCTCACCGTCTGGAATGCTGCGCGGGCGGACGCGCGCTCGCGCATACACGATGAGGACACCGGCCAAAGCTGCGACGGCCACCAATGTCGGCCAGCTATACCGCTCGAACAGCGCAATCTGCGCTGAACCGCGAATGAACGTGACGTCGTCGAACCCCTCCGTCGTCTCCACCAGCGTCGGATAGGTTCCTCGTTGGATCCGAAACTCGGTCGCCCCGACGGAGACGGCCCACATGAACGCGCTGACGAGAACGACGGTACCGACGGCCGTGATGAGCCCGAGACGCGCGGCCCCTCGACTTTGCGGTCGCTTCGTGGCGATCCAATCAGCCGGCACGAGCGAGAGCGCGAAGAGCGGGGCGAGACACGCAACGTCTGCGAGCAAGGCCATGGCGAACGTGGTCGTCAAGTCGCGGCCGAACTGGTGGTCGCGCACGGCCATCGCGTAACGTCCCGGTGCATTCGCCAGGACGACGAACGAGACCGGCCAGAGGGCTTTCGCCAGGCCGGTCGTCCACAAGACGCGGTTCAAACCGTCATCTTACCACGGCGCTTCGCCCCGTAAGTGCTCGAGTGCGGCCCGCGCCTCCGGCGAGCCTCGGCGTTCGGCCGAATCCAGATGCCAAGAACGATTACGACGACCGGCGCACCGCGACACTTGGATAGGAGCGCATCGCCGTCGTACCTTCGTCGATCGTGGACCCGATCCAGTCGAGGCGGGAGGCGCGCTGGGCGCTCATGCTGCTCGCGTGCGGCATCGTCCTCGCTTTTGCAGAAGGATTCGCCGGCCGCGCGCCCATCGTGCGCGACTTCGTGGGGTTCACCTATCCTTCTCGTGCGGCCATGCGCGCCCTGTTCTCGGGGGGTGAGCTCGCCACCTGGAATCCGCTGGCCGAGCTCGGTCTTTCGCGACTGGCCGCGCCGGTGCATGGCGCGCTGTATCCGGGACACATCTTTCTCCTGGCCGGCGACTTGGAGATGGGCGTCTTGCTTACGTGGCTCGTGCACTCCGCGTGGGCCGGCCTCGGGGGCTATGTCCTCGCGCGTGCCCTCGGCGCGCGGCCTTTTGCGGCGGTGATCTCGGGCGCTGTATGGTCTCTCGGCGGCTACGCGGTATCGATGTGGTGGAACGGCGAGAAGGTCCTCACTGGCGCTTGGCTCCCGTGGTTTGCGTTCGGCATCGAACGAGCTACGGCCGCGCGCGTGCTTCTTTCGCCGTGGGGAGCGCTGGCTGCGCTCGCCGCCTCTATGGTTTGCTACGCTGGCGACCCCTTTCTCCTCTTACATGCCGGTGCTCTGGCCTTGGCGGTCGTGCTGGCACGGCCACCGGCGCAAGGGTGGCGAACGCGGCTTGCGGAGCTCGCCCGGGGTGCGCTCGCTACGGTGCTCGGTCTCGGCATCGCGGCGCCCGTGTTCCTCTGTGCCCTCTACTTGCGAGGTGATACCGCGCGCAACGAGCCGCTCGCGCTGGGCATGGCCGAAGCCTGGTCGCTCCATCCGGCTCGCCTCGCGGAGCTGGCGTTACCGGGTTGGTTCGGCGACCCCTTCGACGTCGAGCATTATCCCGGCGCCATCTTTGCCGACGACCCGTCGCGTCAGGCGCTTCCTTGGGCGGTCTCGGTCTATGCAGGCGCTGCGTTCCTCGCATTCGCCCCTTGCCTGCGCAGTCGTCGGGTGCTCGCCGCGATGGGCGGCGTCGCGGCTCTCTTTCTTTTGCTCGCCTGCGGGCGCCACACGCCGGCGAACGCTTTCTTTTGTCAGGTCGTGCCGGGCTTGTCGCTCTTTCGCTATCCCGAGAAGCACCTCGTCGTTGTCGTCGGTCTGCTGGGCCTCATGGCGTCGCTCGGCGCCGAAGAGGCGCTGTCGGGTCGAGCGCGGGCCTGGCGTCTCTTGCCGGCTCCGTTTCTCGTTTCGCTGGTGGCGGTGGCGCTTGGTCCAACCGCGCTCCGTACGACCGCTCTCATGGCTGCCGCTCACCTCGCCGTCGCAGCGCTCCTTTTGGCTGGATGCGTTCATCTGGCTCGCACCCGCAGCGCCTGGGCATTCGTTACCGCGGTCGTGACGGTTCTCGATCTCGCGGTTGCCGCGCGCCCGTTCCTCAGGTGGGCGGAGCGTCCGCTTTTCGTCAGCCCCTTCGCTGAGCTTCTCACGGCGCGCCTCGGTGGTCCGCCCCCGCGGATCCACCGGCCGCGCTCCGCCGACTTCGAAGATCCCGCGACGATGCCCGGCTCTGCGGGGCAAGTCTTCGGCATCGCGACTTTGCCTGGCCACGATCCGGCGAGCAGTCTGAGGCTCGGCACCGTTCTCAACCGGCTCGCGCACAACCCCGAACGCTTGGCCGCGCTTCTGGCGCTCGATGGGCTCATGTTGCCTTCCGATGTTGCCGTCGGCACGCCGCCGGCTGCAGCGTTGCGCGGGACATCTCTCTATCTGCTCGCGCGACCACCGCGCGTGTGGATGGTGACATCGGTGAAGCTCTTGCCGACGACGGATGCGCTCGGTGCGATGGCCTCCGAGACCTTCGACCCCTACGGCGAAGCCATCGTCGCCCCCGAAAGGGCATACGCGCTGCGTGATCTTCCAAGCGGTGCGCCTGGCAGCGCGGGCACGTGTGCGATCGCGGAGTACGATCGGGGTCACGTCGATCTGGTGTGCGACGCGCGCCAAGAAGGACTGGTGGTGCTCTCCGAGCTCTACGCCGAGGGTTGGAGCGCATCCGTGGACGGGCAAGAATCGCCGCTGCTTCCGGCCGATCTCCTGCTGCGCGGTGTGGTGGTCGGCCGCGGGCTTCACCGCGTCACGATGCGCTACGAGACGCCCGGACTCACCGAGGGCGCGATTTTGGCCAGCGCATCGGCGCTGCTTCTCTTGCTCGGCCTCCTGCTCACGCGAGCGCGCGCCACTCGAGAAGAAGCTTCGATCAGTCGAACCTAAGTTCGGCTTGTCTGCTTTCGGCCGATGGCTGTTCGCCTGCCGGCATTCAAGATGAGCTGGCCGTCATTGTCGATGGTCGATGGATCTGCGCGAGGGCGCGCGCGCGATCGGCGCGCTCTTGCCGCGGGACGGAGCCGTGGGCTCCGTGACGGATTGCTTTGTCTATTTTGCCCAAGGGACGGTCCATGAGATCTTCGAAGACTTTTCAGACGATTAGCCACCGACTTCCAATCCTTACCGCGACACTTTGCACCTCCTTCGCGCTCCTCGCGTCGTGCGGCGGAGACGACGACACCACGGGGGCGGGCGGCTCGGGAGGTTCCAGCGCAACGGGTGGCTCGGGAGGTACTGGCGGTAAAGGTGGCACTGCCGGTAAAGGTGGAAGCGGGGGAGTGAGCGGCACTGGCGGCAGTGCTGGCGCAACGGGAGGCGCTGGTGGCGGCGCTGGGACAGCAGGCAAAGACGGCGGTGCGGGAACCGCTGGCACCGGCGGTAAGGGCGGCGCCGCAGGATCCGCCGGTTCAGCTGGCGCGGCAGGCAAAGACGGCGCGGCAGGGTCCGTACCCGATGCGGGCCCCGACGCTTCGACGGATGGTCCGGCCGACGGTGATGCGTCGACACCCACCGCGAATCTTCGGGTTGCGCACCTGTCGCCGGGCGCGCCCGCGGTGGACTTCTGCTTGGCCGTTCACGGTACGACCACGTTCACCGGGCCCGTTCTGGGAGGGCGGGGTCTCTTGACCGGTCTTCCGTACGGCACCGTCACCCAATACTTGGTCGTCGGCGCCGCTCAATACGACGTGAGGCTCGTCGCGCCCGGCGCGGCAAACTGTGCGACGTCGTTGGCCGGACTGCCCGACGTCACGAATCTCCCCGTCCTTACCGCCGGTGCCTCGGCCACGATTGCCGCCGAAGGTGAACTAACCCCCGGTGACGCCGGTGGTCAACCGTTCGGGCTCAAGGCTTACATCGACGATGCGACCGTGACGGCCGGCAAGGCGAAGCTTCGTTTCGTGCATGCCTCGTCGGGCACTCCGGCGGTCGACGTGGGCCTCGGCGGGGGCGCGCTCTTCACGCCGATCTTTACCAACGTCGCTTTTGGAAACACCGCTGCAACCGCGAATGGATACGTCGAAACCGACCCGCTCACCAATGTCGAAATCAGCACCCGCGCCAACGGCACGACCACCGACGTTCTGTCCATCAATGGGGCGAACCTCGCCATCGGTACCATCGCGACGGCCTTCGCCATCGGGAAGCTCAACAACATCGCGTCGCCGCTCAAGGTCCTCTTGTGCGCCGACAACGGCCCGCCGACGGGCATGCTCACGCCGTGCAATCTCCTCGGCGACGTGCCGAATCGCGCGCACGTTCGCGTTGGGCATCTTTCGCCGGACGCGCCGGCGGTCGACGTCTGCCTGACCCCGACCGGGACCAACTTCGGGGGGACGCCGCTCTTGCGCAGCCTCGCCGTGACCACCGGTCTGTCGTATCCGCAGGTGACGAAGTACGTCGATGTCCCGGTGCGGGCTTACGACGTGCGCATCGTGCTCGCTACGGCCGCCGATTGCACGGTGCGAGCGGTTCCCGACACGATGAACGTGGTGGTGACGAATGGACTTTACGCCACCATTGCCGCCACCGGAGATCTGATGGTGCCCGATGCAGGAGCCGCCGACGCGGGCACCGATCCTGCGTTCGCGCTCAAGGTGTTCCCCGACGATAGCGGCGCGCCGATTCCGGCGAGCAACATCTCGCTTCGATTCGTGCATGCGTCGCCGGGAACAGGCCCTGTCGACGTAGGCCTCGGCAGCGCAGGCACGTTCACGACCGTGTTCGGCAACGTTGCCTTCGGCAAAGTGGCCGTCGGCGTGGGCATCAACCTCAACGGCTACGTTTCCACAGGGGCACTCGCGAGCCAGACCATCTCCGTGCGTGCCGCGGGAGGGACGATCGACGTTTTGGTCGTGCCGAACGTGACCATCCCGGCCGGGAGCCTCGCCACCGCCTTTGCTATCGGCAACAAGACGGGCGACGCAACGAAACCGCTCAAAGTGCTGCTCTGCTCGGACAACGCCGTCCCCGCCGGCGTGCTCACGCCGTGCACCGTCTCCCCCCCTTAATCGGTTGGGCCATCGACCAACCGATTGAACCTGACTCCGTCTGACCGTCGGTTGGAGGTTCTCGTCGGCGGCGCTCCGGGTCCGGCGTCGCAACCTCGAAGTGGGCGAAGGTCATCTCCCTCCGCCCGCTTCACTTTTTGTACGCGCGGACCCCGCCGGTGCCCGTGGCTCCGTCAGGACGCCGGGTCGCTCGGCGTGGGGGGGCGCTGATTGAGCACGAGCCAGTAGAGTCCGAGCTGCTTGACGGCGTCGACGAATTGGTTGAAATCGACCGGCTTGCGCACGTAGCTGTTCGCGCCGAGAGCGTAGCCTCGCAAGAGATCTTGCTCTTCCACCGACGACGTCAGCACGACCACCGGCAAGAGCTTCGTCCGCTCGGCGGCGCGTATCTGGCGCAACACCTCCAAACCATCGAGCTTGGGCAGCTTGAGATCGAGCAGCACCACTTCCGGATTGCCGGCCGGTTTGCGATCTTGGTACGCGCCGCGTGCGAAAAGATAATCGAGCGCTTCGACGCCGTCCCGCGCCACGATCACGGGGTTCAGGATGTTGCTCTTCTTGAGGGCGCGAAGCGTCAAGGCTTCGTCATTGGGATTGTCTTCAACCAAAAGGATGATCCGTTCA
>Ga0190265_10001004_pt1 | contig 18388 bp, 15 predicted proteins | sample Popmic124T_FD_133135 | JGI IMG/M metagenome (GOLD analysis project Ga0190265, IMG submission 133135) | Populus adjacent soil microbial communities from riparian zone of Indian Creek, Utah, USA - 124 T | ecosystem: Environmental > Terrestrial > Soil > Riparian zone | place: USA: Utah | collected...
CGGTCATTTCGTTACCTCCACGACCGCTCCGATTGCTTCCGGCTGGAGCGACCCCTTGCCGGACGGGATTCTCACCCGCTGAAGATGAACGCCTTTGCACGGCGCACCTGAAAAAAGCTGAAACACCTTGCACCCACCCCAATGAGCCTGAAGAAATCGAAAAAAACTCAGCGATTGGCCGCGTACCACTCGATCGTGCGCTTAAGCCCATCCGCGAACGAAACGGTCGGCCGATAGCCGATGACCCGCTGGGCCAGGCTGATGTCGGCCCAGGAGTGCTTGATGTCGCCGGGCCGCTCGGGCACGTATTTCGCCGGGACGCGCTTGCCAAGCGATTCGTTGATCCGTGCGATGATCTGATTGATGCTGATGTGCTCTCCGCACGCAATGTTGACGACTTCGCCATGGGTTTCGGCGGCTTCCATCGCCAGCAAGTTCGCGCCGACGACATTTTCAATATGGGTGAAGTCTCGCGTCTGCTCGCCGTCGCCGTAAATTGTGGGAGATTCGTCGCGCAGGATGGATGTGATGAAGGCCGGGATCACGGCGGCGTATTGACTCTTCGGGTCCTGCCGAGGGCCGAACACGTTGAAGTATCGCATCGACAGCGTTTGCAATCCGTAACAGCTCGCAAAGACGCGGCAATAGTTCTCGCCTGCGAGTTTCTGCACGGCGTAGGGACTGAGGGGGCTTGACTGCATACTCTCCACCTTCGGGAGGCGCTCGCTTTCACCGTACGCGGAGCTGCTTGCGGCATGGATAAACCGGCGCACCTTCGCCTCGCGCGCCCCCATCAGCAGATTGAACGTGCCCTCGACGTTGGCCCGGTGGCTCGTCACCGGGTCGGCGATAGACTTCGGCACCGACGGCACCGCTGCCTCGTGAAAGATAATCTCTATGCCGGTGCAAGCTGCTTTGCAGATGCTCGGATCGGCTGCATCGCCCCGAATCAACTCAGCGTCGCGAGTCCGGCTCCGGCCTCGATCGTCAAACACCGGGTCGCCGTTCGCATCCCGAAGGGCGGCCAGGTTCTCGACCTTGCCCGTGCTGAAATTATCGAGGACCCGCACGCGATGGCCGTTGCGCAGCAGGCCTTCGACCAGATGCGATCCGATGAACCCCGCGCCGCCGGTGACGAGTGCAAACATGCAGGAATGACTCCAGACGTTTTCCAAGCCGCTTCATAGAATCATCGGTTCGAGAGACCCCGAGACTGCCGCAGTTCTCGAGCGCGGCGATTTTATCGTACAGAGAACATCAAGGCCGACAAAGCGTCGATTTCCATCCGCTTGCGGAGCTGATCAAGCGATTCCGACGCCCAGGTTTGCTGGTCGCTCCGCTTGCTCTCCCGGACAATGCCGCGCAGGAGCTGCGCGGCCATTTGCGGGCGATAATAGTTCGTGCCGATCCACCTGCGATTCATGTAAAAACGGGCGAGCCAGAAATTGGGAATATGCGGGCCGTATTCGTGCGATCCCCTGCGCATTTCGAGCAATGCCGCCTCCGACCGAGCCGGCTCGCCCATGGCGTCGTAGCAACGGCTCATTTCAAGATAGTTTGATGCGAACGAAGCCCGAGTCGGCATCGAGAGCACCCGCTCGTGAAGCGCGAGCGCGCCGCGATAGTCCTTCGCCTCGCGAAGTTTCACCGCCTGATCGGTGTAGAGCCTTGCAAGAATTTGGCTGACCGGCACCACGAGCAGGGGGACGAGAAACAGCAGTCCCCAGAGCATGCGGCGATCGAAGGCGGCCTGCCACAAAAGCGCGACGTGCAGCAGGGCGAGGAGATAAGCGGGGGCCCACAAATAAATCTCGCGCGTGTAGGCCGCTGCGGCGCTGAGGATTGCCAGAAAAATGGCGAGCAGTCGCGCCTTCGATGGGCACCGTCGGTCGATCATCGCCAGCAGCAGGGAAACTTCGCAAAGCAGCAGGCCATAGAGCCAGCATTCCGCTTCAGCCGCCTGCCAGGCAGTGAGTAAGCGCAAATCGTCGGAAATGCCGTATGACTCCGCCAGGAATTCCCGCCCGCGCGAGGAATCGAGCGGCAGGTGGCTGAAAATCGCGGCCGCGACGATGAGATAGATCATGATGTGCCGTGACCGCGTCATGACGGCGGCCGCGATACAAGCCACGAAGCAGACCAGGCCCCCCAACCACGCCGAATTGCTCAGGAAGTGCTTGTCGGAATCCCTCGGCAGAAAAAAGGTCGCGACCCATTCGACCAGATCGACCACAAATGCCAGAAAGACAATCAGCCCCGTCCAAACGTATTTGAGCGCGCCGGTGCGCGCCCGTTGCGGGCAAAGCTCGCTGAGCGAAAGGCCTACCAGGGCGTGTCCGATCGTGGCCATAGCTCTTGTACGCTACGGCCGCATCGTGGATCGTCAACGCGCCCCAAGGATCATTCACTCTCGGACGTGTGGCCCTGCATGTCCGACCATTGCAGGAAGATGAGAATTGCCGAAAAGACGATCACCGCGATCGGCGTGATCAGTGAAAAGCTGGCGGCGAAGGACTTCAGCATCGGACCGATGACGTTTCCGTTGTTGGCGGCGAGGATCGCGAGGGCGGCGACGCAGAGCCAGCCGCCGTGCATGCCCGTGACGATGACGGTGGCCTGGCGTCCGGTGCTGAGCGCCATCGCCATGACGAGAGCCGCGCCGACGATGCCGAGGACGAGGACGGCTACCAGCGGCAGGTCGAAGCCCATGATGAGCAGTTGCACGGATACGAAGCCTGCGAACCCGGCCATTGCAATCTTCGCCTTCTCCGGCATGAACCAGGCCAGGACCGGCAGGGCCGCCGCGATGAGTATTCCCGCGGGAAGCGCGGGAATCGCCGTCTGCGGGAACACCTCGATCTTCGACGTCCAGTAGACGCACACCGCTGCCAACGCGAGGGCATCCAGCATCACCAGTGCTCGCACGACGCGCCACCCGAGGAGGCCGTATACCAGCCCCACGATGATGAATAGTACGGCCGCGCCGGAATCGAACATCGAAAGCTGGCTGGTCAACGTCTGCATCGTGCAATCCCCTCCCAATGGCGGCTGAAGTCGAACCCGGACAAGGCCGGTCCGTCCCCGCCAAAGACTGAACCGTTCGCATCCATCCCGCTGGGGGAAGCGCGAACGAGGCTGCACCTTCCGCGCCTCGCGCGAATCGTGCATGACAATACTACGATTTGGCCGGCTCTTTTTCCGCGGGAGCGGAGGGTTTCTTGGGAAAACGGGCGTCCTTGGCCTGAATAACGAGTCCGAGAAGCCAGAGTGCCACGGCGATGGCGGCTGGCGCCTGTGGATTGGCGAACATGGCGTTGCGGACCTCGTGCCAGTTGGCCGAGAGAATCGTCGCGCCCCCGATAACCGCGAGATGGGCTCCGATAAACCCGAGCCACACGATGGCGAAGGCGCGCAGCGCCCAGTAGGCCAGCGCGGCGCCGATGACGGCGGCCGCCAGGGGCAGGACCCATCCGGCCAGGCCGAATCGCTTCAGCTCGTCGCCGATGCGCTCGCCGATCAGGCGAACCTGGTCGCGCCAGTCGTTGCGGCTGTTGCGCAACTGCTGCTCCGGCGACGGGAGGGAGATTCGGCTGTTCTGAATCGGGTTGGTGAACTGCTCCGACGTCGGAAGGTATCGTTGAAGATCCCCGCGGCCGAGTTGAAACGCGATCGCGATTCCGAACAAAACGAAAACCGATCCGGCCGCAAGCCACATGCGATAGGTTTTGAAGGCCAGGCCCGCGAGGGCCAGGCCGGCAACCGCAACGGTGAACGGCTCGGGCAGATTCAGATAGCTGGCAATCCGATAGCCGAGCCAGCCGCCGACGAGCAGCCCGAACGCGGTCACGACGATGCGCTCGAATTTCCCCCCGCGAAAGACCAGCACCAGCCCCACGACCACCGCGAGCAATCCGCCGACGTTGACGGCCGGCGTGCTGTCCAGCGGCGGCACGTAGTAATCGAGTACCTGGCGGAACCGCTCGATCCAGTTGGTGTAATCGATTTCAGCGAACATGGGCCGCGATCTTTGCAAATTCAACCGGCGCCGACGAGGGGCCGGTCCTGCCTAGTATACCTCCCTGATTATTAATCGGAAATGCCCGGCCCCCTTTTCCTGCGGACAAGTCCGCGTCCAACCAACTTCCGATCCGTGCCGGAGACCTCCGGTTTTCAAGTTTTTCAGGCGCTTTTTGATAATGCCCACCCCCCTGAAAATGGTTGAGATTTTCTGAACAGACTGAAGGGTAAGGTGATGTTGGGGTTCGTACACTCGTAGATCAGGCTGGCTCGGCGCATCGGAGTCTGGTCGCGCGCCATAAACAGGGGCGGCGCTGTGAGCTTCGGCGTGCGGTGCCGACTTCTCGACGACCTATCAGGCTCAGGTGGAGAATGTTCAAAACGGCGGATAATATTCGGATATGACCATCAAAGAGAAAGTGATTCAGATCGTGCAGGGATCTCTCTCCGCGGTCTACCTCCATCTGGTCATCTCGACTTAAGGAGCGTCGCCCATTCCTGCGCGACAAACCGACGCGCGAATCCCTCACGCTTATCTCGGCGCAATCAGCGGAAAACTCGAATGCCCGCCGATTCGTGTCGGTGGCTCGAAGACCCTGTCCACGTCCTTGCCCGCTTCGGCCGCACGATCACGCAGGCGGAGTGGGTGAAGGAATTGAAGCGCGTGTCAACCCTATGGCTCAAGGAGCAGGGCGAGACGTTCGCCGATTTCCAATGGCAGGCCGGCTACGCGAGTTTCTCCGTCAGTCAATCGAATTTGGAGCAGGTGATCGAGTACATCGATTCGCAGGCGCAGCATCACCGGAAGATGTCGTTCGAGGACGAGCTGCGCACATTTTTTCGCAAGCATCAGATTGAATTTGATGAGCGGTGTGTGTGGGATTAGGAGCCGCTGCGAGAGATCGATTCAACCTGGAACTGGGGCGCAACCCCCTTGGGGTAGAGGTGCCTTTCGCGTTATGAACCCAGGGTAGTCGCATCCTGCGACAACCCTGGGCTGGAGGACGAAACGCCGTTGGCGTAGGTGCTTTTCGTGTCATGAACCCAGTTAGTCGCATCCTGCGACAACCCTGGTTGGCCGGCTGTCGCCCTTTGAGACGGTTCCCTTACGCCAACGGCGTTTCGTCCAGCCCGGGGTTGTCGCGCAGCGGCTACCCCGGAAGAAAATTTGGCACGGGCCTCAACCCCAAGGGGGTTGCGCCCTGAGACTTTCGGGAGCACGAATTTGATTTTCATGAGCGGATGAGCGGTAGGTATTGGTTTGGACGCTGACGCCAACCGATCAGGCGCAACCCCGGTTGGGGTAGAAGTGCCGATGGCGTCAGGAACCCAGGGTAGTCGCATTCTGCGACAACCCTGGGCTGGAGGGCGAAACGCCGTTGGCGTAGGAATTCTCAGCCGACAATTGTTGCCCGACGGCCATACGCGGTACGATGACGGCGTATCGTGAGCAGGCGAACGAGGCAGTTGATTCGTGAGGGCGAGTACGTCGCCGAGATCGAAGTGGAGTTAAGCGATTCGCCGGAGGGTTGGCGGCCGTATCCCTCGTTGGCGGATGTTAAGCGTCTCGATGAGGCGAAGGCGGCGCTGCGGCGATCTGGCGGCTGCTGCGCGGATTGGAAGGGTATTTCGGTTGATGCCGCTGAAGGCGAGTGCGTAGGCAAGCGTCAGAGATATGGTGACTTCGTCGCGGCATGGCTTCGCGGAAGTCGAGTGCTGCGAAATTCCGTAATCAAACGCCGGTGTGAGTACGCTGGGCGCCCGCCTGTGAAATGTCTGAAAGTCCAGACGTAACTTATTCAAATGCCCTCTGTTACGCGAGGACCGCGCGACACATTAGGTGTTCGCGGCTTTCGATGCGATAAGTGTTGCACTCGTGACGCTATTCTATTATTCTACAAGCATGTTGGAAATCGGGCGCAACTTCAACGCGCACATATTTGATCCGCAATCCGAAGGGAGACAAGATGGCAGACCTACCCGAAATGGCTACCGGTGTTCCACTCGGCATAGTTTTGCCATTCGCTGGCGACGCCCGCATAGTTCCAGTTGGCTGGATATTATGCGATGGTCGACCACTTGAGATACGTCACCACCCTCGACTTTTCGCAGTTCTCGGAACTGCGTGGGGGGGTAATCGAGTACAGGGATTCTTTAATCTGCCCGATCTGAGAGGCGTCTTCGTGCGAGGCGTTTCCGGTTCGACACTCCGTGATCCAGACGCTGAGAGTAGATCCAGTATTAATCCTGGTGGTAACGTCGGGAATAGTGTGGGCAGTCTCCAGGAACAAGAGACAAAAGTGCACAATCACCCGCTTACTGAGAACCCGCATCATCACGAGCTTACGAAGGGATTTCAGGGACATGAGGGGCTCGGGTTCAATAAAGACAATAGATACTCAGGTGGGGGTGCTGATAAGTTTGGTTTGGGCGGCGTTTTGACGATTCGGGCAGAACCGACCACAACCGGAATTTCTATCGCCAATTCCGGCGGCTCGGAGACTAGGCCAATCAATGCCTATGTGAATTGGATTATTTGGGCACCGGAAGGGCCTCCGGCCTTTGTGCCCGAGTGACTTCCCCCCCCATTTCTGTCCCCTGCTATGAGCGTTATTGCTTGATGGTCTCTCTCTCGCGCGCAGGGGCGGGCGCAGTGCAGCGAGGGACCGAGCCGAGCTTGCCTCTACCCACGCGGCAGAAACGGCGCAGGGGTTGGTATCCCAACGTAACTGTGCGGCCAGCGGTGTGCACCCAGAATGCGGGAACCGTCACCAAATTGCCGGCGACTAGGTTTGACCGCATCCATAAAGACGAGGACCGAGCCTATGTGGGGTTGTGCGCCTTGGCGATTGAGACCGAATTGGGGTGGGTGCGGATGTCGACGTAGGCGCGGTTCAGGTCGATTCGGCCGTGCTCGTGGTAGAGCCAGTCGAGCAGGGCCAGCTTCTGGTCCACCGTGGTTTCGGTGCCGTCTTCGAGTTTGGGCGGCTGGCCCCACCAGATGCGCGAGCCGGCGCGGTTCGTTGCGATCTCGATCTGCGGGCGCTTGCGGTCCACGCGGCCTTCGTAGTTGGTGACGATGATGCGATCGACCTGGTCGCGGAAGGTGCGGCCGGCGACCAGCTCCGCCAGGCGCAGGCCGGCCTGTAGATCATCGCCGTGCCAGCGATAGCCGATCTCAGGCGGCGGCTTGACCACGCCGGCGATGAGGAGAAGCCGGCTGGTGGCGCAGTCCTCGACGTTATACCAGCCGGGGAGGCGAAAGCCGGTGGCATCCACCAGATAACACGCCTCGCCGTGCTGCACGTAGGCGGCCGGCTCGCGGAAGCGGCACTTCACCGCGACGATGCCGTCGGGCCGCACGGTGACCTGCTCGACGGACTTGACCCAGCCGATGGAGGGATCGACCAGCGAACGGCCGACGCGCTCGGCCAGCGTGGGGTCGAGGATTTTGTCGGTGGGGCTGAGGGCGATTCGGTTTTTGACGGATTCGAGGATGTGCCGGTTTTCCGGGCGGCGCAGCAGATCGGGCAGGTCCTGCCATTCGACGGCCGTCACAAATTGATCGTACTTGGGGAGGCTGTGAACGTGGGCGTCGAGATAGGCGAGCCCGCGCGTCGTCGCGACGGCCGTCACCACCAACAGCCCCGCCAGGGCCATGTAACGGCCGGCGCGCGGGTGCTTGAGCCATTCTGCGGCTTGGGTCCACTGCGGCAGCTTGAATTCCGAGAGAAACCCGGCCGGTTTGTCCTTCTTCTTCGCCAAAGCGCAAAACCCCCCGGCGTATCAGTGCGTATCGCGGCGGTTCAGGGCCATCTCCACGATCCTGCGACAGAGGGCCGGCATGTCGTGGCCGACCTTCGCGGCGGCCTTGGGCAGCAGCGAGTGCGAGGTAAGACCGGGGATGACGTTGATTTCGAGCAGAAGGGCCTTCTGTTCTTCGGGATTCACCCGCCAATCGACGCGCGAAAAATCGCGGCAACCCAGCGCTCGGTGAGCGCGGAGACTCATCTCCCGAATCTGCATCAGCAGGCTCGCGGGGAGATCGATGTCGAACAAGTACTCCGTGTCTTCATCGACATATTTGGCGGCGTAGTCATAGAAATCGCGGCGGGTGCGAATCTCGATGGGCGGCAGGGCCTCGTCGCCGAGGATGCCGACGGTTATCTCTTTGCCGGGGATGTATTCCTCGATCAGGGCCTCGCCGTATTTTTCGATGACGAGATCGAGGGCGGGCCGAAATTGCGTGAATTCGCGGATGATGAAACAGGAGAGGCTGCTGCCTTCTTTGACGGGCTTCACGACGAGGGGGAGCGTCCAGGCGGCCATTGCCTCGCGGATGGTTTCGGGCGTGGCGACGTCGAAGCGGGGCGTGGGCAGGCCGGCGTCGATGAATCGCTTCTTGGCGACTGCCTTGTCCATGGCCAGCTCGCAGGCGGCCACGCCGGAGCCGCAGTAGACGAGGCCGCGCTTATCGAGGATGCGCTGGACTTCGCCGTCTTCGCCGAAGGTTCCATGCAGGGCGACGAAAACGCAGTCGACCGCGCGGGCGAGGGCGCCGAGATTTTCCGGATTGATGTCTTCGAGAAAGACGGAGTGGCCGGCCTGGCGTAGGGCGTCGGCGACGCACTTGCCGCTTGCGAGGCTGACTTCGCGCTCGCCGCTGGGTCCGCCGGCGAGGACGGTGATCGCGAGTTTTGACGGCGCCTGCTTTTTGAAGAGATTTTTGAGCTGCCCGAACTGTTTGGTGAGCGCCACGAGCGACCTCCTTGTCGTTGATCGGCACAGGCTATTAGCCTGTGCCACACTACTGTCGTCTGGTCGGCACAGGCTATTAGCCTGTGCCACACCCAACCTACCAGATTTTTACTTCGGGCTCCAGACGCACGCCGGAATGTTCCGCCACGCGCTCGATGATCGTGTCGATGAGGCGGCGGACGTCCGCGGCGCGGCCGCCGCGATCGGCCATCGCAAAGTTTGCGTGTCGATCCGAGACGAAGGCGCTGCCGATGCGGAAGCCCTTCAGGCCCGCACGGTCGATGAGCTGGCCGGCCGAGTGGCCCTGTGGATTTCGGAATATGCAACCGGCACTTGGCGCGCCCAGCGAAGGCTGGGTCGAGTGCTTGTAGTCCCAGATTTCGCGGAAGCGATTATTTAGCGCGACGGGATCGGTTTCCTGAAGCTTGAGCGTCGCACTAAGGACGATGTCGTCGCCGAGGGCGGCGTGACGATACGAGAAGCGAAGTTCATCGCGCGATCGTTCGCGGATTTCGCCGTCTCGCGACATGACTCGAACGGCGACGATGGCCGAGCCGATTTCGCCGTATCGGCCGCCGCAGTTCATGGCGATACCGCCGCCGAGGGTGCCGGGAATGCCGGCGATCTGCTCCAGGCCGGCCAGGCCGCGCTTGACGCAGGTTTTGACGAGCCGGGTCATGTCGAAGCCGCCGCCCGCGAAAACCAGATCGGTGTCGAATCGAATATCGGGGAAGATCCCCCGGCTCAGCCGAAGGACCACGCCGCGGACACCCTCGTCCGGCACGAGCAGATTTGCGCCCAGTCCAAGCACGTGGAGCGGAATGCGCGAATCCTGGCAGCGACGAACGATCGTGGAAAGCTGGGTCTCGGTCCGCGGCTCGATCAGAAAATCGGCCGGTCCGCCGAGTTTAAACCACGTCAGCGGGCCGAGCGGCACGTCGCGCTTGCAGATGTCGTCAGGTAAGTCTTTGAACCAGTTCATCCGCGATCTTCCAGACGTCGCCGGCGCCCATGGTCAGCACGACGTCGCCCCTCTTTGCGTGTTTGAGTATATGATCGACGATCTGCTCGTGCTTCGGCAAATAGAGCGCGTCGCCGCCGTTGGCCCGCACGCGCTCGACCAGATGGCCGCTGGAAACCGCGTCGCGCATGGTCTGGGAGTCGCGGACGAAGTAAATGTCCGGGACGAGGAGATAATCCGCCAGGCCGAAGCTGCGGGCGAAGTCGTTCAAGAGAAACCGCGTACGCGAATGCTGGTGGGGCTGGAAAATGACCCACAGCCGGCGGTCGGGAAAGTGCTCGCGCACGGCGCGGAGTGTGACCTGCACCTCGGTCGGGTGATGGCCGTAATCGTCGATCAGCAGGATTCCGCCGACTTCGCCGCGGCGGGTCATGCGGCGGTCGGCGCCGGCGAAGAGCGGCAGGGCGTCGGCGATCGCTTCCGCGGCGATTCCCGCGTGATGTGCAAGGGCCGTCGCGGCCAGCGCGTTGTAAATCTGGTGTCTGCCCGGCAGATTCGCCATGTTGGCATTCAAAAAGAACTCTTCGCCGCGATAAATGTCGAACCGGTAATTCCCCAGCGTGTGCTCGACGTTCACCGCCCGCCAGGTCATGCCCTCGGATTCGCCGAAGGTCTCGACGCGCGCCCGGGCGCTGGAAATCGCATCCATCACCACGCGATCCTCGCCGTTGGCGATGATCGCTCCATCGGCGGGCACCAGCGAGGCGAACGCTCGAAATGCCTCTTTGATGGCATCGAGCCCGTCGAAGCAGTCGAGATGGTCCTCCTCGATATTGGTGATCGCGGCGAATTTCGGAAACAGGTTCAGAAACGAGCGGTCGAACTCGCAGGCTTCCACAACGAACGCCGGCCCATCGCCCACGCCCGAGCTGCCCTCGAGCTGCCGCACGTTGGCTCCGACGACAAACGTCGGGTCGGCCTTGGCCTGCTTGAGGATGAACGAAACCAGCGCCGTCGTGGTGCTCTTCCCGTGCGTGCCGGAGATGGCGATGCCGGTGCGGAGCTTCATGACCTGCCCGAGCATTTCGGCGTATTTGAGGCACTTGATGCCCCGGCGTCGGGCCTCGAGCAATTCCGGATTGTCTTCCTTCACCGCGGCCGAATAGACGACCAGGTCGCATCCGGTGTGGATGTTCATCGGCGCCTGGCCGATCGTGATCGTGGCACCCATTTCCTGGAGGCGGGCGGCGGCTTTGAATTCGACCAGATCGGACCCGCTGACGATCGCGCCGCAGCGCAGCAGGACGCCGCCGAGGCTGGTCATGCCGCAGCCGCCGGCGCCGATCAGGTGAATCCGCTTCGCGGCGAAGGGGCTGGACCAGTGCTGCTGATGCCGATTTCGGGGGGCGATGCCCGTTCGAGTCGCGGTCTTCAGGAATGCGAGGTTGGGTGAGGGGATCGTTTTGGACATGGCGGCTCACCTCCGTGTGAAGCCTGAGAAGCGCCCCTCGATTGAGCAGGTTTCTCCCTCCGCCGAAGTCATTGGAGGGATGGTGGAGAGGTCGCGGGGAAAGGATCCTTCTTTTACGTTTCACCGCGCCGTCGCACGGTGCATCCTACTGGCTTACGGCTCAGGGCCGCAAGATGTTTTCGTTCGCGGGCGCGCGAAGTGCGCACGTTTCATGCGCGTTTTATTTCTATCGACCCCAGCACGTGTTTTCTGCACACCGGAAACGAAGCGTCGAAGGCTCGTTGGAAAATGAGAGTTTCTCGGCCTATCGCGAGTGCCTGTGACTTGATGATGTAGCGCCGCGACAAGTCACTCCGGATGTTCCAGACCTGCGATTTCCAGAAGAGATTCGGCGATCTTCTGGCCTGCGTCGTGTCGGCCCATCGCAGCCGCCACTTCCGCCATGCGCAGCCGGCGATGCTCTGATTTCATCAGGTCGCCCAGTTCTTTTCGAAGCTTTTTGGCGTTCGCGGCCGGGTTGTTCGCATCCTCCACCAGCACCGCCGCATGGTGGTCGGTGAGGATTTTCGCATTGGCGAGCTGATGCTTTTTCTTATCGAACGGATAGGGCATCAGAATCGACGAGCGGCCGACCGCGGTGATTTCCGCCAGCGTCGAGGCGCCCGCCCTCGAAAGCACGATATCCGCTGCGGCCATGCACAGGGGCATGTGTTCCGTGAAGGCGAGGACGACCGGGCTCAGCTTTGCCTCACGGTACTTCTCCTTGCACATGGTCAGATCCGCCGAGCCGGTGAGGTGGATAAATTGCCAGTCCGGATTTTCGCGCCACAAATCCATCAACTCGACCATGGCCGCATTGATAGACCAGGCGCCCTGCGACGCCCCCGTGATTAAGACCGTTTTCTTATTCGAGTCGAGCTTCAAGGCTCGAAGGCCTTGCTCGCGCGTAGCGGTCAGGAATTCCGGCCGGACGGGGCAGCCGGTGCAATAGACATGGGGTGAGCGGCCGAAGCGGTCATGGGTTTCCCGCCATTGAATGAACACCCGGTTGACCTTGTAAGCGTAACGTCGATTGGCCACCCCCGGGATCGCATCGGGGTTGAACAACGCCGTGGGGATCTTGAGCTTCAGCGCTGCGGACAAGGGCGGCCCGGCCGCATATCCGCCCAGCCCCAGCACGGCCGCGGGGGGCCGGGCTTGAAAGTCACGTTTGGCTTGCTTGACCGATTTGAACCAGCCCTTCAGGAAGGGCCACACTTGGCCTGGTTTTCGAGGGATTGCCTGAACGCTTTGCTCGACGAGCCGGATTTTTCGATGCTCGGCCAGCTTCTTGTCGATCGGCCGAGTGGTGCCATAGACGACGAACTCAAACTCCGGACGAAGCGACTTCATCGCCTCCGTGACGGCCAAACCGGGGTAGAGATGCCCGCCTGTTCCGCCGCCGGCGATGACAAGCAGAGGTCGATCATTGGTCATGCTTGCATCGCTTCAACTTAAGTTTCCCACGAATCAGCGGCGACGTCGTTTAGCCGCGGCACGAAGTGCCCCGGTGACGCCCGAACGATCGGCAGCTCGAAGTGGATGGCACCAGTCTGCGTCGCTCTGAATTCTCCCGGACCTTTCAGGTCTGGGCTAAACGGGTTCCTGATCCGGCCCGATGGGCCTGAGCGCTCGGTTACGTCGGCAACATGGCAGCGACTTGAGGTGATGCGTCGTCCCGCTCCGATGCCCGCGAGACGATCGTCTCGTGCGTCCCCTCGACGCTCGATTCCATCTGCACGTCCAAGCCGGGTCGCCGATACCGCGCGACGTTGACCAGCATTCCCACGAGAATACTGAAAAAGATCACGCCTGTCCCGCCCGCGGAGACGAAGGGAAGCCCGATTCCCTTGGTGGGCACGGATACGGTGACGACTGCGATGTTCATGGCCGCCTGAAAGCCGATGGTCAGTGTGGCCCCTAAAGCGAGCAGGCGGCCGAATTCCGTCGGCGCCGCCACCATCGCCCGTTTGCCCTGCCAGAGAATGATGCCGAAGAGGGCAATGACCGCGATACCGCCGATGATGCCCAGTTCCTCGCAGATGACGGCGAATATGAAATCGGTGCGTCCCTCGGGCAGATAGCCGTACTTTTGAACGCCGTTGCCCAGTCCGAGGCCCCACCAGTTCCCGGAGGCGATGGTGACGAGCGACTGGATCTGGTGGTAGCCCGCGCCCTGCGGGTCGGCCTCGGGATTGAGAAACGACAGCAGGCGCTGAACGCGATACGGTTTGTCCAGAATGAGATAGACCGCTCCGGCGACCGCAGGCAGGCTGGTTATGAAAAGGTGCCAGAGCTTCGCCCCGGCGGCGAGAATGATTCCGAAGCCGACGACGCCGATGAGCGCGGCCGTGCCGAAGTCCTCGATGCCGACGAGGGCGGCGTAGAACCCGAGGAGCATGATCGTGGGGAGGTATCCCTTCCAGAATTTGCGGATGCCGTTGCCCAGCCAGGCGCAATAGGCGGCGAGAAATATCACGACCGAGACTTTTGCGATTTCGGAGGGTTGAAACCCGAGGCCCAGTGCCGAGGGTCCAAGCGGCAGCCATCGTTGTGCGCCTTTGCGTTCCTCACCGATTCCGGGAACCAGGACCAGAACCAGCAGCACGAAGGTGCCGACCATGAGCAGCAGCGACGGCTGCATCCATGCCCGTGACCGGAATTGCCAGGAGTGGTAGGGGCAAAGGCCGACCATCAGCAGGGCGACCAGGGCGACGAAGGTGAACATGGCCTGGCGGACGGTTGGATTTTTCAGAACGTCATGTGTCAGCGGCGGGGCGCTGAGGCTGGCGCTGGCTGAAAAGACCATGACCACGCCCAGTCCCAGCAGGGCGGCGGCTGTAATGGTGATGGTGGTGCTGCACGAGGATGGGCGGCTATCGAGTTGGATCATCATTTGCCTCCATGCAAATGAGCAGTGGGCGGGAGAATTCTAGCGGCTGTGTCGCCAGTTCGAAAGTCGCCGATCAATGTCGCGCTACGAGGATGGGTTCCGCCAGCGCGCGGAGTCGTCCATCGAAGTGCAATGATCGCGCATGATTCAGGTTTCATCGACCGAGATGGTCGGCTCGCACGAGGGAGATTCTGTGCTTTGGTTATTTCCCCCCGGTTCTGAGGAGAGTTAGAAGCGGAGGCTCACGGCGCGCCGAGCGCGCCGGAACGGGCGAATTCGTCAATCCGCAATTCATCTGCTCGTCATGGTTCGCTTTTGAGGAGGCTTGCCGTCGGTCGCTCGTCGAGTCTGCGAACGCATAACGCGATCATGATGATGAAGGCTGGCAGGAACTTCCCAAGCTCCCACAACTTTCCATTGAAGAAAAATAGAATCGTATATGGCAACAGCGCGATAAAGGACCATTTAAGGAACCGATCGCTGCCGCGCACAGACAGGGCCGCGAACACGACCAACGGCAACACAATCTTTGACCATGCAGGAATGATTTTCTGAAAGAAGTTCTCGGCGTCGGTATTCTGCGCGATATGGAACGCGAAAGTATACTTGGAGGCCTTGAAGCCGAAATTCCAGCGAACGCCGAGGTAAACCAGCAAAAAGACAATCAACGACCCGACCATGCCAGAAATGGTTCGCCTGTTCAATTCCCGCCTGCACAAAACATGGACGAAATAAAGACCAATGATGAAAACCGACTGCTCTCTGTTGAGCGTCGCAAGCGCGACAAGGGGCAGCAGAAGAAGATCCTTTCGTGACTGCATGAAAAACAGCGCCAGAGCGTAGAACGCAATTGTGACGAAGTCGCCATCCATATACCGGCCCGTGATGGTGAAGGGAATGATGCAATGAAACACCACGACGCCCAGCATTGCGGCCGGAATTGAACAAAGAGTGCTCAGGTACAAAAAGAAGAAGCAATTGAACAAAGCCAGAAAGAGAAACACGAGGGCCGTGGAGGCGATCCGGTGTTGATCGAGCGGCGTTTTGTCGGAAAGCAAATTGCTGCTGATCGCGTGTTCGAGATACGGAAGTGCTATGCGATATTTGTAGGGCGGTTTCGCGTCCCCTTCCAGCACGCTATCCAGAAGCCGGACACGTTGTTTGGAATAGGTAACGATCACCCGTTCGTAAAAGTGGATGGTGGAGAGGACGGCGAGAAGTAGAAGTATTGTGCTTATTATTATTGCCCGGCTGCAACGGCGCGGGTCGCGAAACTTTGCCTCGGGAAGCATGCCGGATTTTGAAGTCATTGCACTCGGTAGTTTTGCCGCCGTTGCGCGTGGCGAAGGAACGATTGTTCTGGCCTTCGACCGCATCTTCTTGGGATTGGACCTGGGCGTCAATCGGGTCGCCACTTGTCCGGTGCCCTCTGGTTTTGACTCACGTTATCATGGGAACGAATGATCATCGACGTTCACTGTCACATCGGATTCAGCGCCCGGCGCGTGGATGCCGCCGTGCCGCGCTTCAGTTTTGAGGCGAACGGCGCGCCGGGAAATCCCGGCTTCGACTGCTATTTCTCGCCGCGGCTGATCGCCCGGCCGGTGTGGTATTTCGTGCGCCGGGCGCTGGGCGTGGATACCGGAATGCCGGCCGGTGAGGCGCTGGATGTGGAGATTGGCAAGCTGTTCGAGCGGCACTGGTCGGCGATGCCGAGCGTGGATCGGCTCGTGCTGCTGGCGTTTGACGAGTATTACGATGATGGAGGGAGGTGCATCGGGCCGGTCGGGGTAGCCGGTGAGCAAGCGAGCGTGACCGGGGTTCAGGCTCAGCAGGTTGGAAACCTGCCGTACCCCTCACCGGTTGGAAACCGGCGCCACACAGGAGGGAGCCGCTTTCACAGCGACATGTACGCGTCGAATACTTTTGTTGCGGACTTCTGCCGCAAGAATCCGGGCCGTTACCTGTTCGGGGCGTCGATTCATCCCTATCGAGATTTTGAAGGACGAACGGCTGGTGAATTGCTGGAGGAAATCGCGCGCTCTGAGCCGCGGCCGGTGCTGGTGAAGTGGCTTCCGATTCATCAGAACATCCGGGCGGAGGACCCGCGCACGGTTGCGTTTCTGCGCAAGGCGGCCGAGTTGAAGATCGCGATGCTGATCCATTACGGGGGAGAGATGTCGCTGGCGCGGCAGCACATGGAATTCGAGCATCCCGGGCCGATGATCGAGGTGCTGCGACGGTTGCGGGAAGATGGGGTGATGCCGACCGTGATCGTCGCCCACCTCGCGACGCCGTCGTTTCGATGGCAGAGCTGGCACGGCTTCAAGACGCTGGAACGGGCGCTGCTGGGCGAGTTTCGCGACGCGCCGCTCTATGCCGACATCTCGGCACTCGCGGCGATGGGGCGCACGAGCTGGCTGCCGTATCTGGCGAAGCGGCCGGCGCTGCAGGAGAAGGTGGTGTGGGGAACGGATTTTCCGATTCCGGTCATGATCTGGGCGTACTGGCGGCACTTGGATCGCCGGACACGGAGGCGCCTTGCGGGCATTCCGTCATGGGTGGAGCGGGATTATCAATTGAAGAAGGCGTTCGGATTGTCGGATGGCGTTTTCAACCAGGCTGCGGAGATTCTGAGAGTCGTGTGAGAGCCGAGTTGCCTGCTAAGTTTCATTTCGGGATCGACTTTTTCGAGTCCTCATAGAGAGTGTCAGGACAGATATCCTGATCGTGGGGCCATACAACGGTTATTCCATCCGCTCGAGCTTTCTTGAAATAGTTGATGTCTCGTAATTCCTGGAACACTCCAAAATCCAGAAGCGGTGCACAGTCGTAAATACCAACTTCACCATTTCCGAAAGTGATTTCCAGCTTGAAATCATCTTTCGGGACGACACTTTTGACGCGCGGATTCAATCATCACCTCAGGGGTTCAATCTTGAATGGTTGCTGACCGCTAACCACCAGTTCCCAATCCGCCAGCAGTTCCTCTCGGTGAAGCTCCACCCAGGCGAGCACCAACCGTAACTTTCCCGGAGGGAGTGCGCCTTCGAGAACATCTCCCTCAGGAATGGAAATTACCACTTCCTGATCCTGATACCTGGCATGAAAGTGAGGACGATGGTGGCGTCGATTTTCCATGAAATAGAGTGAGACGATAATTCCATAGAACATCGAAATCGCCGGCATACCATCTCCCGAATTGGGTTTTTGGGTCAATCACCTTCAAGGTATCATATGGGAATGCGCTGTCCAGACACAGGTTCGGAGTCATGGGATTCGCCGAAACCGGGTATTCGCGAGAAGCTGCTCCAAGCCAAGCGCGATCAGCGCCACCAGAAGGGGGGGCGGTAGCCGAACGCCGGCCACGTCGATCCAGCGGTAGGACAGTTCCTCATACAGATAATACCGCTTCTCATCGACCGTGCTGCGCTCCAGCTTGTCGATCGCCGCGTAAACGTCGATGAGTGCCGAGGCCGTGGCGGCGCGGAAATACTCACCGCCGGTCAGCTCCGCGACGCGGCGCATCATCTCCTCGTCGATCATCTGGCCGTCGGCCGGCACCGGGGGCACGGCGCCGATGGTGTAGATCTTGATGCCCAGCGCCTTGGCCGCTTCTGCGGCCTGCTGAGGCAGAAACTTGCCGGTGGTTTGCTGGCCGTCGCTGAGGAGAATGACGGCGCGGCTGGTGAGCTTGAAGTCCTGGTCCTTGCTGAAGCGGCGATCGATGTTGCGGATGCGCTCGATGCCCAGCAGTAGGGCATCGCCGATCGACGTGCCCTGCTCGCGCTCCTCCATCGGCACCTGCAGGCTCTTGAGCGCGGACAGTACATGCTGGTGATCCCAGGTCAGCGGGCACAGCGTGTCGGCAAAGGTGCCGAAGACGGTGAGACCGATCAAGTCGTCCGGCCGGCCAGGCAGCGATTCGCCGTCGCCCGCGATGAACCCGTGTACCACCGCCTTGACGACTTCGAGCCGCGATTGGAATCGCCCGTTGCCGATGGGAAAATCGCGATAGCCCATGCTGCCGGAGCGGTCGATGACCAGCTCGAGGGCGACACCTTCGGTCTGCACGCGGGTCAATTCATCGATCTTGCGCGGGCGGGCGATGCAGACCACCAGGAGAATGACGGCGATCGAGCGAAGGATCGGCAGCACGACGCGGGCTTTCGTGCTCCAGGTTGCAGATGATTCGGGCAGAATTCCCAGCGAGGGGAAGCGCAGCGCGGCGCGGCGGCGAGGGTTTCGC
>Ga0190265_10001005_pt1 | contig 18381 bp, 20 predicted proteins | sample Popmic124T_FD_133135 | JGI IMG/M metagenome (GOLD analysis project Ga0190265, IMG submission 133135) | Populus adjacent soil microbial communities from riparian zone of Indian Creek, Utah, USA - 124 T | ecosystem: Environmental > Terrestrial > Soil > Riparian zone | place: USA: Utah | collected...
CAAGCGCCCGCAGGCGGTGATATCAGGCGTGCGCGGCTGGCATCACGGTCGTTATCCCGCGGTGCGCAGCGCGCGTGCCCGTGAACTTCTCACCGAGGTGCAGCCGGTCCTGATCGACGCGCTTGCCAAGACTGCGGATCCGGATCTCGCCTTCCTCGGCTTCGACCGCTTTCTGTCCGAGCTCCCCTCCAGCGTTCAGCTCTTCTCGCTTCTGAAGCAGAACCCCGGCCTGCTCGAACTCATCGCCGCCATCATGGGCACGGCCCCGCGGCTCGCGCGCATCCTGAGCAAACGGCGCCGCGTTCTGGATGCGGTGCTTGCCCCCGGCTTCTTCGGTACCCTTCCCAACGAAGGCGATCTCACCAACATCGTTGCTGCCGAACTCTCAGGTGTTGATGACCTCCAGGAGGTGCTCGATCGCGCGCGTCTCGTCGGCAACGAGCAGGCGTTCCTTGTCGGCGTGCGCGTGCTCACCGGCACCATCAGCGCCTCGCAGGCCGGCGGCGCCTACGCGCTGCTTGCCGAGCGCATGATCGGCGCCATGCAGGCCGAGGTGGAGCGCGATCTCGCCCGCACGCATGGACGCGTGCGGGGTGCCGCCGTTGCCGTCATCGCCATGGGCAAGCTCGGCGGCCGCGAAATGACGGCCGCCTCCGATCTCGACCTCATCGTCATCTACGACTTCGATCCGAACGCGCAGGTCTCCGACGGCCTCAAGCCCCTGCCGCCCACGCTGTACTACACGCGCTTCACCCAGCGCCTCATCAGCGCGCTCGCCTCGCAAACGGCGGAGGGCAACCTCTACGAAGTCGACATGCGCCTGCGCCCCTCCGGCCAGAAGGGTCCCGTCGCCACCCAGCTCTCGAGCTTCGTCGACTACCAGCACCGCGAGGCCTGGACCTGGGAGCACCTGGCGCTGACGCGTGCGCGCGTCGTGTCTGGCCCGCCCGCGCTGCGCGAGGCCGTGGACTCGGCCATCCACAAGATCCTCACCCTGTCGCGGGACCGCGCCAAGATCGCTGCCGACGTTCGCGACATGCGCGCGCGCATCGACAAGGAGAAGGGCACCAAGGACATCTGGGACCTGAAGCAGGTGCGCGGCGGCCTCGTCGATCTCGAGTTCATCGCCCAGTACCTGCAACTCGTGCACGCGGCCCGCCATCCCGGGATACTGAGCCCCAACACCGTCACCGCTCTCTCCAACCTGCACCAGGCCGGCCTCCTGCCCGCCTCGGCCGCCGACGACCTTCTCCCCGCGGCGCGCCTCCTCAGCAACCTCACGCAGGTACTGCGCCTGTGTCTGGACGGCCCCTTCAGCCCTGACACCGCTTCCGACGGCCTGAAATCCCTTCTGGCGCGGGCTGGCGAAGCCCCCGATTTTGCCTGGCTGGAAGCCGACCTGGCCGCCCGCCAGGCCACCGTTTCAGCCCTTTTCGATACCCTGGTGGTTTGACGGCGGGCAGCGACGGGAATGGCAAAGCCCCCCCGTTCTCAGGCCATCGCGCTGGATTTTTTACGCTAAGCTCGGATCGGACGGGCAAAAAGCCGAGATTTCGGAGAGGCATATCGGTGCTGGCGCAAAGGATTGATCCTGGATCGGCGTCCCGGTCCAGGCCCGACGATACGGAGGACGATGCCGGGTTGCTCGCGCGCGCCTCGGCGGGCGATGCGCAAGCCTTCCGGGGGCTCGTGGATCGGCACCTGCCTACCGTGCTGGCCATCGCGAGGCGGATGCTGCGGGACGACGCGGAGGCAGAGGATGTGGCGCAGGAGACACTATTAAGGCTCTGGCGCAATGCGGGCGCGCTCGAGTTGGGCGAAGGTGGCGTAAGGCCCTGGCTGCGACGGGTGGTTTCCAACCTGAGCATCGACAGGGTGCGTGCGAGAAGGAACACGACGGTCACGGATGCGGTGCCGGAGGAGATCGAGCCGGCCAACCAGGTCAGGCAAATCGCCGAGCGGGAGCTTGGCCAGCGCGTCGACGCCGCGCTCAAGTCTCTGCCGGAGCGGCAGCGATTGGCGCTCACCCTCTTCCACTATGAGGGCATGAGCCAGATCGAGGTCGGCGAGGCGATGGGTATATCGGACGAGGCAGTGGAATCGCTGTTGGCGCGCGCGCGCAGGGCATTGAAGGTCACGCTGAAGGATGAATGGCTAAGCCTGTTGCCGGAGGCGGATTGAGTGTCGAAGCGGGGGCATGGGAAACAAGGTCTGAAGCAATGACCAATACGAACATGACGATCATGACACTGGCCGAGTTCGAGCGGCTCTTGGACGTGTACGGCGCCGCCCGCACACGGTGGCCGGGCGATGCCCGCGCTGCCGCGGCCCAGCTTGTCGCCCGCGATGCGAAGGCGCAGGTTCTCCTCGCCGAGGCCGAGGCCCTCGATCGCTTGCTGGAGCGGGCGCCCTTGCCACCGCTGGCAAGGGAAGCCGAGCTGGCGGATCGCATCGTGTCCGCCGCTCAGCGCACCCCGCGCCTCGTCAGGATCGAGCCTGGGCTCGCCGCAGCGGAAACGCGACCGGCGCAGGAGGCGACCGCAAGCAGGCGGGTGGGCTTCTTCCGCGCGGACTTGCGCAAGGCGGCAGTGCTGGCGGCATCGCTTCTGGCTGGCCTCTACCTCGGTCACTCCAACCTGCCGCAGCAGCTTTTCAACGGCACGAGCGATGTTTCGGCCGATCGTTACAACATGGCGCTCGCCGATCCGTTTGATGAGGACGTGCTATGAGCTCGATGACTGTCGGCATGGACAAGCCGGGCGGGGGAAGGCTTATGGCCCTCGCCCTTTTCGGCTCGCTCGTACTCAACCTTGTGCTGATCGGTGCGACGGGCGGCTTCCTGCTGCGTCATGGGGGCGACGTTTGGGGAAGCCCGGCCGTCCAATTTGTGCCGAACCTGGTCACCTACACCAGCACGCTGCCGGAGGAGCGCCGCAAGCAGCTATTGCTGCAAACGGAGGATGCCCGCCGCACCATGCAACCCCTTCGCCGGGACCTGAGGGCGGCGCGCGAGGAGACATTGAAAATCCTCACCGCGCCGGCCTTCGACAAGCAGGCCTATGCGGACTCGCAGGCGCGGCTGATGGCGACCGACCGCAAAGCACGCGAGGCGATCTACAATCTCTATGGCGAGATTGCCGCGCATCTGTCGCCTGAGGAACGCGCCGGCTTCATGCCTTGGAGGGAAAAGCACCGCCCGCGGCGCAATCTCCTCGACGACCCCCAAAAGTAGCGTCCGCTTTCTGCGCCGGGTCTCAGCCCCGCGGCGGGAACGCGACGCATGCCGCCCACCCGTTGTCGTCCATCCACAGGCTGAGCGTTGCGCCCTGCATTTCCAGCAGCAGCCGCGCCAGGATCACGCGCAGGCTTCCGCCGCTGGTGAATGCGTCCCCGGCGCCCGATCGCGCCGGAGTTGCCGCGTCGCTCTCGGAAGCTGCCACGCGGATCTCGATGCTCCGGGCGCCGGCCCGACGGCGGCCCTTCACCTCGATCTGCGCACCGGAGCGGGCCCGGCCGACAGCCTCGCGCAGCAGGTGCTCGAGCGCCTGCTCCGTGGCACGCCGCTCGCACTCGATCTCGCACGCATTGCAGTTTGACAGGACCAGCCGGCCGTCCTCGCCGGGGGCCACCCCGGTTATCGTCGCCCAGGTCTTCTGCAGGAGTGTGCTGGCAAGGACGCGCTGGCGCCTTGACGATCCCCGGTTGGCCATCAGCGCCGACATGGTCGCGGTCACCGCCAGCGTATCCTCGGACGCCTTCAGCAGCCGGCCGCCGCTCTCGTTGATGTGGGAGACATATTCCTGGTAGCGCGCGTGGCCAAGCGGCCCATGCAACTCGCGCAGCATCACCTCCGAAAACCCGATCATCGCATTGAGAGGTGTGCGCAGTTCGTGGCTCATCTGCGACAGCAGTTCGCTGGCGCCTGTCTCGCTCGCGCTCTCCTCTACGACCTTGGAGGAGAGGTCCTCTTTCTGCCCCTTCAGGGTGAAGAGCGCGGCTGCCGCACCCGTCGTCATCAGGAAGGCAAGCTGGAGTCCCGCGAGGCCCCCCATCGTGCCCGTTCCCGCCGACGGGTCATGCCATGCCATGGAAACCGTGACCGCCAGGCCGATCAGGTAAAGGCTCCCCGCCCCCCTGCCGAACCAGCGCCAGTCCTGCGCTGCCGCGCCAGCCTCATCCGGCCGGCCACGGCAAAATATCCCCCGCAGGGGTGACGTGCCCGTCGCCATCCCTCGTCCCTCGCCCGAAAATGTCAGAAATGCTGCCCACTCGGATCCGCGCAGCGAAACACACCACGCGAATCACTGCAGTTACTTTGACTGACACCACAAAGGCTTGTCGAGTGGCGAAGCGCTTCTGCCGCAAAATTATGTGGCCTGTGTCCGCAGAGTCCTACTCGAGCATCTTGGAGACGATCTCGAATACATCGGGCGACAGCGGCTTCGTTTTCGCGATCCTCTGCAGGGTTCTTTTTGCAACTCGCCGCCGCTCAGGCTCGAGCGCCTTCCAGCTTCGAAATGACGAGAGGAGCCTCGCCGCGATCTGCGGGTTGAAGGCATCGATCTCCAGCACGCGATCGCCGATGTAATCGTATCCGGCCCCGTCAGGCCGGTTGAAGCCAACCGGATTGGCGAAGGCGAACGTGGAGATCAGCGAGCGCACCTTGTTCGGGTTTTGCATCGAAAACAGAGGGTGCCGCGTCAGCTTCTTGACGGTTGCCAGTGCGCTGGGCAGCGGCGCGACCGCCTGATAGGCGAACCAGTGGTCGATGACGAGGTGATCGTCCTTCCAGCGCTGATAGAAGCGGTCGAAGGCCGCTGCCCGCTCCGGCGACTTCATTTCCGACAGCATCGACAGGGCGGCGATCTCGTCGGTCAGGTTGCGGCTGGCCTTGAAGTGGGCGGCGACGCGAGCCACGTCGTCCGCCCGCCCGCGCCTCGCCATGTAGCCGAGAGCCACGATGCGCAGCGCCCGCTGGCCGGCCGGACCGGGCGCTGGGGAGTAGGGCCCCTTGACCTCCATCCCGCGGTAAACGCGGGCGAAGGCTTCATGCAGCCGCGTCCCGATCGACTTGCGCAGGACCTTGCGGGCCTGGTGGATCGCCAGCGGGTCGACGTTGTGGGCGATCACGCGCGCCAGATCGTTCTCGCTCGGCAGCATCAGGAACTGCGCGCGGTAGGCCGGCTCGAGCCTGGCGTCGCCGAGCGTGGCCGCCAGCGCTTCGATGAAATCCGCCGGCAGCGCGGTGGGCTTGCCCGCGCGCCGCGCCACCACGGCCTTGATGAGTACGCGCGTGGCGTAGTCCTGCGCCGCCTGCCAGCGGTTGAAGAGGTCGCTGTCGTGCGTCATCAGGAAGCGCAGGTCCGCATCCGGCCGATTGATGGTGAGGTTCACCGGCGCCGAGAACTGCCGCAGCAGCGAAGGCACCGGCCGCGCCGGCACATCGCGGAAGCGGAGTTTCTCCGTCCGCTTGGTGAGCTCGACGAGGCCGTTCGTGATCCGCTCGCCCGAGGCGAGCCTCAATTCCAGATCGCGCCCGTCCTCGCCGATAAGACCGAGCCTCAGCGGCGTGTGCAGCGGCTTCTTCTTCGCCTGCCCTGGCGTCGGCGCCAGCATCTGCTCGATGGAAAGCTCCGCCACCTTTGCTTTCGCATCGTAGGTCAGCTCGCACACGAGTTCCGGCGTGCCGGCCTGCGCATACCACGTCATGAAATGCTTGAGGCTCTTGCCGGACGTCTCCTCGAAGCAGGCGATGAACTCCTCCACCGTCGCCGCCTCGCCGTCGTGGCGCTCGAAATAGAGGTCCATGCCCTTGCGGAACCCGTCGCGCCCGAGCAGCGTCTGGATCATGCGCACGACTTCCGCGCCCTTCTGATAGACGGTCGCCGTATAGAAATTGTTGATCTCGATGTAGCGGTCCGGTCGCACGGGATGCGCGAGCGGTCCTGCATCCTCCGGAAACTGCGCCGCCTTCAGCCCCCGCACCTCGTTGATGCGCTGCTCGATTGCCGAACGCTCATCCGCGCCGAACTCCTGGTCGCGGAACACGGTCAACCCCTCCTTCAGGCACAGCTGGAACCAGTCGCGGCAGGTGATGCGGTTGCCCGTCCAGTTGTGGAAATACTCGTGCGCAATGACGCGCTCGATCCCGAGGAACGAGCTGTCCGTGGCCGTCTCGGGCGACGCGAGCACGAGGCCGTCGTTGAAGATGTTGAGCCCCTTGTTCTCCATCGCACCCATGTTGAAGTCGGAAACCGCGACGATATTGAACACGTCGAGGTCGTATTCGCGCCCGAAGCGCTCCTCGTCCCAGCGCATGGAGCGCTTGAGGCAATCCATGGCCCAGGCGCAGCGGTCCTCCTTGCCCGGCTCCACGTAGATGCGCAGATCGACCTTCCTGCCCGATGCCGTCGTGAAGTCGGAAGCAAACGAGGCAAGATTGCCGCCCACCAGCGCAAACAGGTAGCTCGGCTTGGGATGCGGGTCGCGCCACACGGCATAGTGGCGCTTGCCGCCGTCGCTCGTGCCCCGCTCGGCCGGATTGCCGTTGGAGAGCAGCACAGGCGTCTCGTTGCGGTCTGCCTCGATCCGCACTTCGTAGGTCGCCAGCACATCGGGACGATCCGGGAAGTAGGTGATGCGCCGAAAGCCCTGCGCCTCGCACTGCGTGCAGTAGATGCCCTTCGACCGGTAGAGGCCCGTAAGCGCCTTGTTCGCCTCGGGATTGCAGGTGGTGGTGATGTCGAGGTCGAATTCGCCGGCAGGCACGTCGGCGATGATCAGCTCCCGCTCCGTCTTGCGATAGGCCTTCGCAACGATCTCCCGCCCGTCGACCCGCACGCTTTCCAGCTCCATCAGCTCGCCGTCGAGCCTGAGCGCGCCCGGCTTCGCCACCGCCGGGTTGGGACGCACCTTGCTCCGCGCTCGCACCTGCGTCCGGGTCGGATGCAGGGAAACATCGAGGCGCACATGAGAGACGAGATAACCGGGAGGCTTGTAATCCTTGAGCAGAATGGGGCGAGGCGTGTCGGTTTTCATTCCTGCTCCATTGGGGAAGGGCCGGCCGCGGCCCGCCGGTTCTTCATAGACGAACTGGCCCGCCCGGCAAAACGAACACGCGATGCTACCCGAGGAACTCCCGCCGCACGCGCTCGGTGTGCTCGCCCAGCGCAGGCAGAGGGCCGAAGTCCGGCTCGCCTTCTCCCGAAAAGCGAGAGGGCGGAGCAGGGAGTTCGACGGTGCCGTGCGCGGAGTTCACGCTCACGCGTCGCAGGTGCGGATGGCGCAGCACGTCCACCACCTCGTTCACGCGCGCGAACGCGATCTCAGCCGCATCGAGCTGCTTGGATAGGGCCTCCACGTCATGCTGTGCGAAGTACCGCGCAACGAGTGCGTCGGTTTCCGCCCTGTTGGCGATGCGCGCCGGATTGGTGGCAAAGCGCGGATCGGTGGCCATCTCCGGCGCGCCGAGCACCTTGCTGGACAGCACCTTCCACTCGCGATCGCTTTGGACGGCGATCAGGATCGGATGGCCGTCGCGCGCCTGGAACACGCCGTAGGGCGCGAGGCTGAAATGCGTCAGCCCCGTACGCGTGCGGGGCTCCCCATGCTCGCCAAACAGGAGCGGCACCGTCATCCATTCCATCATGGCGTCGAACATGGACACGCGGATGTCTGCGCCCTGCCCTGTCTTGGCGCGCCGAAGCAGCGCCTCCAGGATGGCTCGTAGGCATGCAACCCCGTGCCGATGTCCACCAGCGAGACGCCCACGCGCGCCGGCCCGTCCGGTCCGCCCGTGATGGAGGAAAGCCCGGACTCTGCCTGGATCAGCAGGTCGTAGGCCTTGCGAGCGCGGTACGGCCCCTCGTCGCCGTACCCGGAAATGGAACAACAGATGAGGCTGGGGCGTAGCTCGCGCAGCCGCTCGGGCGCATATCCCAGCTTCGCGAGCGAGCCCGGCTTGAGGTTCTGCAGGAACACGTCCGCCTTCGCGAGCATCGCCTCGAACAGCCTGCGATCATCCGGCTTCGTCAAGTCGATCACGACCGATTCCTTGCCGCGATTGAGCCAGACGTGATGCGTGCTCTGCTCCTTGACGACGTAGTCGTAGTGCCGCGCGAAGTCCCCTTCCGGCCGCTCGAGCTTGATGACCCGTGCCCCCGCATCGGCGAGCCGCCGCGCCGTCATGGGCGCAGCCACGGCCTGGTCGAGCGAGACGACGAGCGTGCCGGTCAGCGGTTTGGTCATGCCGATGCTTAATCCGCTACTTTATTGCTGAAGCAATCCGCGCCGCGCGAGGTTGCGCATGAGCGCACCCGCCCCGAAGGTCCACGGTGCAGCCTCCGTCGAGAGCGTCATCCGGTTGACGAGCGTGCCGAACTCCGCCGCGCTGATCGTCGTGATGTCTCCTGCCTTGTGCGTGAAGCCCTGTCCCTTCGCGCCTCGATCTTTCACCGGCGAGAACATCGTGCCGAGGAACAGCACCGCACCATCGGGATACTGGTGATGACGCCCCAGCATCTGCTTCACCAGATCGGCCGGATCGCGCGCGATCTCCGCCATCGACGAGCTGCCCTCCAGCGTGAACCCGTCCTCGCCTTCCACTTTCAGGCCGACCTCGACCTTGCGCACCGTATCCAGCGTGAAATCCCCATCGAAGACGCGCACGAACGGGCCGATCGCGGTCGATGCATTGTTGTCCTTGGCCTTGGACAGCAGCAGCGCAGAACGCCCCTCCACGTCGCGCAGGTTGATATCATTGCCGAGCGTTGCGCCCACGATTGCCCCGCGCGAACTCACCACCAGCACGACCTCGGGCTCGGGATTGTTCCACGTCGAGATCGGATGCAGACCCGCTTCCATGCCGTGACCGACCGCCGACATGGGCTGGCCCTTGGTGAATATCTCCGCATCCGGCCCGATGCCCACCTCCAGATACTGTGACCACGCCCCCTGCTCGATCAGCACGCGCTTCAGCTCCGCCGCCTGCGCACTGCCCGGCACCAGCGTGCGGATATCGCCGCCAAGGTTGGCCTGCACGCTCTTGCGGATCGCCTCCGCCTTCTCGGGCGCGCCGCGCGCCTGCTCCTCGATCACCCGTTCCAGCATCGACAGCGGAAAGGTGACGCCGGCGGCCTTGATCGCCTGCAAGTCGTTCGGCGCCAGCAACCACGGCTTGCCGGCGTCGCGGGTCTGCTCCGGCGTGTTCGCCAGGATTTCCGCCAACGAGGCGACGCGCTCGCCTTTCGCTCCGCGCACGATCGCGGCCGGATCGCCGGCCTCGCACAGATCGCGCATGGTCGCTGCCGAACGCGAGATGTCGTAGACGCCGTCGGCCCGAACGGCCACCACCGCCGGGCCTTCCACCTTCGGCAGCCAGACCCGGCCCGCAAGCGCGCTCGCCGTTCCGTCCTTCGGCAGCGTGGCGTCCGCCGCCATGTATGAGGTCAGTGCGGCCATGCCTTCCTCCCGCTCAATGCTGAGCTGCAATCTTCTCGTTGGCTGCCGCGTGTGACGCCGGCGATGATTTGCTAGTGTCCTTGCATATCGTAGGTACGAGCGACAGGCACACTAGCCGCTCGACCCGCAAGCTTCCAGGAGGAGACATGGCCGTTCGCATCGAGAAATCCGGGTCTGTCTGGACCGTCATTCACAGCCGGCCCGAGGCCCGCAATGCCATGGACCCCAAGAGTGCCGACGATCTCGTTGCCGCCTTCGAGCAATTTGATGCCGACAGGTCCGCCAACGTCGCCGTGTTCTGGGGCGAGGGCGGCGCCTTCTGCGCGGGCTGGGACCTCAAGTCGGTGTCGGACCTCGACCAGAGCAATCCCGTCGGCAACATCGATTTCCCCAAAGGTGGCGGCAAGGCGCCGCGCGGCCCGCTGGGCCCTTCCCGCCTCGAATTGTCCAAGCCCGTCATTGCCGCGGTCGAAGGCCCTGCCGTCGCCGGCGGCATGGAACTCGCCATGTGGAGCGACGTGCGCGTGATGGCCGAGAGCGCCTACTTCGGCGTCTACTGCCGCCGCTGGGGCGTTCCCCTGATCGACGGCGGCACCGTGCGCCTTCCCCGCCTCGTTGGCATGGGCAAGGCGATGGAGATCATCATGACCGGCCGCAAGGTCGCGGCCGAGGAGGCCTATCGCATCGGCCTGTGCGAAAAGGTCGTGCCGCACGGCAAGGCGCGCGAGGCGGCCGAGACGATGGCACAGGAGATCTCCCGCTTCCCGCAGGAGTGCATGCGCTCGGATCGTCTCTCCGCCTATCGCGCCTGGGGCAAGTCTGTGCGAGAAGGCCTGGAGAGCGAGTGGGCGACCAGCGCCCACATCGTCAAGGCCGAGGGCATCCGCGGTGCCACGCGCTTCGCCGAGGGCAAGGGCCGCCACGGCGACTTCAAGGACATCTGAGGATCACCGAGACATGCTTCTGCTGGTCGGCGCCCTCGTATCGGCCTACCTGGGCTACAAGCTGTTGGGCTGGTGGGCGCCGGCCGCGCTCGCCTGCGTCGTGTCGGCCCTGCAGGCCGCCGCCTATCAGGGCGTGCTTTCAGGGGGCGGCGGCATGAGCGGCTTCATTCAGATCGTCATTCTCACGGCCCTCATGAGCCTGTTCATGTTCTATGCAACATTCAGCATGGGCCGCTCACTGGGCCTGAGAAGAAGGAGAAAGCTGAGATGAGCGCGCAACTGAAAGACCACGTCGTCCTCGTCACCGGCGCGCTCGGCACGCTCGGCAGCGCCATGTGCAAGGGGATCGAAGCCGCGGGAGGTATCGCGATCCGCAGCGATCTCGCCGCGCGCGGAAAGGTCGATGTCGCCCTCGATGTCACCAAGGAGCAAGACTGGAAGTCGGCCATGGAGACGATCGAGCGTTCGCACGGACGCCTCGACGGCCTCGTCAACAACGCCGGCGTCGGCACGCCGGGCGACGTGGAGCAGACGAGCTTCAGCGAGTGGCGCCGCGTCATGGCCATCAACGCCGACGGCGTGTTCCTCGGCTGTAAGTACGCCATGCCGCTGCTGGCGAAGTCCAAGGCGCCCTCGATCGTCAACATTTCTTCGGCGTCCGGCATCGTCGCCGGCGCCAACCTGGCGGCCTACAACGCCTCGAAAGGAGCGGTGCGCATGCTCAGCAAATCAGTAGCGCTCTCCGGCGCACGCAAGCGGCCACCTGTGCGATCCAACTCGGTGCATCCCGCCTTCATCGAGGGCGATATGGTGGACGCCATGGTGAAAAGCCGGCCCGATCCCGCCAAGGCGATGGGCAAGCTGCACGCCCAGATCCCCGTCGGCCGCCTCGGCCAGCCGCAGGAAGTGGCCAACGCGGTCGTCTGGCTGCTGTCGCCCGCCTCCTCCTTTACGACGGGGTCGGAAGTGCTGGTCGACGGCGGCCTCATCGCCGGCTGATCACGCGATCGTTGCCGCAGCTTACGAAGCTGTAACTGGCTTTGCTTCCTCCGCCTTGAAATCGTCTCGCCATTTCCATGTTCTGCGGACTGGGTGCGAGGAGACCAGAGGTATGCAGCGGAGCGTTGCTTTGGCCTTTAGTGAAGGCGTCCGCGAAGCGGCGAGCCGTTTCGTGCGCACGGCGGCGGCCGTCTTCATCGCGCTGACGCTTGTCGCGCATGGTCCCGCCCTTGCCCAGGACGCGGCACAAGCTGCGCCCGCGGCGACCGCAGCCAACCAGGACTTCGGCCCGCTCTTCGATGCCGTCGTCGAGACAACGGCAAAGTCGTTCTGGGACAAGGAGCGGCTGGACGCAGTCGGGTGGCCGAAGCTTGCGGCCGAGGCGCGGCCCAGCGTCCTGGAGGCCCCGAACCTCGACGAGGCGGCCCGCCGCATCAATGCCCTGCTCGGCAAGCTGAAGATGTCCCACACCGGCCTGCTGACCCCCGACGATGTCGACTATTACGTCCTGTTGTCGGTCTTCGGCAGCTCGACCCTGCCGCGTGAAGAAGCTGACGACCGCTTCTGGGGCGCCGGGGTCACCTATGCCGGCATAGGCATCTTTTCCGCGCGCATCGACGGGTGCGACTTTGTCGACCTGCTGCTGGAAGGTTCGCCGGCGGAGCGTGCCGGAATGAAAGTCGGCGACGAGATCGTCAGCGTCGACGACGCGCCCTACCACCAGATCCGCTCCTTCCGCGGCAAGGCGGGCTCGATCGTTCGCGTCGCGATCCGCCGCGAGAAAGATGGCCCGGTCATCACCCTCCCCGTGAAGGTCGTGACGATCGCGCCCTTGCATGCCTTTCGCGAGGCGACGCGTGCGAGCGCGCGCGTCATCGAGCGCGACGGCCGCCGTATCGGCTACGTGCACGTGTGGGCCTCGGTCGGAGATGAATCCAGCGGCGCCCTGCAGGGGGCACTTTCGCGACTCGGCGTCGGCGCCTCGACGTACTACCCAAAGGCGGAAAAGGAGAAACACAAGCCGCTCGATGGCCTGATCGTCGATATGCGCGGCAAGATCGGCGGCACCGCCACGACAGCCGGGCGCTATCTGGACCTGCTCGACCCTCGCGGACCGCTCCTGAACTCGCGTGAGAGAAGCCCATCGACCCACAGCAATACGCCTCTGCGCGGCAGGACTGCGGTCCTCATCGATCATCACACCCGCAGCACGGGCGAGCTGTTCGTGCATGCCTACAAGCGCGAGCGCCAGGGACCGCTGATCGGCACCCGCACCGCAGGCGCCGTCAGCGCTGCCCGCGCGTTCGCCATGCCGGGCGGCAATCTGCTCTACCTTGCCGTGTCAGGCCTGCAGATCGATGGCGAGGTCCTCGAAGGCCCTGGCGTCGCCCCGGATGTCGAGGTCGCCCGTCCTCTGCCTTACGCTCAGGGCGCCGATCCGGTTCTCGATGCCGCGGTCGAGGCGCTTGCAGTAAAGGCCGCGCGGCCACTGCAGGATCGGCAAAAGGGCGCCGGCCCGTAGCCGCCATCCGCAATCCGCCCTTCTCACCGTACCGGAAGCGGCTAGACTGCCGCGTCTCAACTCTGCCTTCACAAAGACCACCCAGGAAACGCCTCAGGAAACCCCATGTCCAAGAAGCCGTCGGCTGCCCGGATCAAGAAGCTGCGTTCGCGCCAGTGGTTCGATAATCCCGACAACCCCGACATGACCGCCATCTACCTCGAGCGGTACATGAACTACGGCCTCACGCGCGAGGAACTCTCCTCCGGCAAGCCGATCATCGGCATCGCCCAGTCGGGTTCGGACCTATCGCCCTGCAACCGCCATCACCTGGTGCTCGCCCAGCGCGTGCGCGAGGGCATCCGCGAGGCCGGGGGCATTGCGTTTGAATTTCCTGTTCATCCCATCCAGGAGACGGGCAAGCGCCCGACCGCCTCGCTCGACCGTAACCTCGCCTACCTCGGGCTCGTCGAGATTCTCTACGGCTATCCGATCGACGGCGTCGTGCTGACGACGGGTTGCGACAAGACCACGCCGTCCCAGCTCATGGCCGCGGCAACCGTCGACATCCCGGCAATCGTCCTTTCCGGCGGGCCGATGCTCAACGGCTGGTTCCGTGGCGAGCGCACCGGCTCCGGCACCATCGTGTGGAAGGCGCGCCAGATGTTTGCCACGGGCGAGATCAACTACGAGCAGTTCGTCGAGCTCGTCGCGTCTTCCGCGCCGTCACCCGGCCACTGCAACACGATGGGCACGGCTTCCACCATGAACTCGCTGGCCGAGGCGCTCGGCATGTCGCTGCCGGGCTGCGCGGCGCCGCCCGCTCCCCACAAGGAGCGCGCCCAGCTTGCCTACCTGACCGGCAAACGCATCGTCGACATGGTCTGGGAGGATCTGCGACCCTCTAGGATCATGACGCGCGAGGCGTTCGAGAACGTCATCGTCGTCAACTCCGCCATCGGCGGTTCCACCAACGCTCCGATTCACTTCAACGCCATCGCCAGCCATGTCGGCGTGGCTCTCGACAATGACGATTGGGAGAAGCTGGGCTATGCGGTCCCGCTGCTCGTCAACCTGCAGCCCTCCGGCCAGTATTTGGGCGAGGAGTATTTTCGCGCCGGCGGCGTCCCCGCGGTGGTCAACGAGTTGATGAAGGGTCGCAAGATTCACGAGGGTGCCCTGACCGTCAACGGCAAGACGATAGGCGAGAACTGCAAGGATCGAGCCGTCGTCGATCCTGACGTCATCCGCCCCTACAAGAAGCCGCTGAAGGACAAGGCCGGCTTCCTCAACATGAAGGGCAATCTGTTCGACAGCGCCATCATGAAGACCAGCGGCATCTCCGAGGAGTTCCGCAAGCGCTACCTAGAGAACCCCAAGGACCCGAATGCGTTCGAGGGCCGTGCCATCGTCTTCGACGGCCCCGAGGATTACCACAAGCGCATCGACGACCCCGCGCTCAAGATCGACGCCTCTTGCATGCTGTTCATGCGCGGCGCCGGTCCCACGGGCTATCCCGGTGCGGCCGAGGTCGTGAACATGCGTCCGCCCAACTACCTCATCAAGAAGGGTGTGTCTGCGCTCGCCTGCATCGGTGACGGGCGCCAATCCGGCACCTCCGGCTCGCCGTCGATCCTGAATGCCTCGCCGGAAGCGGCAACGGGCGGCGGCCTCGCCATCCTCAAGACCGGCGACCGCGTGCGCATCGACCTCAACAAGCGCTCCGCCGACATCCTCATTTCGAAGGAGGAGTATGATGCACGGCGTGCCACGTTGCAGGGCCGCGGCGGCTACAAGTATCCGGACCACCAGACGCCCTGGCAGGAGATCCAGCGCGGGCTCGTCGACGAACTGTCGGCCGGCATGGTCCTCAAGCCCGCCGTGAAATACCAAAAGATCGCCGCGACCAAGGGCATTCCGCGCGACAATCACTAGCGAACGCACAGAGTTATTGCGCCGGTGGGCACCCAGGTGCAAGCCGCTGCTGCAGATGCGTTCTGATGTGCGATTGCCACAGACAGACAACTGATCAACTTTTCGTGTTTTTTTGTGAGTCGACGCCCGCGGGCATGCCCTATTTCTGGGCAGCGCACTACTCGGGAAATCACGATGGAGAGACCAGCATGGACTTTCTGCGCCCCTACACGCCTCAGCTTCTCAGCATTCTCCGCTTCATGTCGGGGCTGCTGGTGCTTCAGCACGGGACCTACAAGTATTTGAGCATCCCCGTCGGTCCCATGAACAACGCTTCGCCGACGACCATGAGCGGGGCGGCTGGCGTCCTCGAACTGGTCTTCGGCGCGCTCCTGGTGATCGGCCTCTTCACCCGGTTCTCTGCCTTCATCCTCTCGGGCATGTGCGCGGTGGCCTACTTTTACTCGCACGCAGGGAGAAACTTCTTCCCCATTCTCAACGGGGGAGAACTGGCAGCGCTGTACTCCTTCGTGTTTCTCTATCTGGCTGCGGCCGGTGGCGGCCCGTGGAGTGTGGACAGGGCAATGGGTAAGGACTGATCTTTTCCGCTAAAGCGGAAAGATCATACAGGTCGTCGTGCCATGGGCGAGAAGCGTGCCCTTGGCATCGATGATCTTGCCCTCGGCGGTGCCCGAGCGGCGTCCAACGTGCAGCGACCGGCCCTCGGCCCTGATCGGGCCGGTCGCCTCCGTCATCGGCCGCACGAGGTTCACCTTCAATTCGAGCGTGGTGTAGCCCTGGCCCTTCTCCAGATGGGTCTGGATCGCACAGCTCATGCATGAATCGAGCAGCGTGCACGCAACGCCGCCGTGCACGGTACCGATCGGATTGTAGTGCCGGAACGCCGGTGTCGTCGTGAAGAGCGCGAAGCCCGGCGCAACCTCGGCGAGACGAAACCCCAGCGTGTGGCCGATCGGCGGCTGCGGCACGCGCCCGTCCGCGATGCGGCGCAGGAAATCGAGGCCGCTGTGCGCTGCTATCTCCTCGAGCGTCGATACGTAGCCGCCGGTATCCGGTGCGGTCATGCTGGCCTCGTGATCAGGTGTCGTTGCGCTTGAGCGCAAAGTTCAGCGGCAGCGCCGTGGTGTACTTGATCTGCTCCATCGCGAACGCGGAGGAGACCTTCGAGATGTCCACGCGGGAAATCAGCTTCTTGTAGAACGCGTCGTAGGACGCGATGTCGGGCACCACGACGCGCAGGAGATAATCGACCTCCCCGCTCATGCGGTAGAATTCGATGACCTCGGGAAAGTCGATGACGGCGGCATGGAATTTTTCCAGCCACGCCAGCGAATGCTGGTCCGTCTTGATCGATACGAAGACGGTTACGCCCGCATTCACCTGCTTGGCTTCCAGCACGGCGACCCTGCGCGCGATGACGCCGGCCTCCTCGAGCTTCTGGATGCGTCGCCAGCACGGCGTGGTCGACAAGCCGACCGCCTTGCCGATGTCGGCCACGGCGCGCGTGCAGTCCTCCTGCAGGATGGCCAGGATTTTCACGTCCATCTCGTCGAGCATGATCTTCCGCCTTCCAAAGGCTGACGCGGCAAGGGCTGGAGTGGAACATTTTTCTACTTGCCCACAGAAATGCTCGGTAAGGCAGGAGTATTATTCCGTCAAGGGCCACGCCACCATTGCTATTTTCTCATGACTACGCATATTGCCAGTCATCTGTCGTCGTCGCGATGGCCGGGCATGAAGGAAATCACGCAGATTACGCCTCTCTTCTCCGTGACCGGCGCGCTTCAGCCCGAGGATATGGGGGCGGTGGCGGCCCTGGGCTTCAGGGCCGTCGTCTCGAACCTGCCGGACGGTGAGGCTGGCGCTCCCATGTCCAGCGGGGAGGAAGCGCGCTTGGCGGCGAAGGCCGGACTGTCCTTCCGCCATGTTCCCGCGGTTCGCCACGAGGTCTTCGGCGAGCGCGTCGTCGATGGCATGCAGCAGGCCCTCAGCGATTTCGCGGGGCCGGTGCTGGCTCATTGTTCATCGGGCTCCCGCTCCGCGCTCGCCTGGGCGGTTGCGGCGGCTCGCTACCAGTCCGCTGATTGCGTCCTGGAGACGCTGAAGAAAGCCGGCTTCGATCTGTCGGCCGTGCGCGACGAGTTGGAGGAGCAGCGCGCTCTTCCCCGCAGGGAGCCCATTCCGCCGGCTCTCGATTGCGCGTGCGCCAGCCCCTGATCCGGCGCGTCAGAGCATATTGTGCGTGCCATCGCAGAACGGCTTGTCGTCCGTTCCCTTGCATCCGCAGAGATTGAAGGTTCCGGACGCATCGACAACGAAGCGGTGCGGCTGGAAGCTGGTGGTCTTATGCGAGCCGTCGCAGAGGGGCTGCTTGGCCGATCGCCCGCATGTGCACCAGAAGTAGGGCCTGCCGGCCTCCAGGGTCACCTGGTAGGGACCTTTTTGCGCGCAGACAGCATCGTCGGACACGGCTTTCCCTCTCAGTTGGGACCTCGGCGCGTGACGATATAGCCCGGAGCGATAAGCCTCAAGCTGGAGGGTCACCCGCCTGCGCGGGAGGGCTAACCGACGTTCAGCTTCTGCTTTTCGACGACCTTCACGCCGTTGTCGTCGACCCACGTGAATTCGAACTCTCCGGGGCCAGGCACCCTCATATAGAATGCAATGTAGGGGTTGGCTGAAATGCCGGGCTGCACGTCCACTCGGAACACCTCGGCTCCATCGTACTTGGCGATGAAGGCATTGATGATGGAGCGCGGGATGACTTTGCCACTCGCGTCTCGGCGCTGCCCTGTCTCCATGACGTGCGAGATCAGCGTCTTGATCTCCACGACGTCGCCGATCTTGGCGCGGTCCGGAAGCCTGATGCGCGGCCTTGATGACATTCTGCAATCCTCCGCTTAGCCGCCGCAGCCGCCGATGGTCACTTTCACCGAGCGACGCGTCATCAGGAACTTGCCGTCGCTGAGCTCGGCGAGGCCGACCACGTCCTGCGTGCGAGCCAGGCGCAGGCGGCTCGATGCGGATGCCCTGCCCGAGAGCGGCGTAAAGTGGAAAGTCGCGATGCCCGGCTGGGGATTGCCCGTCGAGATCAGGTGAATCGCCTTCACGTACTCCTGCGCCGTCATCGGGCTGTCGACGCTGACGGTGAAGGGCACTGTGTTGCCGTTCTCGGCGATCTCGGGGAGTTCGAAGGTCACCCGGCCGTCGATCGGCTTGCTTTCGCCGACGATCTTCTTGACGGTCTCCTCCCAGGCCTGAGGCGACGACTGCGCCAGCGCGTCGGTGCCCAGCAAAGGTACGAGGAGTGCGGCTGCGCCGGATCCCAGGAGGAACGTCCGGCGGTCGAATGCTTGAGGGTTCATGATGGTGGAGCTAATGGCGTAAGAATGGGCTCTATTGCAACGTTTTCCAAGCGCCCGCGCCTAACATAACGCAGGCCACGCAATCAACGCAAAACGCCGTCATCGCCAGGGGTCTGGGTCGTTTGTAGCCCCAGGGCCACGCAACTGAGCGTCGTTGGCTTTGCTGGAGATTGCGGGG
>Ga0190265_10001006_pt1 | contig 18373 bp, 13 predicted proteins | sample Popmic124T_FD_133135 | JGI IMG/M metagenome (GOLD analysis project Ga0190265, IMG submission 133135) | Populus adjacent soil microbial communities from riparian zone of Indian Creek, Utah, USA - 124 T | ecosystem: Environmental > Terrestrial > Soil > Riparian zone | place: USA: Utah | collected...
CAACCCGGCCGCCGCGCAAGTCGTGGGCGCAACGGTGCCACAACTCGGGGCGCAGAATTTTCGCAGCCTCGAATCCTGGAAACGCAGCGGCATGTTTGAAGCCGCTGATCACGCTCTGAAAACCAGCCAGCCACAGGATCTGGAAGCCCACTTCGTCACTTCGTTTGGAAAATCGGTCTGGCTCTCCTGCCGGTTCGTCCCGTTCCGCCACAAAGATCGGGGGCACTTGCTTTGTCTGTTCTCGGAGATCACCGAGCGCAAACAGGCGGAAGCGGCATTGGAGAAAGCGCACCGGGAATTGGTGGCAGCCTCGCGCCAGGCGGGCATGGCGGAGGCGGCCACGGGCGTCCTGCACAACGTGGGCAACGTGCTTAACAGCGTCAACGTCGCCTCCTCGTGCATGGTCGACAGTCTAAAAAAATCCAAAGCCGTTAACCTGTCCAAAGTCGTCGCGTTGCTGCGCGAGCACGAAACCGATCTGGGTGCGTTCCTCACCATCGATCCCAAAGGCAGACAGATCCTCGGCTACCTCGCGCAATTGTCCGAGCACCTGGCGGGCGAACAGGCCGTCGCGCTCAAGGAACTGGCCCAACTGCAAAAGAACATCGAGCACATCAAGGAAGTGGTGACCGAGCAGCAGCGCTGCGCGAAAGGCGCCGGCAAGTCGGAGACGCTCCAGGTGAGGGATCTTGTCGAAGACACTTTGCGCATGGATTCGGGCGGACAGTCCAGCCGCGACATTCAAGTCATCACGGAATTCGAGGCCGCGCCGGCCATCACGGTCATGAAGCACAAAGTCATGCAGATTCTGATGAACCTCGTGCGCAACGCCAAACAGTCCTGCCACGAAGCGGGCCGCGCGGATCAGCGGCTGACTCTCCGCGTGACCAATGGGGATGACCGCGTCCGCATTGCCGTGAGCGACAACGGCGTGGGCATCTCGCCGGAAAACATGGTCCATATTTTTACCCACGGTTTCACCACCAAAAAGGACGGCCACGGCTTTGGTCTCCACAGTGGTGCGCTGGCCGCCCGGGAAATGGGCGGACGACTGAACGTGCAGAGCGACGGCCCTGGCCGCGGCGCAACGTTTACGTTGGAGCTGCCGCTTTGAGCATCAACAACAAAGCGATCCCTCTTCGGCAACCAATCCAATGCCGGAATGCCAGACCGATGGCCAGAAGTCGTTTCCAGATGGGTGGGGCAGCGGTGCGGTGTCCTCACCGCGCCGTGCTGTCATTGCTAACCACCGCATCGTCATTGCATTCGCGACCCGGCGCGCTGAGGACACCGCTGCCCTACCCATGTCACCCAATCGGAAATTACTTTCGGCAATCACTCTTGTTCGTTCGTGGAATCTTCCCGGGCTGAGGCTTGGTCACGGCCCCTTCTGAGGGTTTCACCCTATGGAGGACCGCCGCTCTTCCGTCGCTGGAAGGAACATGACGTGCCGTGAACCATCAGAACAATCGTGCCTGCCCCTTTCAAGGCGGACCGACAGGCCTGCGGAGTGAACACAAAAAATTAGCTATGAAATCCAATAGACTGACGGCCGTGAATCCGTTGAAGGCGCTCACCGGCATCGAAGGCTTCGACGAAATCACTCATGGTGGGCTGCCGCGCGGGCGGACGACGCTGCTGGAAGGCGGCCCCGGCTCCGGCAAGACTTTGTTCGCACTGCGCTTTCTGGTGCATGGCGCGCAGGACTGCAACGAGCCGGGCATCTTTGTCGCCTTCGAGGAAACTTCGAAACGCATCGTCGCCAATGCCGAGGGCTTCGGCTGGAACCTCACGGAGTTGCAGCGCAAAAGACTTTTCTTCCTGGACGCGCAGCCGACCCCCGACCTGATCCATTCGGGAAGTTTCGATCTCAGCGGCATGTTGGCGGCGCTGGGGGCGCAGGCCAAAGCGATGGGCGCGCGGCGCATCGTCTTCGATGCCCTCGATATCGTGCTGGCGCTGCTGCCGGACGTGGCAGCCAAACGCCGGGAAATCTACCGAATGCATGAATGGCTGCTGGCCAGCGGATTGACGGGGCTCATCACGGCGAAGGCGGGCGGAGACGAAGCGAGTTCCTTGTATCAGGAACCGTTTGGTTTCATGCAATTCATGGTGGACTGCGCCGTGATCCTCAACCACCGCGTGGAACTGGGCGTGTCGCAGCGCAACCTGCGGGTGCAGAAGTATCGCGGCTCAAACTTCGACGAGAATGAAGCGCCGTTCGTCATCGGCAAAAACGGATTTGATGTCGCCATCTCGCGGATGCTCGGACGGACGGACGCGAAAGTGACCAACGAGCGCGTGACCAGCGGCGTGAAGCGGCTCGATACCATGTTGGGCGGCGGTTACTACCGCGGCGCCAGCGTGCTCATCACCGGCTTTCCCGGCACCGCCAAGACAACCCTGAGCGGCGCGTTCGCCGAGGCGGCCTGTAAACGCGGCGAACGCACCATGTTTGTCGGCTTTGATTCGGACGGCACCGAAGTGATCCGCAACTTGAAGTCAGTCGGCATCCAACTGGATCGTTACGTGAAGAGCGGCCTGCTGCGCATGATTTCGGCGCGCACCATTACGGGAAGCGCGGAGACTTTGCTGGTGCGCATCAAGTCGCTCGCGCGAGAGCATAAAGCCCGTTGCCTCGTGATTGATCCGGTGTCCACGCTGTCCAAAGCGGGCAATGAGCTGACCGCGCACGGCGTGGCCGAACGGTTGATTGACTGGTCGAAAACCGATGGCATCACGATGGTCTGCACCAGCCTGCTCGACGAAATGCACGGCCCGGCGCAAAGCGGAACGCCGCTACAAATTTCCACGCTCGCTGACACCTGGATTCACCTGAATTACCTCGTGCAGGCCGGCGAACGCAATCGAGGCCTGTCCATCATCAAGTCGCGCGGCACGTCACATTCCAATCAGGTGCGCGAATTGATCCTGAGTGATGCGGGCGTGACGCTGGCCGACATTTACACCGCGGGCGGCGAGGTGTTGATGGGTGCGCTGCGCTGGGAGAAGGAAAGCGCCGAGCGGGTCGCGAATGAAATCGCCGCCGTCGCCGGGAAGCTCAAACTCGTCACGCTCGATGCCGAAGAGGCCGTGCTTGAAGTGCGGACGAAATCGTTGCAGACGGAACTGGTCGCCAAGCAGGTCGAAAAGACGTTGTTGACCCGCACGACGGCGACCCGCGAAGGCGCTTTGTCGCGAGGGCGCATCCGGATGCACGAGTTGCGCGGCGGCGATGCGGCGATAGCGCGCCGGAAAGCGAGGTTGCAATGAGCCGCCCCGTCACGTTCAAGTTCCGGCTCTACGTCGCCGGCAACACGCCGAACTCCTTGAAGGCGCTGGCCAATCTGAAGGCGCTCTGCCGGACCCACTTGCCCGAGCAGCACGAAATCGAAATTGTGGATGTGTTCCGGGAACCCAATCGCGCGCTGACGGAGCGCATCCTGATGACGCCGACGCTCGTCAAGCTTTCGCCGGCCCCCGTCTGCACGATCGTCGGCACGCTCAGCCGCACCGAATCCGTATTGCAGACATTGGGACTGGAGCTGCCAACGGTCGCCGCGTGAACTCTCAACAACCATCACTGGCCGTGGACTCGGGCGAGGAAATCCCCGCGCTCATCGAGACGTTGCTCGCCACCGAGCAACGCCTGGAGGAATTGACGGGCGGGGAAGTGGACACCGTGGCGGGCCGTGATGGACGGACGTTCATGCTGCGCCGTGCGCAGGAACAGTTGCGTTACAGCGACGCCGCCAAACAGGCCGCCACCCTCAACGAACTGCAGGTGCTCTTCGACTTGATGCCGGCGATGATCTGGTTCAAGGACACGGAAGACCGCATCCTGCGCGTCAATCAACGAGTGGCGGACATCGCCGGGAAATCGATTGAGGAGATCGAGGGAAAACCCTCTTCCGAAAATTATCAGGAAGCGGCCCGGCATTATCAGGATGATTTGGAAGTGATCCGTTCCGGCAAACCCAAGATGGGCATCGTCGAAACGATTCGAGATCGGAACGGCGCCGAGGTTTGGATCCAGACCGACAAGGTTCCATACTGCGACAGGGACGGGAAGGTGATCGGCGTCGTCGTCATGGCCCGGGATCTGACCGAGCGCAAGAAAACCGAGGAAACGTTGCGGGCCAGCGGAGCCAACATGGCCATCGCCCAGCGCATCGCCCACTTCGGGAGCTGGGAGTTGGATCTGACCAAATCCGATCACGCCGGCGCCAAAGTGCTGCGCTGGTCCGACGAGATGTTCCGGATCGCGGGTTACGAGCCGGGGGCGGTCGAGGTCAGCAACGAATTGTTCTTTCGCCTCGTCCATCCCGAGGATCGTGAACCGATCCGGCAGGCCGTCGCCACGGCCATCCGCGGGCGTCGGGAGTATTCCATTGTCCACCGCCTCATCCGGCCAGATGGCGAAGAGCGGGTCGTCCGGGAAACGGCGCAGATTTTTTTCGACGAGAAGACCGGCCAGCCCTTGAAAATCATCGGCACCGCTCACGACATCACCGAGCAGCGAAAAGCGAAGGAGGCGTTGCGGGAAAGTGAGGAGCGCTTCGCCGGTGCGTTCGAGCACGCGCCCATCGGGGTGGCGCTGGCCTCGCCCGAGGGCCGGTTTCTTAAAGTCAACCAGGTGTTCTGCGATCTGTTCGGATATGCCGAAGCCGAGTTGCTCACCCGCACTTTCGAGGACGTCACTCATCCCGAGGATCTCGCACTCACCAGAGAGAATGTGCGCCGGGTGATGGCCGGCGAATCCCGTTCCACCCAGATCGAGAAACGCTATGTCCACCGGCGGGGCCATTTCATCACGGCGTTGTTGAATATTTCTCTGGTCCGCGACAGCCAGGGGCAGCCGCGTTACTTTATCGCCCAGCTTCAAGACATCACGGAGCGCAAGCGGACCGAACTGGCGCTGCGGGTGAGTGACGAGCGGTTGCGAGCCGCACTCTCGGCCTCCGGCACCGGCACTTTCCGGTGGGGCCTCCGCACCAATGAGGTGGGCTGGGATGATTCGCTGGATGCTCTCTTCGGCCTGCCGGGTGGACAGACAGTCCGTTCACTGGAGGCATTTATCGCCGCCGTGCATCCCGAGGATCGCCCCGGTGTGCTCGAACGCTGCGAGCGTTGCGCCCGGGACGGCGCGGATTTCAACATGGAGTTCCGCGTGGTGTGGCCCGACGGCAGCGTTCACTGGCTGGATGACAAGGGTAAGACCTTTTTCGATGCCGCCGGCAAGCCGCTCTACATGACTGGAGCATGCGTGGACATCACCGAACGCAAGCAGACGGAGACGGCGCTGCGCGCGAGCGAGGCGGAATTCCGCGCCCTGGCTGAGGCCATTCCCCATGTGGTTTGGATCACGCGGCCGGATGGTTGGAATATTTACATCAGTCAGCAGTGGATGGATTACACGGGGCTTACGTTGGAGGAAAGTCTGGGCCACGGATGGAACAAGCCCTTCCATCCGGAAGACCAGCAGCACGCGTGGGATGCCTGGCAACACGCGACGGCGACGGGGTGCGTTTACTCGATGGAATCCCGCGTGCGCCGCGCGGATGGGGTTTACCGCTGGTGGTTGATCCGCGGCGTGCCCCAGATGGACGCCGCCGGCAACATGCTCAAATGGTTTGGCACCTGCACGGATATTCATGACCTGAAGTCGGCGGAACTGGAAATTTCCCGCGCCAACCGTGAGTTGCGCGAGAGCGAGGCGCGCTTCTCCGCTGCGTTCGAGCATGCGCCCATCGGCATGTCCCTGGTGGCGCCCGAAGGCCGGTGGCTCAAGGTCAACCGGGCGCTCTGCGATCTCGTCGGCTATTCCGAGGCCGAGCTGCTCACCCGCACTTTTCAGGACATCACTCACCCCGAAGATCTTGCCGCCGATCTCGAACAGGTGCGCCGGTTGCTCGCCGGAGAAATTCCCGCGTACGAGATGGAGAAACGATATTTCCACGCGCGCGGACATCTCATCACGGTTTTGATCGATGTTTCCTTGATTCGCGACGGGGAGGGCCGGCCGCTTTATTTCATCGCGCAAATCCAGGACATCACCGAGCGCAAGCGGGCGTCGGCCCTATTGCTGGAAAGCCAGCAACGTCTCGCGCTGGCGAAGGAATCGGCGCACATCGGCATTTGGGATTGGGACGTGGCGGGGGACAACCTGGTGTGGGACGCGCGGATGTATGAGCTTTATGGCCTCCGCGAGCAGGACTTCAGCGGCGCTTACGAGGCCTGGCAAAAGGGCCTGCATCCGGAAGACCGGGAGCGGGGCGATGCCGCCATCCGCGCCGCGTTGGATGGGATCAAGGATTTCCACATCGAATTCCGAGTCGTGTGGCCCGGCGGCGAGGTGCGCCACATCGAGGCCAATGCCTTGGTGCAGCGCGCGGCCGATGGTTCCGCCCTGCGCATGATTGGGGTCAATTGGGACATCACCGAGCGCAAGCGGGCGGAAGCCGCGCTGGAGAAAACGCACAAGGAATTGGTTGAAGCCTCGCGCAAGGCGGGCATGGCGGAAGTGGCCACGGGTGTTCTGCACAACGTGGGCAACGTGCTCAACAGTGTCAGCGTCGCCTCCTCCTGCCTCGCCGACAGTTTGAAAAGATCCAAAACCACCAATCTGTCGAAAGTGGTGGTGCTGTTGCGCGAGCACGAGACGGACCTGAGCGCTTTTCTGACCCATCATCCGCAAGGCAAACAGATTCCAGACTACCTGGCGCAACTGGCCGACCACCTCGCGGGCGAACATGCGGTCACGCTCAAGGAACTGGCCCAATTGCAAAAGAACATCGAGCACATCAAGGAAGTGGTGACCGTGCAGCAAAGTTGCGCGAAGGGGGCTGGCCATGCGGAGACGCTCCAGGTGACGGACCTGGTGGAGGACACTTTGCGCATGGATTCGAGCGGACGAGACCACTGCGACATTCAAGTGATCCGAGAATTCGGGCACCCTCCGGCGATCACCGCCGAGAAGCACAAAGTCCTGCAGATTTTGACGAACCTGGTGCGCAACGCCAAACAGTCCTGCCAGGAATCGGGCCGTGCGGACAAGCAATTGATTCTCCGCGTGACCAATGGGGACGACCGCGTCCGCATTGCCGTGATTGACAACGGCGTGGGCATCTCGCCCGAAAACCTGACTCGCATTTTTGTCCACGGTTTCACCACCAAGAAGGACGGCCACGGTTTCGGCCTGCACAGCGGCGTGGCAGCGGCGAAGGAAATGGGCGGAGAACTGCGCGTTCACAGCGATGGCGTCGGACGGGGTGCGACGTTTACGCTGGAACTGCCGCTTCCAATGTCAACACCGAGTCCCTGTTCGGCACCCAATCCAATACCGGAATGATCAGAAAACTTTCTCGGGACGCCAGGAGTGCGACAGAAATTCCAGCCGCGTCTGAGGGATTCACCCCATGTAGTCCGGCCGGTGCTCTGTCGTTGAAGACAGTATGATGTGTCTCGGACAGTTCAAGCAGCAGGTGCGTGGCAGCGCGGCCAGCGAGGGATCCGATGGTGGCACTGCTTTCATTCTCGAACATCCTCTCACCGATAAATCTAAAGGACTCCATGCAATGCTTGCCCCCTAAAACCCTTCGAGTCCTGATCGTGGACGACAATCGCGCCATCCACGACGACTTCCGCAAAATCCTCTGTCCCGATTCGCAGCAGACCAGCGAACTGGAAGCAGCGGAGTCGACGCTCTTCGGCGCGCCGACGGAAATGACGAAGACGATGCACTTCGAACTTGTCTCCGCGTATCAGGGCAGGGACGCACTCGAACTGGTCCGCCAATCCGTCGCCGACAAGAATCCGTACGCCATGGCCTTCATGGACGTGCGGATGCCTCCGGGATGGGACGGAATTGAAACGACCGCGGAGATTTGGAAACTGGATCCCGACATTCAGATCGTGATCTGCACCGCGTACTCGGACTATTCATGGAACGAGTTGCACGAGAAACTCGGCCACACCGATCGGTTGGTCATTCTCAAAAAGCCGTTCGATAACATTGAAGTGCTGCAACTCGCGCACGCGGTGTGCGAGAAATGGCGTCTGCTTCAGAAGACCCGCGCGCAGGTCTTCGATTTGGAAAGGAAGGTTGATGAACGCACGTCCGAATTGCGTGAGAGCCAGCAGATGGTGCTGCGCCAGGAGCGGCTGGCCGCCGTCGGCCAGCTCTCCGCCGGAGTGGCGCACGATTTCAACAATATCCTCACCATCATCCTGGGGAATGCCGAGTTGTTGCTGTTGTCGCCCACGGTGAAAAAGGACTCGAAAGGCTCGCTGGAGGAGATTTCGCTGGCGGCGACACGCGCCGCGAAGCTCACGCAGCAGTTGCTGGCCTTCAGCCGCCAACAGGTGATGCGTTCGAAGAACGTGAGCCTGGTGGATGTGACGAGCAACCTGGTCAGCATGCTCACTCGCGCGCTGGGCGAACGAATTGCGCTGCGATTGACGGACAGCGGCGACCTGCCGCCGGTTTATGCAGACGCGGCCATGATCGAGCAGGTGTTGATGAACATGGTCGTGAACGCGCGGGATGCCATGCCCGATGGCGGCGAAGTGACCATTGGGATGGAAGTGGTCGAGTTGAACGAACAACAAGAACGCCTGGATGCGGAAGCCCGCGGAGGCAAGTTTGTCTGCCTGTCGGTGAGCGACACGGGGTGCGGCATGGGTGCCGCCACCTTGAAGCGTATTTTTGAGCCTTTCTTTACGACGAAGGAAGTGGGGAAAGGGACGGGCCTCGGGCTGGCGACCGTTTACGGCATTGTGAAACAGCATCGCGGCTGGGTGGATGTGGAAAGCACCGTGGGGAAGGGAACGACCTTTCGCATTTATTTCCCGGTGGCGAATGAACCGGCCGAAGCACCGGCCATGGAAACGGAACCACTGCTGCGGCCAAACCGCCACAATGGCGTCGAAACCATTCTGGTCGTCGAGGACGAAGCAGCGGTCCGAGCGCTGGCGCGGAGGATATTTCAAAATTGCGGCTATCGGGTTCTCGAAGCGGCCTCCGGCGATCAGGCCGTCGAGATCATCAACCGGACCCAGGAGCACATCGACCTCGTCCTGACGGACCTCGTGATGCCCGGTGGGATTTCGGGCCACGAACTTGGGCGAATGCTGCAAGCGCGCACTCCCAGTCTGGAGGTTCTTTTTACCAGCGGTTACAGTCAGGACTTTACGGTGGATGGTTTTCTCAAGGAGGGCGTCAACTTCCTCGTCAAACCGTATTCTCCGCCAGCCTTGCTGCAAATGGTTCGCTCGTGCCTGGACCGGAGACCGCGCAGCGTCGCCGAGCTGTCGGCGCCGCAAGCGCCTTCCCACGCCGGGGTTTCTCCTTCCGCCCAGCCACAAGCCTTCGCCGCTGGAGGCGTGGTTCTCGCGTAGCGTTCAGGAGGAAGGCAAACGTCGCCCGCCGGTGGCGCAGTCACAAGCCAGGAAGCCCGCGTTGCCTTCACTTCCGAAGGGGCTCACGATTAGCGGGGAATCTTCAAGACAGATGGATGTTTCGCCCCGATAGTGAGGGCGGACGTCCATGGAGAAATCAGCCAGCATTCGCAAAGTGGTATTCCTTGGGGATTACCTGCCGAGGAAATGCGGTATTGCCACGTTTACGACGGACCTGCGCTGCGCCGTGGCCGCTGCGTTTCCGTCCATTCAATGCCCGGTCGTGCCGGTGAATGACATCGAGGAGGGCTATGATTATCCCGCGGAGGTGCGCTTCGAGATCGCCGAGCAGGATTTGCCGTCGTACCTGCGTGCGGCGGATTTCCTGAACATCAGCGACGTGGACGTCGTTTGTCTCGAACACGAGTTCGGCATTTTCGGCGGGCCGGCCGGGAGCCATGTGCTGGCGTTGTTGCGCGAGTTGCGCATGCCGATCGTTACGACGCTGCACACGGTCTTGCGCGAACCTGGCCCCGAGCAACGCCGGGTCATGCGCGACTTGATTCGCCTTTCGACGCGGCTGGTCGTAATGAGCGAACGCGGGCGCGAGTTTTTGCGGGATGTCTATCAGGCGCCCGAAAACAAAATCGATCTTATCCCGCATGGCATCCCCGACATGCCGTTTGCGGACCCCAATTATTTCAAGGACGAGTTTGCCGTGGCGGGCAAGCAGGTGTTGCTCACCTTCGGCTTGCTCTCACCCAACAAAGGCATCGAGTACGCGTTGCGTGCTCTGCCCGACATCATTCGTGATTTTCCCAACGTCGTTTACATCGTGCTCGGACAGACCCATCCGAATCTGCTGCGCGAGGAGGGCGAGCACTATCGCCTGAGCCTGGAGCGGCTGGCCAAGGATCTCGGTGTGCAGAAGCACGTCGTGTTCTTCAACCGCTTCGTCGAGATGGAGGAATTGATGCGCTTCATCGGCGCGGCGGACATTTATCTCACGCCTTACCTCACTGAGGCGCAAATCACGTCGGGCACGCTGGCCTATGCCTTTGGCGCGGGGAATGCCGTGGTGTCCACGCCCTACTGGCACGCGACGGAATTGCTGGCCGAGGAGCGCGGCAAGCTCGTGCCTTTTCGCGACGCGGGAGCCATCGCCACCGCCGTGGTCGAACTGCTGCGCGATGAAACGAGGCGCCACTCGATGCGCAAGAACGCCTACAAGCTGGGCCGCGACATGGTGTGGAGCCGCGTGGCCCAACTTTATGCCAAGTCGTTCGAGCAGGCGCGTCGCGACCACAGTTTCGTGGGCACCAAATCGTCGCCCATCAAAACGCTCGATGAGCAGCCGGGACAATTGCCGGAATTGAAGCTCGACCATCTCTTTCGGATGAGCGACTCCACCGGCATCTTCCAGCACGCCAGCTTCACCGTGCCGAATTTCGCCGAAGGCTATTGCACGGACGACAATGCGCGCGCGCTGGTGCTGGCCTTGATGCTGAAACGGTTGGGTCATGGCTCGTCGCCCATCAGCGCGCGGGCCATCACCTACGCGGCGTTTCTGAATCACGCGTTCGACCGCGAGCGCGGGCGTTTCCACAACTTCATGAGCTTCGATCGCCGCTGGCTGGATGAAGTCGGCTCGGAAGATTGCCAGGGCCAGTCGCTGTGGGCCCTCGGACTGTGCGTGGCCCAGGCGGGGCAGGGCAGTTTCCAAATGCTGGCCGCCCAACTATTCGAACAGGCGCTGCCCGCGGCGGCGGAATTCACCTCGCCGCGCGCGTGGGCCTTCACGCTCGTGGGCATCGATGAATACCTGCGGCGCCTGAGCGGCGACCGGCGCGTAACGCAATTCCGTGAATTGCTCACGGGCAAACTCATGCAGCGTTACAGCGACGCCGCGACGGAGGAGTGGCACTGGTTCGAGGACACCGTGTCCTACGCCAACGCGAAGTTGCCGCACGCGATGATTCTCAGCGGGCGCTCCATGAACAGCTCTTCCATGCTGGAACTCGGCCTGAAGACGCTGCGCTGGCTCGTGAGAATTCAGACTTCAGAAGGCGGCTCCTTTCGGCCCATTGGCACGAATGGATTCTATCCGCGCGGTCAGCGGCGCGCGCTCTTTGATCAACAACCGATCGAGGCCCAGGCCACCGTATCCGCGTGCATCGAAGCCTATCTGGCGACGAACGATGCGTCCTGGATTGGGGAAGCCCGCCGCGCTTTCGAGTGGTTCCTCGGCCGAAACGATCTGGGCCTGGCCCTTTACGATTCAACCACCGGCGGCTGCCGCGACGGTCTGCACATGGATCGCCTGAGCCAGAACCAGGGCGCTGAGTCCACGCTGGCCTTCCTGCTCGCGCTGACGGAAATGCAGGCGCTGCAGAATTCATTGATGAGCTTCAAGGAACCATCGGTTCAGTGATCGCGGCCGGCAGATTAAACGTTTGTTTTGCTATCTTCTGCGGTGAACGGGACTACGCTGTGCCATTGAGGAGGAAGGAAATTTGATTACCAGCGCACCATCCACAGTCCACGCCAAACGTATTGGACCCACTCTGGTCCCCGATCGCTCGCGCGTGCTGATGCGCCCGTTCTCTCCGACGACCGAAGAGATTGCCCGGAGAGTCGTGGCCCAGGTCATGGACTTGCCCGAAGCGGAAGTCGTTCAAGTGCTTGACGGCGTGCTGTCGGAGTTCGGCGATCGGCATCACGAGGTGGAGAAATATTTTCACAATCGCTTTGCGAAAGTCCGACCGCTGATCGTCGCCAAAAAGAAACTCTCGTTGCAGCGCCAGACGCTCATTGGTGCTTATTTCACTCACGAATATTCCCCCGAATCAGCGGCGCTGTTTAATCCATCCATTGTGCCGCACCCGGACCAGAGCGGATTGCCGCATGGGGCGCTGCGTTTCATCCTGAGTCTGCGGGCCACGGGCGAAGGGCACATTTCGTCCATTACCTTTCGCGTCGGCGTCGTCAACGCGCGGCACCGCATCACGCTCACGCCGCCGGTGGAATTTGCCACGGAGCCGGAGCGTGTGCCCAATCCGGCTTATGACAAACCGCTCTTCGCGCGCAAGCTTCAGGAGTTGGGCATGCAGAACAGGTTTTGCCGCAGCGTACTGGAGCAGTTGAACGATTCGTTCACCATGAACGAACTGCGCCGCGTCCTGCCGTCAGATCGCAAGCACGCGGAAGCCGCCGACGCGGTGGCCGACCGGACCGCGCGCGGCATCCGGTTGCTCGCCGAGTCGAATTACGAAGTGCGCTTTGCCGACGGCCAGCCGGTTTCGCAACGCGTCATCTTTCCCTCTTCGCCCAGCCAGAGCAACGGCATCGAAGACGCCCGCTTCGTCCGTTTTCAGGACAACGATGGCGCTTTCATTTACTACGCGACCTACACCGCTTACGACGGAAAGATCATTCTGCCGCAGTTGCTGGAGACGGAGGATTTTCTGCACTTCAAATTCATCACGCTCAATGGCCCCGCCGTGCAGAACAAAGGGATGGCGCTCTTTCCGCGGAAGATTGACGGGCACTACGCGATGATCTCGCGCCAGGACGACGAGAACATTCTCATCATGTTCTCGGACAACATTCACTTCTGGCACGAGCCGAAGCTTTTGCTCGCGCCCGAACAACCGTGGGAGTTCATCAAGATGGGGAATTGCGGCTCGCCGATTGAAACCGAGGCCGGCTGGCTGGTGCTGAGTCACGGCGTGGGCGCCATGCGCAAATACTGCATCGGGGCGTTCCTGCTCGACTTGAAAGATCCCACGCGGGTGATTGGCCGGTTGCGCGACCCGCTGCTGTCTCCGAACGAAGCCGAGCGCGAAGGCTACGTGCCGAACGTTGTTTACACCTGTGGCGCTCTGATCCACGGGCGCGAAGTCGTGATCCCGTACGCCATGAGTGACTCAGCCACAAGTTTCGCTACCGTTTCGCTGGATAAATTACTGAGGGCAATGCAGTGAGGCGACGCGCCCGAGGTAACGAGGAACCACTGCCCTACAGGCGCTGGGATTTGTTTCTAAGGCTTGATTCCAATGAAACGATTTTTTTCTAAACCACTTCGTTGGGTGGAAAAGCTCGGCAGCCTTTTCCGTTCGAAAACCACGCTGGCCCGGCGCACGGTGCTGAGAACTGAAGCGCGCGAGCGGGAAGCCGATGAAGCCGAACGGCTCGATCGCCTGCGCAACCCGGGCAACTATCGCGGAAAATAAAGTGTTGGCTTCGGTGCGCCAATGGCACGCCGGCCTGCGGTCAGATTTCACCGGTCTTCGTATAAACGCCGAGTTGGGTGAGCCAGATCCCGCCCGTTTTGGCGGTCCGTTCGATGAGTTTCTTTTTCATCAACTCAGAGATTTGTTCTTCCGAGATGTGAGGCATGGTGGCAATCACTTGAAGGTCGCGCAGGCAATTGCGGATTTCCGTACGAGTCATCCCCCAGTATCCGCGATGCATCAGGGAACAGCGAACTATATCCGATGGGGTAAACACCCCATCCAGCCTGTTCGGCCCACTAGGACGCAGCGGGCGAACGGCGAACTCACCTTTCGCCGCGTGCTGTGCTGAATAGGGCGATCACGGTTGGAAGGGATTCTTGAACACCGATTTTCTTGATTACGAGGTTCCGTTGAATTGTTCCGGGCGGGCTTGGCTCTCACTAGATTGTCCAGGGCTTTGGTCCGAAGTTTCGTCACCAGGCGGTTGCTCACAACCCAGGCAAATGTTTTGGTTCGATAAATGCGGATCGCTTATTTCTTCGCCGCAACATCGGCAAATTGCGTGTTTCATCTCGGCTGTTAGATAAGCCAACCTTGTGACAAAAGCCTATGGGGTGTTTTACCCATAGAGGACGGGATTGTTCCGGGCCCCCGGGAACGCGACGATGAAAACTCGCTGCGGTCTCGCACTCGATGCCAGTTGGGCGGGCAGCATAAGCGGCGTTGAGTTGAGGATCGGTTAAAGCCGATTGGACAAGTCGGCCTCCTGAAGCGGCGTGACTTGAGAGTCTTTATTCCTTGAACCGAGTTCGGTGTTCGGAACCTTCGTCCCACGGGCAACGGCGGGAACTTTGTCGCCGAGGGAGACCATTCGTTGTGCCGCCACGTCCCACACTTTCAGGCGCAAACAACGCCATATCTCGACGGGATGCAGCGAGGTGGTTTTCGCGGTCTGCAATTCCGGCAGGGCCTTCATGACCTCTGGCAACCGGTAAAAAGGAATGCGCGCATTCAAATGATGCACGTGATGGTAGCCGATGTTGGCCGTGACCCAGGCCATGAACGGATTCATCTGCATGTAGCTGGATGAAGTCAAAGCGGCCGTCTCGTAGGTCCAGCCGGCATTGTCCCGAAAGGTCACGCTCGGAAAATTATGCTGCGCGTAAAACAGATAGCAACCGATCGCCGTCGCGATGAAATACGGCACGAGAATCGTGAGCACCAACGCTTGCGCCCCGAGAAAAATGGCCACGCAAGTCGCGAGCGCGATGTGCAGCACGAACGCGATCAACGAATCATAGTGCTTCGATGGGCTGTTGAAAAAGGGATACACGCACATTCCGAACAAGAAAATAAACACGTAGCCAAACAGGATGGTGAGCGGATGCCGCATGAACAGATACTTGAAGCGCCTTGCCCCTGAGATTTTCTCAAACCTTTCCCTTGTCATGATCGGGAACGAACCGATGTGCGCGCCACGCAGTTTGGAATTGTGATGGTGATGGTGGTTGTGCGAACTCCGCCAGATACTGCTGGGACTCAGGATGAAGACGCCGAAAATCCGCATGAGTGCTTCCGCCACGCGCGAGCGCGGGAGAATCGCATGGTGCTGCTGATCGTGGTAAATCACAAACATCCGCACCAACAGCAATCCGGAGGCGATGCTGCACACTACCTTGGCGATCCAATGGAAGTTGGCGAGCGTCCCGGCGAGTGCCCCCGAGAGGAGAAGCATGGTGGACCATACATGCCACCAACTCTTGATTGTTGAATCGACGGCGAAGGGCCTCGTCGCCAGCAATAATTCTTTTCCCGTCCGAACGCGCATTGGCAATTCTGGTCGTTGTTCAGTTTGAACGCCAATCATTTCTATCACTCCGGGTTGGCAGCCTTCAGATTGATGCTTTGGGCCGACACCAGAAAACGCCAGGAAACTATCCTGAGTGTGGAACGATTCCGCAGCGAAGGATTCGCTTTCTGTTCGCAAATATGAAGAAGCGTTATCACAACCACACAACAAAGCACAACTCGCCGGCACTCGCTATGGGGTGTTCACCCCATGTCCTTGCATTCCGTGGTTGAAAATAGAAATGTTCCAGAAATCCATGCTGACTTGCTCACGCAGCTACAGTCGGGATGCATCAGAGCGTTCCTGAAGCGGCCTTGTAGAGCGCACTGCTGCACCGATTCAAATGAATAATGCGAGCGTTTCGTGAAAGAGATCCAGCACGTCTCCGTTTATTAGAGGCAAGCATTCTTGGCCGGCGAGTGGCAAGATGGGGTGAACACCCCATAGCGCGGGAAGCATTTTGATTTTTATGTTGATCGTGCATCATTGAAGAACCGACGGTTGGCGGCGACCCTCGGGCCGCCTTGATGCCGCCGGTGTCATCGGTGAATAGCCGAAAGAAATAAAGTGTACTATGACAGATGATTTGAGCGAACAGCAGGTGGACAATGCCGGTTGGAAGGAAATTGTTGCCAAGTACCAGAAGCCCTCTCTTCCGCGAGCGCTCTGGCAAATTGTCAACACCGTGCTGCCCTTCGCGTTGCTCTGGTACTTCATGTACCTCAGTCTGGCCGTATCCTGGTGGCTCGTCGTGCCGCTCGCCGTCCTGGCCGGAGGATTTCTGGTCCGCGTGTTTATTATTTTCCACGATTGCGGGCATGGATCGTTTTTCAAATCGCGGACGGCCAATGACATCGTCGGTTTTTTCGCCGGCGTCCTGACGTTGACGCCGTATTACCACTGGCGGTGGGAGCACGCTATTCACCACGCGAGTTCCGGCCATCTCGACAAACGCGGCATCGGCGATATCTGGACGCTGACCGTGCAGGAGTATCTGGAGGCGTCGCGCGGGAACCGATTCGCCTACCGGTTGGCGCGAAACCCATTCATTCTGTTCGTCCTCGCGCCGGTCTTCGTATTTGTCATTCGGCAGCGCTTTCCCGCGGCCAAGGCCAACAGGCGCGAGCGTCATTCTGTTTATTGGATGAATCTCGGGATTCTGGGAATGGCGGCCGGGTTGAGCCTGGTTTTCGGCATCAAGGCTTATGTGCTGATTCAACTGATCGTGATCGGCGTGGCCGGAGGGGTGGGCGTGTGGCTGTTTTACGTGCAGCATCAGTTCGAAGGTGTTTATTGGGAGCGGGGTGAAAACTGGGACTACACAAAGGCCGCGCTCGAAGGCAGTTCGTTCTATAAGCTGCCAAAGGTTCTACAATGGTTTTCCGGCAACATTGGATTTCACCACATTCACCACCTGAGCGCGCGAATTCCCAATTACAATCTCGAACGGTGCCACGATGCCGATCCACTTTTTCAGCGCGTGAAGCCGGTCACGTTGTTCGGAAGTTTTAAGTCATTCACGTTTCGCCTTTGGGATGAGCAGCGCAGGATGCTCGTGGGCTACGGCCATTTGAGAAAACTTCGGCGGGAAGGCAGATCATGATGCGGGTGGGGCGAATCGGCGCGAAATGAATCGCGCTCCAGGAAGAGTGCATTCGCAGAAAACAATCACCAGAATTCGCCGAAAAACCTGTTGCACACCCCGATCACCCTGCCTATATTCCGCGCTCCGTTTCTCAGGGAACGGGTTGCGGCCGAAGTCAGCGCAAGCACTTCGGCTGTTTTCGTCGGGACGGAAGATTTACCGCAAAGCCCAGCGTGGCGCTGTCTTTGCATTGAGCCGAAGTCGTTGACGCCGAGTTGAATTTGATTATGCCAGAAATTGTTGAAAGCCAAACGGAGAGCCGCGGCAACCGCAAGGAACGCGTCGGCGAAGTGATTTCGGCCAAGATGGCCAAGACGATTGTCGTGCGCGTGCAGCGGCGTTTTCCGCATCCGCAGTTCCGCAAGGTCGTAACGGCTTACACGAAGTTCTACGCGCACGATGAGAAGAGTGAGGCCAAACCCGGCGACCGCGTTCGCATCCAGGAAACGCGCCCGCTTTCGAAGTTGAAGCGCTGGCGTTTGATGGAAGTGGTCGAGCGCGGCGAGCAACTCGCTCCCGTGGCGGCCCAGGCCAAGTAAGATTTTATGTTACAGATTCGTTCGATTTTGGATGTAGCCGACAATACCGGCGCGAAGCGCGCGGCGGCGATTGGTGTTCTTGGCCGCAACCAGATGTATGCCGGCATCGGCGACATCATCAAATGTCACATCAAAGAAGCTGCGCCGGATGGTTCGGTGAAGAAAGGCGAAGTGCATGACGCGGTGGTAGTTCGGACCCGGCAGACGATTCGTCGCAGCGACGGTTCCTGCCTGCGTTTCGATTCAAATGCCATCGTGATCATCGACAAAGAGAAAAATCCCAAGGGCACTCGCATCTTCGGACCGGTCGCCCGCGAACTGCGCGACAAGAAGTTTATGAAGATTATCTCGCTCGCACCGGAGGTTATCTAACATGCAGAAAACTCACGTTAAGAAGGGCGACGAAGTGGTGATCATTGCCGGCTCCGAAAAAGGCAAGCGCGGCAAGATCATTGAAGTTTCACGCGCCAAGCAACGCGTCATCGTGGAAGGCGCGGCGATGATCAAGCGGCACGTCAAGAAGAACCAGGCCAATCCGAACGGCGCCATCATAGAGCGCGAAGGCACGGTGCATATCTCGAATGTGATGAAGGCCGAAGTCTTCGATGCGAGCACGAAACGCGCGAAGGCGGCTGAACCGGCAACGGCCTGAACAATTTAGAAATGCTTTCGGCAAAATCCGAGGGCGACTGAGAAATGAAAGCCA
>Ga0190265_10001007_pt1 | contig 18351 bp, 16 predicted proteins | sample Popmic124T_FD_133135 | JGI IMG/M metagenome (GOLD analysis project Ga0190265, IMG submission 133135) | Populus adjacent soil microbial communities from riparian zone of Indian Creek, Utah, USA - 124 T | ecosystem: Environmental > Terrestrial > Soil > Riparian zone | place: USA: Utah | collected...
CGCCGATGAGACCAGTTACGCGATCGCCGCTGCAATCAGTGGACTGTTGGTAGTCGGAGCGCCCGTGGCGATCGTGCGCGGTGTGCGCGGCGAACTCGAGGTAACGGTCCGGACCGTCTTGGCAGCTCTGAGCGTCTACCTCCTTATCGGACTCTTCTTTGCATTCACATTCAGCCTGATGGCGGTGATCGATTCAGGACCGTTCTTCGCTTCGGGCATCGATGGGGTATTGCCGGACCACCTCTATTTCAGCTACTCGACTCTGGCCTCAGTGGGCTTCGGAGATCTGACCGCCAGTCAAGACATGGGACGGATGACGTCGGCCCTAGAAGGCATCATTGGACAGATCTATCTCGTCACAGTGGTCGCAGTATTAGTGGGAAACCTCCGAGGAAGACGAGAGAGGTAACGGCACGAGGCTGCCAAGCGGGCAAGGACCTTACTAAAACCGAGAACCCCCTAGTACATGCAGGGACCATGGCCCAAACTATTTTCACGGGGATAGGGGGTACCGGGCAGGTGAGCGTGCAAGAACAGGTGCAACTGCTGGGGCGAGAAGGGGAACTCGCCTTGATCGATCGTCTGCTTGAAGGCGGCCACTCGTCCCCCACCGGTCTCTTCCTCGTGGGTGAAGCAGGCATAGGAAAAACTTCCCTGTTTCGAGCAGGAGTTACCCGCGCAACCGAGCACGGGTTCCACGTCCTAGAGTGCGCTCCCGCCAAGCCGGAAAGGCGGCTTGCGTATTCCGCGCTCTCTGACATGCTCGCCAGTTTTAGCACCAGTCAGCTGGCCAAGCTTCCCGTCGTCCAGCGAGAGGCGCTTGAAGTTGCGCTTCTGAGAAAGGAGCCTGGTCCCCTTTCCATTCAGCAGAGTGCGGTTGCAGCGGGAATGCTGTCGTTGCTCAATATCAAGACCGAGGAACGACCGGTGCTGGTGGCGATCGACGACGTCCAATGGATCGATGATGCGAGCGCCGCCGTCGTGACCTTCGCGCTTCGACGCATCTCTGGAGTGAGCCTGAGTCTGCTGATTACACATCGCAACGGAGAACCGGATCCAGTCGGACTTGGTGACACTCTGATGCCGCGAGGCGAGAGCGATGTGGTGGAGATCGGTCCTCTCGGTCCGGAGGATCTGAACGCTGTGTTCAGAAGAAAGCTCACCAAGAACCTTCCCTTCCCGGTAGTCGCTGCGATACATCGCACCTGCTCCGGCAACCCGTTTCTTGGAGTTGAGCTCGCTCGAAGAATCGTTGATGGGCAGTTGAAGTTCGACCCTGGACGCCCGCTGATGCTCCCCAAGAACCTGGATCGTCTCGTGGCGGGCAACCTCCCCAGTCTGAGCCCAGACGCCATCCGACTTCTGAGTGCCGTAGCCGCGTTATCTCATCCGACTGTCGACGAACTGGAAGCTCTCGACTGCCGAGCGCAACAACTCTTGTCCGAAGCGGAGCAAGCGGGTCTGATCTTTGTGGATATGGACCGGGTTCGATTCGCCCACCCATTGCTTGGGTCCGCTACGTACTCTCGTATGTCCAGCCGGGCGCTCCGTTCGCTGCATGCGGATATCAGCAACGTCGTCGGCGACGTTGAGGAAAAGGCAAGGCACCTTGCCCTTGCAGCAGTGGGACCCGACGAGGATGTCGCTCGCGCGCTCGAAGATGCCGCCTGGCATGCGCTTTCACGAGGAGCGCCAGATATCGCGGCCGACATGCTCGAAGAGGCGGGCCGCATGACGCCCGGAGACGACATCGAACGCGTGGCGTCACGACGGGGACTTGCGGGCTTTCACCATCTCGATGCGGGACGGGCGCAGCGAGCAGTCGAGCTCTTAGACGAGAATCTGCCCCTAGTAACAGGGAGTCAAAGGGCCCAGTTGCTTCGTTACCGAGCGCTCGCCGGCGATGAACCCGCGAACGCGATGGTTGAACTCTTTAAAGAAGCGCTCGTCGAGGCTGGGTCTGACTCTACGCTCAAGGCTAGGATCCTCATCGATCTCAGTTGGAATCTGATGGCCTTGATGAGGGTCGACGATGCGGAACCGTACGCGCGTGAGGCCGTGAAGGAAGCCGAGAAAATAGCGAACTTCAGACTTTTGGCGAGCGCGCTCGCCGTCCGAAGCACAGTTCAATTCTTCAGCTCGGGTCATGTTCCGGAAGTAGAGCTCCAGAGGTCGCTCGCTCTTCAAGGTAAGGCGGCTATTGAAAATGCCCATGGATACGCTGCGGCAGGTGACTTGCTTGAGATCCACGATTCCCGCCAGCTTTGCGGCCTGACCCTCTTGTGGGGGGACGAACTCAACCGAGCCCGCCCCCTTTTCTCGGACTTGATCAAGGAGCATGAACTCGCGGGCCGAGAGGGTGGAGTTTGCGTCCTACTTTGCTTCCTGTCATACCTCGAAGTCCGGCACGGAGATTGGCCGGCGGCGCGCAAGTATTCCCTCAGGTGCGCAGAGCTCGAGGAACGCCAGTTCGGAGACCTTCCCGTCGCTCTCGGGGGCGGGCAGACCTTGGCGCGCTTGGACGCATGTTCAGGTGACATGGACGCAGCGGAAACAACCGCGCGCAAAGGGCTTGAGAGCGCGCTGCACCTCGAGGAGCCTTTCGTGGAGATGCAGTATCTGTCCGTCTTGGCATTCATCTCCTCTATGCGGGCGGACCACCATGCCGTTCTGGCATACGTCGATGAACTTCCAGAGCGGATCGCAGCCACGGGGCTGGTTGATCCCGGCCTCTACCGCTTCGAGCAGGTTCTGTTGGAATCGCACATCGCACTGGGAAACCGCACCCGGGCCGATTCCCTTGTCTGCGAACTCGAGGGTCGCGCAGCCAAGATCGGATCGGGCTGGACTGTGGCGGCGAGTCTCTGGTGTCGAGGCCTCTTCTTGGCAGCGGAAGATGATTTTCCGGAAAGCCTAGGCACGCTCGAGAAGTCGGTCGCGGCATTTCAAGAACTAGATCAGCCGTTCGAGCTGGGTCGAGGTCTGTTGACGCTCGGTCAAACTCAGCGGAGGGCGCGCCGGAAGACCGCTGCACGCGCGTCGCTCGATCGTGCCTCGACGATCTTCTCCGCGCTAGGCGCGACGGCCTGGGCTGCCAAGGCTAAGGACGAGACAGCGCGCATCGGTGGCCGGCCCGCATCTCGCTGGGACCTAACCCCCACGGAAAGCCGAGTCGCTGCGCTTGTTGCGACCGGCCGCACGAATCGAGAAGTTGCCGAAGAGTTGGTGGTAAGTCCCAAGACGATTGAATGGACTTTGTCCAACATTTACCGGAAGCTCCAGGTCCATTCAAGGACCGCGCTCGCGGAACGTATTCACAGCTCCAAGCGCTCTTAGGGCAAACACCAGGGATTCCCCTGGTCTCTCTCGCACCCCCCTTCTCTAGCCTGCAACGAGCACATGCGTATTCGGTGATCGGCACTTGCTGAGTCGACACCTTGAGAAACGCGATTGGAGGGGTTAGAGGTGACCCGGTCCTGGTACGACATCGAGACACTTACGAACATCCGGGTGACAGAGGCGCAGCAGCGCGCTGAACGCTACAGGCGCCTTCATCCAAAGCGCTCGGACGACGCTGTCGGAACCGGTATCACCGACGTGAGACCGAAGCCTCGGCCGCTCTCGTGGCTGGTCTCCGGGATGTCCCGCGTGCGCCAGCACCCAACCCTCCTAGCGAAGCGACAGCGAAGGGAGGAGGTTTGAGCATGAAGCGCATCCTGATTTCAGCGTTTCTGAGCGGGAGTCTGCTCGTTCTCTGGGCGACCCCGGTACTCGCCGGCCCCCACCGGTTCCGGTGACCAGGAAATAGGCACCTGGTTGTGTCTGGCCCACTAAAGAGGTGAAAGCCATGAAGCTTCGTACGACTGTTACTGCTCTAGTTGTCGCCGCCTTCGGCTGGCTCGCGATTGGACAAAGTGCCCCGGCAGAGGCCGACCCAAACTGTCGGAACAAGAAGATTGAACGGCTGCAGGAGAAAGTTGGAAAGCAGCAGCACAGGATCCAGCATCTAAAGACCCAGCTCGAGCTCGCCACCGGATCCTGAGCCGAACCAGCCCAACCGGAGTCAATACCGAAAGACGAACGGGAGCCTCTGGTTCAGCCGCCGAAGTCCCACGGCATGTGCCCGGCCAGGTTTCCAAGTTGCAGAACCAGATAAGCAACGGCCAACACGAAGCAGCTCCAACCGAACACGCGGCCCGCCAGTGATGAGGGGATCGGCCTGAGAAAGGTCCTGGTCTTGTGCGCCCCGTAGCCGCGAATGTCTAATGCCATTGCCTGCGTCTGGCCGCGCCGCAAACCCATCAGGAGCATCGAGAACGCAAGGTGCTTCAACGAGGCCCATTTGCGAGCGATGGGATGGAGATCGGCCCCGAGGTCCCTGATCCTCTGGGTCGTCGAGATATCCCGGGCCAGTTGAAGAAACGAGGGGAAGAGAACGAGCCCCAGCACCGGCGCGTGCACCAACCGGTAGTCGAGCCCTCGCCGGGAGAACGCCTGCACCAGATCCGACGGGTGTGTCGTGAAGGCATAGGTGAGTCCGGAGAATCCGATCGCTAGGAACCTCAGACCCAGCAGCGCGCCGAACCCGAGAGCAGCCCAGGTCAGGTCCTTGATCGGGGTCCTGATGGCGATGTCCTCGGAACCGATAGACACCTGGTTTGCATAAAAGAACGGAAACACGAAAGTGAGAATGAGGATGAAGGGAAGGATGACCTTGCCAAGCTTCCAGTAGGCGCGCAGAGAAACTCCGGAGAAGAAAGCAGCGCAGCTGAAGGTCAGCACGAACAGAGCTATTCCGACGTAGAGGCTGGAGTTAAAGATCGCCGTCGTCGACACGGCTAGAACGTACAGAGTCTTGGAGAAGGGATCCATACGGTGAAACGGGGAATTAGCTTCCTTGTACGACAGCTCCAGGTCGTCCATAACGCGCCTCCAGTCGGTCGATGAGCTCGGCAGTGGCCAGGGCGGACTCTCCGAGAAGCTTCTTGGAGAAGTCGAAGACAGGCGGAGCCTTCAACTTCGCCGCGGACAGAACGTCCGGCGACGAGAACAACTCGTGTGGCACGCCCTCAAAGATGATCCTTCCGTCCGACATCGCGACGCAACGATCGGCGTACTCCGCAACCAGCCGCATGTCATGGGTGATGAACGTCACCGCGGCGCCGGCGTCGGCCAACCTGCGCATGTAGTCCATGAGCCGCCCAGCCTGGCGCCAGTCCTGACCAAAGGTGGGCTCATCGAGGATCACGACCTCGGGCTCGGAGATCACCATGCAGGCTACGGATAGCCGCCTCTTCTGTCCGTGACTCAAGAGGAAGGGGCTCGAATCCTTTCGGTCGTCCAGTCGGACGGTCTTCAGGACCTCCTCGACCCGGCGATCCACCTCCTCAGCCGGAACCTTCAAGGCCCTCAGCCCGTGAGCCATCTCCTCGTAGACCGACTTGCGGATGAACTGCTTTTCTGGAACCTGAAATATGTACGCCACCCTCCGAGCAAGGTCGGCGAACTTGTAGTCGCTCGTTCGCTTTCCATCGACAGTGACAGAACCGGATGTCGGATCGAAGAGGCCGGTCAGGCAGGACGCGAGAGTCGACTTGCCCGAGCCGTTCTGTCCCACGATCGCGAGCAGCTCGCCCTTGTGGATGTCGAGATCGACGTCGCTAAGGACGTCACTCTTGGTCGGGTACGAAAAGCCCACCCCGCGCACGCTGATGACGGGTTCGGCCGCTTCCGTCAAGCGTCGCGCGGCTGCATCTCTCTCGGGTGGCGGGACCGCGGGCTCCCGCATGCCCGCAGTCCCTAAGTCTTCGACGAGTTCCTCGCCGGTTAGGTGGGTTCGAGTAAGACTCACGCCGCGCTTCGCAAGCTCGAGGCTGACCTCGGAAGCCTGGGGAATCCACAGGCCCATGTCGTCGCGGACCTGCATGCCCCTCTTCGTCAGGAACTCCCTTGGCGACTCGGGCCCATGCACGGCTTGCCCGTCAACGAGCAATACCTCGTCAACTTGGTGAAAGATCCTGTCGACCTCGTGCTCCACAATCACGAGCGTGATGTCGGCTCGCTCGCGCACGAGACGAACCGCGTCGAGTACCTCCTCGGTTCCCGCGGGATCGAGATTGGATGTCGGCTCGTCGAGGATAAGCACGCTCGGCTCCATCGCCAGCATCGCCGCGAGGGCTACGCGCTGCTTCTCACCGCCCGACAGCTTGAGGGTCGAACGCTCCTTGAACCCGTGCAGACCAACCTGGTCCAGGGCCCGAGTCACGCGCGGATGTATCTCGTTTGGTGGCACGAGATAGTTCTCGAGGGCGAACGCGATCTCTTCCTCGACGGTTAGCGTGACGATCTGGTCCTCGGGATTCTGAAAGAGCATGTTGACGGTCTGGAATCGCTCCCCGCGGTCCAACTCGCGGCGGTTAACGAGCCCCTTGGTGCGATGGTTTACGAGGACGCGCCCCTCGTTGAAGCCACCGAAGTAGTCGGGGTAGATGCCCACCAGGTTCAGGGCGAGCGTGGACTTCCCGGAGCCGCTCTCGCCCAGGATCAAAACAAACGAGCCCTTCTCAACCGAGAAGGACACATTGTCGAGGGCTAGGCGGCGCTCCCCGCTGGGAAGCTTGAACCAGAAGCTGTAGTCCTCCACCACGAAAGCGGGTTCAGTCATGCGAAACCCCGACTTCTACAAGAAGAGGAGCTCCACCCGGCCCCCGCTGCCGGGTGGAAGGCTCCAAAAACATGTATCAGGCGTAGCTCCTGGCGGCGCCGCCCGTGCGTGAGGGTGGCTCCTCGACCACGGGAACACCAGCTCTCTCGAGGCCGATCCCCAGAGCGCGTCCGACGGGACCCCAGACCAGTCCGCCCGCGAAGCCGATGGCGATCGCCACGATTCCCCAGAACGCACCACCTGCGAGGTCGAAACCACGCTGGCCGATGAACGAAGCGATCTGGTTCGTGCCGCAGGCCACCGCGCACGTGATCGCGAAGAGTGACCACTCACCCTTCCAGCGCATGGCTATGAACGCGAGAACCATCCAGAAAGCCGGGAACAATGCATAGAACATCAGCACCGGGCCGTCGGGATCTCCGAAGAACCAGCGCACCAGGTGTGTGATCGCGATTGCGAGAACGATGACGCCTGCACGCTTCCGGAGGTAGGCACCGGCGAAGAAGAGTATCCAGGTAGTGCCGTTGTAAAGGGCGTAGAAAGCGAATCCCGCGGGACCCCCCAGCCAGACCGTTCGTTCTAGGAATCCGAGCGCCCCGGCGATCTCGATCACCGCCTCGATGAGACCGAGGATCGTCGCCACGACGATATCCATCGTGTCGAGACGGAATTCCTCTCTCCAGTCATAGCGACGAGCATCAAGCGCTCCCCGCGCACTCGCAGCAGTTGCCACGGCCAACCCCCCTTGATTCGTTGCGGGCCTGGTCGGCCCACAAGAGCCAGTCTTCCCCCAGAAGGAGCCCCCACTCCTCCTGTATGCACTATATATACTACGTAATAAGAGTCAACCAGGGGGTCCAGATGGCGCACAGGACGACAGACGAACGTGGCACATTCGACACGGGCGATTTCGCCGAGGAGCTAGGGCGCGCTCGATCGAACCATGACATCGGAACCGCGCTGCGGTTCGAGGACGACCGGATCCGTGTCTTCGAATCGAAGCTTGAGCCTGGTCAACGAGCGCCTTTCCACATCCACGACAAAACCTATTTCTGGACCGTCGTGGACGCGGGGCGCGGCCTTCAGCGATTCGCCGACGGCAGCTACATCGTTCACGACTATGTTCTCGGCGAGACCAAGCGTCTCGAGCACAGTCCCGCCGAAACCCTCATCCACGACATCGAGAACGTGGGCGACACGACGTTGCGGTTCGTCACCGTCGAGTTCAAAGACTGAGGCACCGGGAATGGGGGACGCTGCTCCCCGCGTACTGATAGCGGGAGGATCGCTTGGGGGATTGACAGCCGCGCTGACCCTCCGCGATGCGGGATGCGACGTTCAGGTGTACGAACGTTCCCGCGCTCCCCTCGAGGGTCGGGGAGCCGGCATCGTGCTGCACCCCGCAACCATCCGCTACTTCATCGAGAGCGGAGCAATGGACGTCGGGCGCGTCAGCTCCAAGGCGGACTGGTTGAGATACCTCGATCGGGGTGGCGACACGATTCATGAGTCTCCCTGTCGCTACTGGTTCACCTCGTACTACACGCTGCACAAAGGCCTTCTGGACTGTTTCGATGACACGCGCTACCACCTCGGCGCGGGCATGACCGGCCTTCACCAGACGGACGAATCGATCTCGCTGGAACTGAGCGACGAGGAGGAGACCGGCGACCTCCTCGTGTGCGCGGATGGGATCCATTCGACTGCCAGAAGAGTCCTTCTTCCAGATGTGTTGCCTCGCTACGCCGGCTACGTGGGCTGGCGTGGGACGGTAAGGGAGAACGAACTGACTGCCGACACCCTGGGCCCTCTGCGCGACGCGTGCACCTATTTTGTCGGCGACAGAACACACATCCTCACTTACCCGATCCCCGATCTCGACGGGTCTGTCGAGCCTGGCAAGCGACGCATCAACTTCGTCTGGTATCGCAACGTCGCCGAGGGGGCCTCCTTGGATGATCTGATGACCGACGTCAACGGCGTTCGCCAGGACATCTCGCTTGCCCCCGGGGCGGTTCGACTACAACAGATCGACGAGCTCGTAACTGCGGCCGCGGAACAGATCCCTGAATCCATTGCCGAAGTCGTCGCGAAATCAACGGAGCCGTTCGTACAAGCAGTCTTTGACATAGCTGTGCCGCGCATGGCCTTCGGACGCGCGTGCCTGATCGGTGACGCGGCCTTCGCCATCAGGCCGCACGCGGCGGCGGGCACGGCCAAAGCAGCCGAGGACGGATGGCAGCTCGCCGCAGCTATGCGTGCGGAACGTGGCGATGTGCTCGCCGCTCTCCGGACATGGGAACCCAATCAGCTCGCTCTTGGCCATACGGTCATGAACCGGTCGCGAGAGATCGGGCGGCGCGCCCAGGTCACAGGAACATACGTCCCGGGTGACCCCGACGTGTCCTTCGGTCTCTACAAACCGGAGGACAGTTGGATCACCACCGAAGGGACGTCCCCACCCCTCGCCTCATCTACCTAGCGACCGAAGGTGTGAACGAACGTCGGGAGGCTTCCACCACGGCTGGATGCCGAGGTCGCCTGCGACCACGCCAGCAGCGTTGTAGCCGGGGATGCCGTTGACACTTCCCCCCGGATGGTTGCTGGAACCGCACAAATACAGGCCGTCGATCGGGGTGCGGTAGTCGGCAAGCCCAGGAGCGGGGCGGAACTCATACGCGTTTTCCGGATGGTAACTGCCATGGTGCCGGTCTCCGAGGAACATTGACGGTACGGCGAGTTGGGTATCGAGCGGCGAATGAGCTGCGCGCGCGAGCTCTATGTCAGCGACATTGGGGGCGTATCGCACCCAGGTGTCAACCATTGCGTCGCGCTGCTTTTCACTCTGCCCCTCGCTCCACCACGCTGAGTCGTGGCCGTCCGGACGAGAGGGGACGAACTGCCATCCAAAGGCAACGTGCTTTCCCGATGGTGCTTGAGTGGAGTCGTTCAAGGTTGGCACGCTTGCGTGAAGAGCGACATTGGAGGGGATGCTGCCGCTCCGCACCTCCGCTAGATCGCGCTCGACGTCCGCGCTCGATTCGTATCCGAGACACAGGTTCAACGCCTCGATGCCGCGTTCCCGATCACCGAAGGTTGGTGGTCCGTCCAAAGCGAGATGTGCGCCGAACAGCGCTTCGCCGTTCCAGGCATAACCCTCGAGCGCACTCACCACGCTCGGATCGAGGTGATTGCGGCCGACCATATCGAGGAGTGTCAGCGGCGCGGGAACACTGCTCACCACCGCCTGCCGGGCTCGGACGAGCGAACCATCGGCAAGCACCACCCCGGTCGCCCGTCCGTCAACCACGGTGACCTCGGCCACTCCATTGTTTGTCTGGACGGTTCCACCTTGCTCGTACAACTGAGCGGCCAGGGCGAGGGCGAGCTGGTGACTTCCGCCCTCGACGATGCGGCAATTGATCAGACCCGCTATCGCCTGTGCGACGACGTAGCCGGTTCCCGGCACGTCTAGTACCGGCAGATAGCCGCGCAAGGCTGCGGTGAACAGAACGAGAGCTCTCATTTCTTCACTTTGGAAGTTGTCCTTGACGACATCGAGTGCGCTCAACTCACTGAGTCGCTGAAAACGTCGCCCTTCGGCACTCATCGAAAGGAGCTCGTTGCGTTCGTCGGCGGCAAGTGGAGGTGCGAAGCGCATGGGTTCGATGATCGCGGCGCTCAATCGTTCCGATTCGCCGAGAAGAGACGCGAAGCGTTTCGCATCTCCATTGTCGAACTCGGCGATCGACTGCTTCGTCCGCCCGGGATCGTTGAAGGCGATGAGCACGCGACCTTCACTCGTGGGGAGGGCATTCTGCCTTTCCGGAAGGATCATTCTTACCCCGGTTGAACCAAGCTCCAGATCCGTCCACAGTCTGTAGTTGGGCGTCCAGCGCATGAAGAACGCATGAAGGTTGTGCTTGAACAGCGGGAGCGTGACCTCTTCGGTGCTAAGTCCGCCCCCAATGGTCCGCGCGCACTCGACGACAGCGACCTCGAGACCGGCCCGCGCCAGGTAGTTCGCAAGAACCAGCCCGTTGGGCCCACTGCCGACGACGACGATGTCGGCCTCTTGGAGAGCAGGTGCCGCTCTCAACTGATCTTCTTTTCCGGGACCCACATGTCGAGCGGCGGGGGGATCATCAGGAGTCCCAGACCAATGCGCCTCGTCCCTCGAGCCGGCCGGCGCGCAGGAGCTCGTGAACTGACTCGACCTCGCCAGGGCCGGTGCTTACCCCCACCACGGGTTGCACGTCGCCGCGCTCGACCATCGCCGCCGCCTCGAGGAGTTCCGAGCGCGATGCATAACGGCTTCCGAGGATGGATATCTCACGGAAGACGAATTCTCGTGTCTGCACGGGCACCTCGACTCCCCGAAAGGTCGTGAGAACGCAGACGCGGCCCCCGGTCGCGAGCCGGGACACGCTCCACGCGAGGCTGTCGCGCGTTCCGACGAGGTCGATGATCGCGTCCGCGCGCCCGTCGAAATCCGGGAGCGCGACCGCGTCGAAGTCACCCGACTCCTCCGCCGTTGCGCCGAAGCTCTCGACTAGCGTCAGTTTCTCGTCGCCACGCTCGAGGCCGATTACGCTCGCGCCGCAGGCTGCTGCCACCTGCACCATGTGGATGCCCACGCCACCACCCGCGCCGATCACGGCGACACGGTCACCGGGTCCGAGCCCGAGCCGCGTTCGGCAAACGTGCACCGGCGTCGCCACAGCGTCGGGAATCACAGTCGCCTGTACCGCTGGAATGCTTTCAGAAAGAGCAACGGTATTGCCCTCGGGAAGAACGGAGAAGGGCGCGTAGCCTCCGCCGCGGTGAACGCCGTACCAACCGCGCAGGTTCTCGCAGCGGGACTCTCGACCCGCTAGGCACCACCGGCAGCGGAAACACGACAGGTAGAAGTAGGCCATGACGCGATCTCCGATCGCCTTAGAGTCCACTCCCTCACCCACCGCAACGATGCGCCCAACCACCTCGTGACCGGGCGTCACCGGAAGCAGGTCCGGAGAATCGCTGAGCGCGCCGTTCATGCAGTTCATGACGGTGAGGCCCACGCCGCAAGCCTCAACTTCGATAAGGACCTCGCCGCGTTGGGGTTCGGGCAGCGAGAAGGTTTCCCAACGAGGGGCATCGCCCCAGCGGTGAAGCCTGTAGCCATCTATCTCCATGTCCCCTCCACTACATGGCCTGCGCGGACACTACTCCGGCCTCACGTGGCGCCATCCTGCTGGAGAGCCACAACCAGAGCCCGGTCAGGAAACATCCGGTGATGGACCCGGCGAAGCTCGAGAACCCGTGAAGCAGGAGCGCCATCGCGGCACCGGACAACCAAGCAAGCAGGGGATGAGGCGACCGCGGCGCTCGAGCCAGTCGGGGGGTTAGCAACATGACCACCAGTGCCGGTGGAATCACTGCACCGAGGACCTCGAGAAATCCGATCAGACTCTGGTCGAAGCGCGTGACGCCGAGAACTGTCGCGCACGCAGCCACGGCTGCCATTGCAGCGCGGTGTGGCACCCGGACAAGACTCTCGACTGAAATCGCGCCGGAGTACACGGCGGTCACACTTGGAGCGATCGTCGACAGCGTCAAGAACAGCTGTCCCGCTTGGGGTCGTTCTGTGCTGGCCAGTAGATCGGCCAGGTTAAACAGCCCGCTGCGCGCGTAGAGGGAGACTCCCAATACCGCAAGAGCGAGCAGAGGGACGAGCATGGTCAAGCCTACGATCCAGACGCCACTCTGCCTGTTGATGTCGACGGTGAAATCTGGAACCCGCATCGCGAAGACGACCGCGTAGGAGATCATCCCTCCGAGAGCGGTCATGAATCCCACTACAGGATTCAGTTCAATGGTGGGCGGGGGATCGTTTGGAACTGCAACAACCGTGATTACGGTGAGCGCTACCGCGCATCCTGCCGTGAGGTAGGTCAGTGGATTCCAACGTTCTTGCCCTAGAAGGCTCAATCCCATGACGACCAGGCCGAGCGCGCACGACCCCGCGACCTGTGGCATGCCGATGAGATCGCTCAGCGCAGCGCCACCGACCCCCATGTAGAAGCCGCACCACCCGATCATGGCGAGAACCATGATTGTTGTCAGGGCCCATCCACTGCGGCCCCCGAATATCTCCCGCACGCTCACGCCCATCGAGGTGCGTGACCGAAACGCCTGCAAGCCGTGCGCAACGCAGACGAAGTAGAGGGCGAGACAACCGGTGACAACCGCAGGAATCGCGATCGCGGGACCCACCTGACCTGTAACCGCGGCGCCCGTCATAAGAGCTCCGGGACCGGTCCCCATCCCAATCCAGGCTCCAGTCCGCCGGTACCAGGGAACGCCGAAGGTCTCGTCTCCTCCCGGAACCGAGTCGGTCCGACTACGACCAATTGTCCGCAATTTGCCGGTATGAGGCACGGGAATATACTATCCACAATGTTTGATTCAGAGACGAGGAGCCGCACCCCACGCGGGCTAAGGGTGTGTCGAACGGGCGCCTTCCCTTCGACAAGGGGGGTCTGAGGTGGTCAAACAGGATCAGCTCATGTGGATCGACGGCCACGAGGTCGCCGCTCAGGGCGGAGGAACTCTCGAGATCGAGAACCCGGCCACCGGTAACAATGCATTCGTGGTCGCGCTCGGTCTGGGCCCCGACATCGATGCCGCCGTAGGCGCTGCCCGGCGCGCTCACGACGACGGACCTTGGCCTCGCATGCACCCGCGCGAACGCGGGCGCATTCTCAGGGCGGCCGCCGAGATCCTCCGTTCTCGCAAGGAGTCGATCGGGGAGGTCGAGACGGCCTGCGTCGGACGTCCTTTGAGGGAGATGGTCCAGCAGGTCGGACGAGCACCCGACTGGCTGGACTTCTTCGCATCCGTGGCCGAGACGCACGAAGACGTCGTGGTGCCGGCGAGTGGTGAGCTCATGAACTACGTTCGGCGTGTACCGCTGGGGGTCGTCGGCGCCGTTACTCCGTGGAACCATCCGCTGCTGATCACCATGAAGAAGGTCGCACCCGCACTTGCTGCCGGCAACACCATGGTCGTGAAGCCGTCCGAGGTCGCGCCCGTCGCCCCACTCGAGCTGGCCCGAGCGCTTGTCGAGGCAGGCATTCCCGACGGAGTCATCAACGTCGTTCCCGGCTTCGGGCCGGAAGCGGGCAAGGCGCTAACGGAGCACACACGCATCGATCGCATCGACCTCACCGGCGGCACCGAGACGGGGCGTCATGTCGCCGCTGCCGCCGGACGCAACCTCATCCCTGTGCAGGCGGAGCTCGGAGGAAAGGCTCCGGTTGTCATTTTCGACGACGTCCCGATCGACGTCGCGGTTGCGGGAGCGACCTTCGCCAGCTTCGTGGCAAGTGGGCAAAGCTGCATCGCGGGGACACGGCTCCTCGTGCACGAGCGCTCGATGGACTCGTTCGTCGGGAGGCTTGTCGAGCGAGTTCAAGGCATTCGCGTGGGGGATCCGATGCATCCCGATACCCAGATGGGCCCGGTTGTTTCGCAACGGCAACTCGATCGCATCCTCGAGCTCGTGGAGTCGGCGCGCACCGAGGGCGCTCGGGTCCTATGCGGTGGTGAACGCCTTGCAGGAGCCCCCTTCGAGCGTGGCTACTTCATCGCTCCGACGGTCATCACCGATGTCCATCAGGACATGAGGATCATGCGCGAGGAGGTCTTCGGGCCGGTCGTCAGCGTGCAACCGTTCGCAAACGAGGACGAAGCAGTGGCACTGGCGAACGACGCCGACTTTGGGCTTGGCGCTGCGGTGTGGACGAGGGACTTGCCTCGCGCTCACGTCGTGGCCCATCGCATCCGCGCAGGGACCGTGTGGATCAACGATCACCATCGGATCGATCCGGCGTCGCCCTGGGGCGGCTTCAAGGATTCCGGGATCGGGTCGGAGAACGGTGTGGAAGCGTTCAACGACTACACCGCAGCGCAGAGCATCCTGGTGAACCTCAGCCGGACGCCATTCGACTGGTTCGGCTCGAACGACGAGTTGAGGTACAGCTAAGTGAGCGGGCGCCAGTTCGTCCTGCTGACGCTCAACGGGATCTCCTTCGGGGCGCTGCTGTTCCTGCTTTCGAGCGGATTCACCCTGATCTTCGGACTGATGCGGATCGTGAACCTCGCCCACGGCTCCTTCTACCTACTCGGGGGATACGTCGGTCTCACGCTGATGCAAGGCGGGCAGAGCTTCTGGGTTGCGATGGTTGGTGGTGCGCTCGCCATCGCTGTTCTCGGATTCGTTGTCGAGCGGGGCCTCTTGCTTCGCGTGCGAGGCCGCACGATGCCCGAGGTGTTGCTGACGGTTGGACTCTCGCTGATCTTCGCCGACCTCGCACTTGCGCGATGGGGTGGCGACCCGATCCTGCTCGATCGCCCGTCACAGTTCGCCGGCACCGTGGAGTTGGGCGGCGTGACCTATCCCGAGTTTCGTCTCCTGGTCCTAGCGCTCGGGGTTCTGCTTGCCGTGCTGATGTGGGTCCTGCAGTCGCGGACGAGAATCGGCGCCATCATCCGCGCGGGGGTCGACGATCGCGAGATGGTTTCTGCCCTGGGTATCAACGTCAACGCTGTCTTCACCGGAGTGTTCGTATTCGGAGCGCTGCTCGCGGGCATGACCGGAGTTATCGGCGGCGTCTTCCTGAGTCTCTATCCGGGGGCCGACGGCGAGATACTCAACTTCGCCCTCGTCGTTGTGATCCTGGGCGGGCTCGGAGATCTGCGCGGGGCGATTGTCGGAAGCTTGCTGGTCGGTTTGATCGACTCGTTCGGACGGTCACTGACCCCCTCGCTCTCGTACTTCCTCTTGTTCGCCCCGATGGCTCTGATCCTCATCTTCAGACCGCGAGGGCTGTTCGGCCGGGCGACGGTGAATTGACGATGAACGGTCTGCGCATCATCAAATGGGCGGGTCTCGCGGCGATCGTGGGGCTCGCCATTGCTCTCCCCTACGTCATCTCGTCCTTCTACGTGAACATGGCCACGCAGATGTTGTTCTTCGGGTTGTTCGCTCTATCTATCAACCTGATCGCGGGTTACGGCGGGATGGTGACGCTTGGGCAAGCGGGCCTGCTGGGCATCGCGGGCTACGGCTTGGGCATCTTCTACACGAGCTACGCGCTTCCGCTCGGTGTCTCGGCGCTGTTGGCGATCATCAGCACGATCGTTGTCGCGGCCTTCCTCGGCTTGATGCTGGTGCGCGCGAGCGGTGTGTACTTCCTGATGATCACTCTCGCCCAGGGAATGGTCGTCTGGGGTATCGCACAGCGGTTGACCACGCTGACGGGAGGAGACAACGGCCTCCGAGGCATCGCTCGGCCGCCGTTCGCCATCGAGTACTGGAGCTACTACTACTTTTCCCTGGCAGTGGTCGCGCTCTGCGTGTTCATGATCGCCCGCATCGTCCGATCGCCGTTCGGCCTCTCTCTTAAGGGAGTACGAGAAGCCGAAACGCGAATGGCGCCCCTCGGCTACGACGTCAAGCGCATCAAGCTCATCGCCTTCACGATCTCGGGGGCCTTCGCGGGAGTCGCAGGACTGCTGCTCGCCATGTACAACAACTTCTTCAGCCCCCCATCGGTCTACGTGAAGGCGTCGGCCGAGGGTCTTCTCATGTCGATCCTTGGAGGGGTGGGCACGATCACGGGTGCTTTTGTCGGCTCGGGCGTCTTCGTGTTCGTCACCAACTACGTCAGCGGCTACATGGAACGCTGGCCCACCCTCTTGGGGCTCATCTTCGTCCTCACGATCTTGTTCGCGCCCGACGGAGTCGTCGGCGCCTGGCAACGGCTTGTGTGGGCTCCCTTGCTCCGTCGCTTCGGAGCCGCTGACGAGGCCGAGTTGATCGAGGTCGGCGTGGGAGGGGGCGGGCTGTTGTCGGACCGAGACCGCAAGGTGTTGAAGTCCGCGACCGATGGGGACTCGGCCGTTCCCGAAGAGCCGTCCAAACCGGTTGAAGAAACGCGCGCGGGGTCTTAGATCCGCGTGGCATCAGAAGCACTCGAGCATGGACAAGGGGCCGCCACGAAGGTCCGCGAGCGAAGGGAGAGGGCAAAGATGAACGCATACACATCCCGGCCGAGAAAGGTGCTCATCGCAGCGGCCTTCGCGCTCCTTCTGATTCTCGCTGCGTGTTCGGCTCCAGGCGGAGACGAGGGTGAGGGTGCCGGCGACGAAGGACCAATCAAGGTAGGCGTCATCGTGCCGACAACCGGAGTGGTGGCGGCCGCGGGAACCGACATGCTGAATGGTTGGAACCTGTACTGGGAACTCAACGGCAACGAGGTCGCGGGCCGCACGATCGAGACCATCCACGAGGACAATGGCGGCGATCCGACAACGACACTGACCAAGGCGCGCAAGCTCGTCGAGCAAGACGGTGCGGCTGTCATCGTGGGAACACTGCTTGCGAACACCGCCCTGGCCCTCGCCGAGTACCTGGACCCGCTCGACGACGTGATCGGCCTGAACCCTGCCGGCTCGGCGGACGACCTCAGCCAGCGCGGGATAGTCGACAACTATGTGCGCGCGGGTGGATGGCAGAGCTCTTCACCGACGCATGTCGCCGGCAACTGGGCCTACGACGAGGGCTACAGAAAGATCATCACGTTGTGTCAGGACTACGCCTTCGGCCACGAGAACTGCGGCGGGTTCACCAATACCTTCACCGACCGCGGCGGAGAGATAGTGCAGCAACTATGGGCTCCACTGGGCACACCCGACTACAGCTCCTACCTATCGGACATCGATCCGGAATCCGCGGATGCTGCCTTCGTGCTCACCGTCGGCGCGGACTCGGGCCGTTTCGTCAAGCAGTGGCAGGACTTCGGCCTCAAGGACAAGCTTCCGCTCATCGCCGGGGAGACGACGCTCGAGCAGTCGCTTCTCAGGGCCATGGGTGATGAAGCTCTCGGCCTTCAATCCTTTGGTCACTACGCCGAGGGCCGCGATGATCCGGTCACGCAGGAATTCGTGGATGAGTACGTCAAGGCTTACGACCAGCTTCCCGGCTACTACTCTGCCGCAACGTACACGGCGGCGCAGTGGTTCGCCGAGACACTCGAGGCCGAGGATGGTGACATGAGCGACGTCCCCACCTTCCTCGAGACACTCAAAGGCATCCAGCTCGACAACTCACCGTTCGGGCCGATGCAACTCGATGAGTACGGCGGCACTATCGCCACGATGTATCTCCGTGAGGTCGCCGAGGACGAAGAAGGACGGCTCTACAACCAGGTCGTCGAGGAATACCCAGATGTCAGCCAGTTCTGGAACTACGATCCACAGTCGTTTCTCGATCAGCCCGTGTACACGCGCGAGTACCTCGGGGAAGACTGGCCCGAGTCGTGTGACCAGTTCGTGAACGATTGCCCGCTCGAAGGCGAATGACATCGATGAACGACCCTCAGCCCGATGCATCGGGTGCGCGGCCAGTGCTCAGGCTCACCGGAGTCTGCCGGCACTACGGCGGCCTCGAGGCAGTTAGCGATGTCTCGTTCGAAGTGGCCTCCGGCGAGCGCCGGGCTGTGATCGGACCCAACGGCGCGGGCAAGACAACGCTCTTCAAAATGATCAGCCGCGAGGAGCCGACCACAAAGGGTCGCGTGGAATTTCTCGGGCGCGACATAACAAAGATGCCGGCCTACCGGGTTGCGAAGCTCGGCCTC